>SMTZ1_10004579_pt1 | contig 20369 bp, 19 predicted proteins | sample DeeMarSWOR136_30_FD_25667 | JGI IMG/M metagenome (IMG submission 25667) | reverse complement strand
TCTATAATCTCCTCAGAGTACATAAAAAAGATCAATATTTTTGGGCAAGCGAAGTATTGGAACAAAATATCAATCGATGTGTGAAACTTTCCTATACAGGGCAACGTCTTTTAGAGTTAACTTCTCAAAATGAAATAGAAGATATTCAAATAAATATGATCGATCATTCTTTGCTTGTTGTGGAACGATACGAAGATAGAATATCTTTGTTTAACAGTACAGGAACTAAAATTTCTGAGAATGTTCAAGTATATGACCCGATAAGAGTATTAATAATAGAATGATAAAACTTCTGAGAATATTATACTTTTTAGTCCCGGTTCTTATCCTGGCAATTTTTGTGGCGGATTTGCTATCTTATTATAGTAATATTAAAATCAATTTTGTTTCCTATCTAAGAGAGCTCATCATCCTGAGTCTCATATTTCTCTGTTATCAAATAGTTAAAGTCCGATTTCATTTTGATGAGCTAACCATTGAACAAAACTTAATCAGGCTTATCATTCTTATCATTGCCAATTTTGTAATTGCCATCCTCATTAATATCATCTTTGAAACTCGATACACGGCTGGATTTCCGGCTTCATATGATTCTGCCAGCGCGGTTTTGGTGTCAACCATTTTTGCATTCATAGCCTCATTCACGCTGGTACCTGCATTTTTCATACTCAAACAGCTTATTTTCTACAAGAGAAAGAGATATACCGCCCTATTTTTTAAATCATTTCTTGTGATGATAACTGCCAACGCATTAAGTGCCTTTTTTTCCAAACAACCTGTTGGATGGTTACGATTTAATACAGAGAGTCTGGCAAATGACATCACCTTTGCCATAACTCTGCTATTGGTAATTATACTATCATTTCGTAATGAATGGATCACCTATCTTTCTCGTAAGAAAAAAATACTCTATTTCTTTATCGGTTTACCTGTTTATGGAGCTTTTGCTTCACTGTTTGATATCGCCTACCGGGTGAGTCTGCCAGCATATAGTTTGACTATTGCAGCATTAGGTTTGAATCTATGGATATTTTTATTGATTTATGGCGGATTTGCTCTACTAAAATTGTTGTTTCATCTTCCAACTGCCCGAGCCTTTGATAGAAAAATACGGGAATTGAATTCTCTGTATGATCTTGCTCGGACCTTGAACAATGAAATTAAAACAGAAAACCTGTATCCCTTAATAACAAAACTGACTTCTGAAATATTGGAGAGTCAATGTACCTGGTTGTCCTTAGTAGACCATGCCAATAATAAATTGAGACTTACTTCTCAAATTAATCTGACATCACAGGAAATAGAAAACATTCCCTTACTCACTTTTAATGCACTCAATACAACCATTATTTCAAAAAAAGATGCAACTTTGATTAACGACGTTCCCCATAACAGACAATATAAGTACCTGATAGAATGGAAGAAGAATGCTCGAACGATACTTGGTGCCCCACTTTTCAGCAATAGAGGACAATTAATGGGCATAATTTACGCAACAAAATCCAAAGAGTATACTTTCGATATCGATGATGCTTCTCTGATTCAAGGCATTGCCAATCAAGCTGCAATTGCCATAGAGAACACAAATTTACTGCAGGAATCGATTGAAAGAGAGCGCCTGGAACAAGAATTGAAAATTGCCCGGGATGTGCAACTTAAACTTTTACCTCAAACAATTCCCCAGATTAAAAATTTCGATGTTGACGCCTTCTGTCTAAATGCTTATGAGGTGGGAGGAGATTATTATGATTTCTTTCACTATGCTGACGGGAAACCCGGTATCGTTATCGGAGATGTTTCAGGCAAGGGAATGTCTGCAGCATTATATATGGCAGAATTTAAAGGCATTGTTCAAACTTTAGCTAAAAGTCATACCAGTCCCTATGAACTGGCATGTAATACCAATAAAATAATTTATCCTAATATAGAAAGACGTTCTTTTATCAGTGCAATCATCGCCAAAATTGAACCTGATACAAATACATTCAAGTTTGCCAGAGCTGGTCATACATCAATATTAATTTGTATTGGAAATAAACGAAATCCTAAAAACATACTGACCAAAGGGATTGGTCTGGGATTAGACTCTGGTGATAAGTTTAATGACATACTGGAGGAAAAAAGTGTTCATCTAAAGGGAAATGGAACAATAATACTCTATACAGATGGTGTTACTGAGGCGAGAAATGGTGATGGTTTAGAGTTCGGTGAGGAGCGTCTCACCTTATTGTTAAAGAGCTGTCGTGCCAAAACAGCTATGGAAATTAAGGAGAATTTATTATCATCTGTTCTGGATTTTTGTGGTAAAACACAATTGCATGATGATCTCACTTTTGTTATTCTGAAAAATTGTCTGAATTTGCACAAACCTTTTTAATTATATGAATTTATTTGAAATAAACCCTGTTTTATGATAATATTAAGCTTTATAGACAAATGAATAAAATTGATAAAATTTGTTTCAATTCTATATTATATTTTCAATATAACTTTTTTCATAGATTTATCGTAATCATTAACTGATAAGCGAGGAGATACCGATGGAGAAGTTTGAAGTCTTTCGCAAGGAAATGGGAACTGTTAGAGTTTTAAATATACAAGGATTCCTTGATGCACACACTGCACCAGATTTTGAGAATGAATTACAGAAAATAATAGATGAAAAAAGTTATAGAATTATTGTGAATTTAGACGGATTACAATATATCAGTTCAGCTGGACTTGGTGTTTTTATGGGTGTAATAGAAGAAATCCGCAATAATGGTGGTGATCTCAAAATTTGTTGTGCTGCACCAAAAGTATTCAAAGTATTCGATTTATTAGGATTTCCAAGCCTTTATGAATTTTATGATGGTGAAGAGAAAGCTTTGAAAAAGTTTGGAGAGAAATAGAAATCGTTAATGGATATCTTGTCCAAGAGTAAAAGATGACTGAAAAAACCAAGAAATTTCAACTGAAACTTCCCATTGAGACGGCAAATCTGGAAATTATTCGCGAATTTGTTGCTAAAATCGCCCAAAACACCGGATTTTCTGAAGAAAATATACACCGCATTGAATTGGCTGTTGATGAGGCAAGCACCAATGTCATCAAACATGCTTATAAAGGGACAAAAAGTGATAGAAAATACATATTTGTTATTGTTTCTAATTATTCGGACAGACTGGAAATAGATGTTGTAGACAGTGGGAGAGGATTCGATCCTAAACAAATAAAAATACCAGAAATGGATATATATTTAAAAAACATGAAAAGAGGTGGTCTGGGAATTTATCTTATCAAAACACTCATGGACAAAGTTGAATATAAAATCAAACCGGGCGTTAAGAACCAAGTGCGAATGGTAAAATATAAAGCAATCAATTAATATTCAAATTTTATAGCATAGACCACTCAATGATACAATTCTACTCTCCTATTAAAATGATTTCCCAGAGATGAGTTTTTCCCTATTTATCTAAAATGAGATAAAAAATGACCAGCCTGCAGGATTACCTATCAGATAAATTCAAGAATCAAGACATCAAAGCTATTCATGAGCGTCTTTTTGAATTATCCTCTCTGTTTGAAATTAGTCAAATTTTAAATTCTTCCCTACAACTGAATAGTGTCCTCAACAACATTCTATTAATTCCTATGGGCCGTTTAATGATCTCGAAAGGCATTATATTATTGCGAGAAGGCAAGCATTTCAAGCCCAAATTATGGAAAGGAATTCCTTCAGAAGTTAAAAATACCCAACTTGATAATTTCCTAATACCAGATACAATCCATAAGCAACCTGATAAAAAATCAAAAAAATATAAATCTTTCAATGAATTTCTTTCCCAGTATCAACTTGCCCTGGCTGTTCCCATTAAATCGAAAGATGATCTCATTGGATGTGTTTTATATGGAAATAAACTCAGTAAACTCCCTTTTTCTGAGGACGAATTAGACTTTCTGGCATCACTGGCAAATTTATCCTCCACCGCCGTAGAAAATGCCCTTAAGGTAGATGAGATTCAAAACATCAATCAACAGTTGGATGAAAGAATTCAACAGCTTAAGACACTTTTCGATATTGCCCAGGGTTTATCGGCAACTTTAGACGGTGATAAAATTATAAAGCTAATGACTTATGCTTTCATGGGACAGATGTTGGTCAACCGTTATGCCATAGTTATAAAAACACTGCAGGGCATCCAGAAACTCGATTGCAAGGGTATACCACAGGAACCGCTCGAGATCATTATTTCTGATCAATCTAATTTATATAACCTAAAATCGGCAATACACCTGAGTAAAAATTCAAATTATAGGGAATATGAGCGGCTTTGGAAAATGGGGGTGCGGGTTATCATTCCCATGCGTCACCAAAATAAGTCTCTTGGATATATCCTCCTGGGAGAAAAGATCAATAAACAAACTTATACCGACACCGATTTAGAATTTCTGACTACCCTGGTGAGTCAGGCAGTTATTTCAATGGAGAATGCGCGGTTGTTTCAGGAGACTCTTGAGAAGCAAAGAATTGAACAAGAATTGCGAGTAGCAGAATCCATTCAGAAAAAACTTCTCCCCACCGACATCATTAGCTATCAAGGTTATGACATTTGGGGCCAGAACATTTCCAGTAAAGAAGTGGGCGGTGATTATTTCGATATTATTCCTGTATCCCAGAATCGCTTTGCATTTACCATAGCTGATGTTTCTGGCAAGGGTGTGCCAGCTGCTTTAATAATGGCAAACCTCCAGGCCGGATTGAGAACAATTATAACCGAAAATATTACCTTGGATAAAGTTGTTGGAAAATTAAATAACCTGATTTATCAAAATACCGAGCCCGACAAATATGTTACCTTATTCTTGGGTATTCTTGATAATCAATCGCACCAATTCTTTTACGTGAATGCCGGCCATAATCCACCCCTATTATTAACCAAAGATAATAACCTCAGACTCCTGGAAGACGGTGGTATTATCCTCGGTATGATACCAGATTATAACTATGTTGTTGGGAATTTTTATTTCGATAAAAATGACATTTTGCTCTGCTACACGGACGGTGTCAATGAAGCACTTAATATTGAGGAAGAGGAATTTGGAGAAAAGAAAATAAAGGATATCTTGATAAAAAACCGCAATTTATTTACCAGGGACATATCAAACAAATTGATTCAGTCAATCGGAGAGTTTACCAAGGGAATTCCTCAATATGATGATATTACCGTGTTGATGGTTAAGCGAATTTGACACAATATGTTTCCTCAAATTACAATTTGAACCATTCTCTTAATCCATTTTAATACCAAAACTTGTTCCGATAGAAAGCCCGGCATCTATCAATTCTGAATCTCGCGGGACCAATTTCTGTTTTCCCATAACTTTCTTAATTGGTACCGCTGTAATCTCGCTTCCTTTAATCGCCACCATTTGATTAAACTGCTTATTAATCACCAGTTCCATTGATTTAATTGCGAACTGTGTGGCAAGAATCCGATCCAGCGGAGTTGGTGTTCCCCCTCGCTGTAAATGTCCCAGGATAGCAACCCTGCATTCAATTTCACTCGCTTTTTCTATTTCATCTGCAATGAGATGGGCAATACCACCGAATCGTAATTTTTCCGGACTGTCTTCCACAATTTTTTTTACCACCTGCTTCCCACCTAAGGGTTTGGCACCTTCAGAGACTACCACAATACTGAATCTTTTTCCAAATCGGCTTCGTTGTCTTACCACCCGAAGAATCTCTTCAATATCATAGGGTATTTCTGGAATTAAGATGATATCTCCCCCACCAGCGATGCCTGACTCCAGCGCAAGCCAACCTGCATTTCGGCCCATTAGCTCTACTATCATGACTCGGTGGTGAGACTGGGCAGTGGAATGTAAACGGTCAATCGCTTCAGTAGCTATAAGACGAGCCGTATCGAATCCGAAAGTTGTATCAGTTTCCATAAGATCTTTATCTATGGTTTTGGGAACACCGACTACATTCGCTCCCTTTTCAGCCAACATCCCGGCGATGGTCAAGGTACCATCCCCACCAACTGTTATTAAAGCATCCAATTCCAAATCATTATAGAGCGACATGGTTTCGTCAGATACATCTTTTATAAGAGGCTTCCCATTTTCAATAATAATATGCTCAAAAGGATTTGCTTTATTACTGGAACCTAAAATTGTTCCACCCTGAGTAAGAATTCCTGAAACACTTTCAAAGTTTAAAATGGTGAAGCGATTTTCAATCAAACCCTGGTAACCATCATGGAACCCGATTACTTCCATACCATATTTCGTGATGGCAGTTTTAGTTACACCACGAATAACCGCATTCAATCCCGGGCAATCACCACCACCCGTTAAAATCCCAACCCTGCGCTTTGCCATCATTCCTCCAAATTTTTTATAAAATATGGATGTTCAAAGAGCAATAAATTTAAAAAAAACAAATTCGAAATATAATAAGAATTTTTTTAATATAGGCCTAGCAAGGATAACAATCGGATAAATTTAAAGGAAGTAGTTCTGGGAAGTGTTTTGTTCCATTTCCTAAAAAAGGAAAAAGGGAACCCTTTATGAGAAAAGGACCCCCTTCCTGAATTTATTCTTTCGGAATGGTAAAAGCGATGAATATTTTTGCGTCACCACGTTGGATGTAAAAAAGTAGCGTATCACCCTCCTCAACCTCGTTCAATATTTTACTATAATCTGAAACACTCTTTACTGTTTTTTTATTTATGGTAAGAATAACATCTCCAGGTTGCAATCCTGATTCAGCAGCAATAGTACCTCTTTCGATATCTGTTATAACCACGGCATCTTTTTTTACCTTTAGATCATATCGTTCTATTAGAGTGTTGTTAACATTAGCTACTTCAATACCAATATTTTTTTGAACCTGAGAGGTGGTTGATGCTGGTTGAACTTTCTGGTCTTCAGGTAATTCACCTAATAGAACTTTAACATTCTTTTCTTTTCCAGCCCGCATGATTCCCAAGGTTACTTCAACGTTAGGTCCGGTAGATGCAACAAGATTTCTTAACTCATTTGAATTCTTAACTTTCTTGTTATTTAAAGTGAGAATTACATCTTCAGATTTTAGACCAGCTTTTTCTGCCGGACTATTTTCCTGCACACTTGATACCAAAACACCATTGGTATTTTCCATACCAAGTGCCTGGGATAATTCCTCAGTTAGGTCCTGGATATATACGCCGAGCCAGCCTCGTACTACTCGCCCTTTATCTAAAATATCGGTCATTACCTTATTAGCCAGGTTCGATGGTATGGCAAAACCAATTCCCATAAATCCACCGGTACGGCTAGCAATTGCAGTATTAATACCAATAAGTTCTCCCTGTAAATTCACTAACGCACCGCCCGAATTACCCGGATTGATTGCAGCATCAGTTTGAATGAAATCTTCATATTGTCGGGGGTCAAAAATACCACTCCTCCCTTTGGCACTGATGATACCGGAAGTGACGGTATGGGCAAGCTCAGGTGATAAGGGAGATCCGATTGCCAGTACCCATTCCCCCACCCTGGCAATATCAGAATCACCAAATTTAATCGCCGGCAGATTTTCTGCCTTGATTTTAATAATTGCTAAATCTGTGCTGGCATCAGTTCCCTTAATTTCTGCAGCATGCTCAGTACCATCAATTAATCTGATCTTGATATTATCAGCACCATCAATAACATGATTATTTGTTATTATGATTCCATCCGAACTCATAATTACGCCTGATCCTAATCCATAATGTTTTTGTTCTCTCTCAGGAGTTTGTGGGGATCGGAAATATTTTTGAAAATCTTCACCAAAGAATTCTTCAAAGGGAAATTGGAAAAATGGATGACTTCTTTGCTTAACTATCGTTTCGGTGAAAACGGTGACAACCGAGGGATTTACCTTAGAAGCCACATCTGCAAAAGCATTACTTAATTGCTGAATTGCCGCACTGCCCTGAATATCGATATTTTCAGTTGTTGAAACAGTACTTGTTACATTCCCTGTTATATCATCTGCTTTTGTTTTATTCATTATTCCTAAATTTGCCGAAACCAGAAATCCAATTATAACTCCAGTAAAAATCAGTACAGCTCCATAGCGATACATTTTTTGCCTTTTCATCTTATCTCCTCTTTTTCATATCGTCTAATATTACTTTTTCAGTTTTAATATGTTTCATTATTTCTGAAATAAATAGATGCCTGAATTTAGGCAATCTCCCCCTGCACTATTTCCGATTCCTGGGTAGATTTCACACTAAACTCAATTCTACCATTTTTCAGCTTTACTTCTATGATTTGCCCCGGTTGAAATTTATCTTCCAGAATCTCTACCGCAAGTTTATCCAAAATTTCTCTCTGGATAACTCTCTTTAAAGGTCTTGCCCCAAGTAAAGGATCATACCCGAGGTTGGCCAGATGCTCTTTGGTTGCATCTTGTAACTGAATCCCCAGGTTCTGATCTTGTAGCTGCTTCTGCAGATACAATATCTGTAAATCGACAATCTTTTTAATATCAGCCTTACTCAAACTGTTAAACACGATTATTTCGTCAATTCTATTTAAAAACTCAGGCTTCAATTCTTGAAATAACATAACCATTATTTCCTTCCTTAAATCCTGATAAATTTCTTCCCGATTATCTTCGTTTATCCGCTTTGATCTTTCCAGTATCATATTTGCGCCGATATTGGACGTCATAATAACGATAGTATTTTTGAAATTAACAACATGGCCTTTATTATCTGTCAGTCGACCATCATCTAAAATCTGGAGTAAGATATTGAAAACTTCCGGATGCGCTTTCTCAATTTCATCTAATAAAACAACTGAATATGGTTTTCTTCTGACTGCCTCTGAGAGCTGGCCACCTTCTTCATATCCAACATAACCTGGTGGAGCACCAATCAAGCGGGATACCGAATGTCTTTCCATATATTCTGACATATCAATACGCACTATGGCGTCTTCATCATCAAATAAAAATTCAGCGAGTGCCCTGGCCAGTTCGGTTTTTCCTACTCCCGTTGGACCCAAAAATATAAATGATCCAATCGGACGATTCTTATCAGCTAAACCTGCCCTGGAACGTCTGATGGCATTGGCAATTGCCGCAATTGCAGGCTCCTGACCAATAACTCTCTTCGCCAAATATTTTTCAATCTGTAAGAGTTTTTCTCTTTCAGTCTCTAGCATTTTAGAAACAGGAATACCGGTCCATTTGCTCACAGTTTGCGCAATATCTTCTGCGTCTACTTCCTCTTTCAACATTTTTCGATCTTTCTGTACTTCCTGGAGTTTAAGATTGGCTTCTTTAAGTTTTTCTTCCAGTTCCGGTATTTTGCCATATCGTAACTCGGCTACTTTATTAAGGTTACTCTCCCTTTCATATCGCTCCATTTCGATCCGTAATTCGTCGAGTCTGGCCTTGGTATCACCAATACTCTGGATAACTTCTTTTTCCATCAACCAGTGTGCATGCAACTGATTTCGTTGTTCTTCCAAATTGGCCAATTCACTTTTTAATCGCGATAACCTCTTTTTGGCGGTTTCATTTTTTTCTTTTTTAAGAGCAACGGCTTCAATTTCAAGTTGTTTTATTCGTCTCTCAATTTCATCCAGTTCCTCCGGTAAAGAATTTATCTCAATGCGTAAACGCGAGGCTGCTTCATCAATAAGGTCAATTGCTTTATCAGGAAGAAATCGTTCCGTTATGTATCTGTGTGATAACTTTGCTGCTGCAATGAGTGCATCGTCAGTTATACGCACACCATGATGTACTTCATACTTTTCTTTCAAGCCACGAAGAATTGAAATGGTATCTTCCACACTCGGCTGGTTAATAAGTGTCGGTTGAAAGCGTCTCTCCAAGGCGGCGTCTTTTTCGACATATTTCCGGTATTCATCAACCGTTGTAGCACCAATACATCTCAATTCTCCTCTTGCCAGTGCAGGTTTAAGCATATTGGATGCATCGATACTTCCTTCTGCAGCCCCCGCCCCAACCAGAGTATGTAGCTCATCAATAAACAGGATAATTTGACCATCTGATTCCTGAATCTCCTTTAGAACAGCTTTTAATCGATCCTCAAATTCGCCCCGGAATTTTGCTCCTGCTATTAAACTCCCCATATCAAGAGCAATTATCCTTTTATCCTTAAGATTCTCTGGTATATCTCCCCGAATAATTCTCTGGGCAATTCCTTCTACAATGGCTGTCTTCCCTACTCCAGGATCACCAATCAATACTGGATTATTCTTTGTTCGTCGGGACAAAATCTGGAGCACCCGGCGGATCTCTTCATCTCTACCAATAACCGGATCTAATTTACCATTCCTGGCAAGCTCAGTTAAATCCTTTGCATATCGATCCAGTGCCATATACTTTCCTTCCGGATTCTGATCAGTTACCCGTTGCCTGCCTCTGATATCCTTCAAAGCAGCTAACACTTTCTCTTTTGATAGGTTTACCTTGTTTAAAAGTCGGTAAATCTCTGTATTTTTTAAATTTGTCATGGAAAGCAGTAAATGCTCGGTTGATACATATTCATCCTTTAAATTGTTGGCTTCCATTAACGCATCATTTAACAACCTGTTTAATTCGCCGCTACTGTAAACCTGCCCCTGAGCACCACTGACCCTGGGAAGACTTTTAATTGAAGTAATTGTTTGTTGACCCAATTCTGAAATATTTACATCCAATTTCTTTAGTATAACGGGTACAACACCTTCCGGATCATTAATTAAAACATATAACACGTGCTCAGGCATAATTTGCTGCTGGCCATGATCAATAGCAGTCTGTTGAGCGTTTGCTAATGCCTGCTGTGCTTTTATGGTAAATTTTTCAAGATTCATCTTTTCTCCTTCATGATTCGTTTAAAACAACACTTATATAAAGGCATTTTTCATGCCAACCCATCATAGCACATCTTAATTCCTTAAAATATAATAGGTTATCACTATAAGAAATGATGAAGGAAAGTATATTTAGAATCGCAATCAGGTAAGTATGACAGATAAATATGTCATTTCGACATTTATTCAGGATGGCATACCTGGTATTTTCATCATTAATTATAATCATTGTCTGGTGAAACTTAAAATCTATGTGGTTGGTGTTTTATTGCCGAAGCTTTTTAAAGAGCAGGTTTGAGGAGAAATTTCTCAAACGCATCGAATTGACTATCCTCATTTTATATATTTAATAGAAACAAGTCATCCCTTTTAAACAAATTCTATGGAATAGACTGATAGTACCAAAAAAGTCTTGATTAGCGGATAATCTTAAAATTTATTATCTGAAAAAATATTGTTTTTATGGCGAGTTATGTCATTTAAGGATAGCACGAAGTAGAATTAAAAATCCTTTTTCATTACTTTTAACCATATCTCTATATTTTCTTGCTTCGGAAAAATTCGGAGCCAATTCCATCGCTTTTTCAAACTCAGTGATTGATCTGAGATAGTAACCCCTACTTTTAATCAAATTAAAGATACCAATATCATTCCAAAAGTCCGGATATTTACTCAATTTCTCTTCTTGGCCCTTAAAGTAAGGGACATAATTTTCGATTGTGTCGAGACTTAATTCATCCCCCCCAAATAAGAACCTTAAGTAAAACTCATATATTTTATCTTTGCCTGCAGAGAAATCGACTAATTTTAGCTGGAAATTCTCTATTTCCGGTATAATCAATTCATGATTATTATCTTTTAATAGTTCAATTAATTGATTAAACTTTTTCTGCCAGTGGATATCCTGATAACGGTCCAGTTCTTTTACCTGTTTTAAATAGATTACTACTCTTGCTGGTATAGCCACTGCTTTAGGATCCTTCACTCCATCCAAAGCTGATTTGTATAGGGCCACTCCCAGATTAAATTGACATTCATAATAATTTGTATTAATCTCAACGGCTTCTTTCAACTTAGTAGTAGCTCTATCATAATTTCCCAGGAACAGATGGGTTAATCCAAGGTAATTTAAAATATCCGGATATTTTTCTTCTTCTCTTGCTGTTTTCTCAAGTATCTCCAATGCCTTATTAAAATCTTTTGATTTTAAATAGGAAATCCCAAGACCCAGATGCACTTGAAGGTTATCAGGATCCATTTTCACTGTCTTATTGAACTGACGAATGGCCTCGTTATACAAATTTCTCTTTAAGAAAAGACTTGCCAGATGGAAATGTGAAATCGGGTGTTTATATTTTTCTAATTTTTCTTCAATCAGATATAAAGCTTCAATCTCATCGATTACTGAGTTATGGAATGATTTCGTAACTCGATTTAAAAATTCATAGTTAATTCTTTTGGAATCATTTCTTAAATCAAATGGTAATTCCTTGGAGGTAAGGAACATTCCCTTCTCAAAAACCTCGCAAATGATTTTCTTATTGGATGAAAATATCCCGGTGTGGATATCGAAAGTTCGGTTATCAATTTCTAACGTATCATGAAGTCCGATATCTTCCAAATTTCATCTCCGAATGCTTTATTTTTTTATTTTATACCCGTTGTGCTAATAAAATAGGTGTGAAAATTAATACATAATTTGTTACAATATTTATATTTTTTTATTTTTAAAAGTCAAGTCCTAATTTTTGTGTAAATTCATGATTACTACTCAACTTGGCTGAAGCGTAGCGGAAGCCAAGTTGAGCCGTTTTGGCCATATCCATTTCTGATTAGCTTTTTCTTTTAAATCAGGTTTTATATTTAGATAAATTCTACCGGTTTCCCATTCTTCAGATTGTTCCATACATAAGCTGCCCAATAACCTTAAACAGGAGGCCTCATTAGGAAAAATTCTGATAACACGGCTACGACGCTTCAGTTCCTGATTAAATCGTTCCAACATATTGGTTGATTTCATTCTCCGGCGATGAGATTCCGGTAGATCATAAACTGTCAAACAAAATTCTATATCTTCATCAATCCACTGCGATATATTGGGTTTACTCTCAGTTAATTTTTCCACTAAACGTCTCTTTCGAATTATAGCATCATCTCTGCTCGTAGCTGCAAACACATCCTTTAGCATTGGCAAATATCTCCTGGCATCATGTCGACCCATTTTACTTGTGAAATTACGAATAAAATGGACCTGACACCTCTGCCACCTGGAACCTTGAAAATATCGACTCAGGGCATTAACTAACCCTTCATGATCATCAGAAACAACATATGTGACACCACAAAGACCACGATCCTTCAGTCGCTTGAATATCTGGCCCCAATCTGATTCATTTTCGCTATCGCCAATATCAATAGAGAGAATCTCTCTATAACCATCCGAGGAGATCCCAACAACAATCATTACTGCTTTTGAGATAACTCCCCGGGCTTCTCTGATACGCTCATATCTAGCATCTACTACTAAATATGGATATTCTTTGTCTAGCTTACGTTCACGCCAACCCTTCAGCTTTTTATCCAGTTCTCCAGCCAGAGTACTCACCTGGCTCCGGGATATCTCAAAACCACATAATTCTTGCACAATACTATTTACTTTGCGGGTGGAAACACCTTGTAAATACATCTCGACCATTGATAACACCAATGCCTTTTCACTTCTTTGATACCGGTGAAATAGTTCAGTCTGGAATAATCCATCACGATCACGACATACCTCCAGCTCAATACAGCCAACTCGGGTCCTTAATCTCCGGGTATAACTTCCATTGCGATAACCTTGTCTGTTTTAAAAAATCCTTATCATCTAAAAGAACTTTTTGTAATTCCCAGCTTAATGAACTATCTTTTCTCTGAGTCATATCCTATCCTTTCTCTGTTTTATTGTTTGACTTCAATAAAATTTAGGATGGATATGACTCACTTCTTATATCATAATTCCTTTTTACACAAAATTAGGGACGTAATCTAAGCTGAATTCCATCTAATATATAAATTTAAGTAGATTTTATGTATTACTAACAAAAGTATTTTCACTAATTATATAAATATTTTTTAATATAGCTTTTTCCAACTGCCATAACTTATTTGGATTTGTGCATTATTCTTCATCACTGTGTGATAAATCCCACAATTCATTATTCAGTTAATTTATTCAATAATATATATTTCCATAAAATATCACTGTGGGAATATTACCACATTTTTCATTTCGAAACTAAACCAGTACTATAATTATATCTTTTAATATTAACAACTTAGAATTTTTGGCATGTAACTTGTCTCTTATGACCTATAATATAGAAGATTCCTGGAGACACTCGCATGAAGTCGGAAGAAAAACTTGCATTTACCATTCTTAATTATCTATCAAAAGCCCCTGAGGCTAAGGACACACTTGAAGGAATAACCAGGTGGTGGCTTTTAAAGGAACAGATAGATAACTCAGTTGAGAAAATATCATTGGCCCTTCAGTATTTAATTGAGAATGAATACATCATTGTCCACGAATATCCTATGCAAAGTAAACTTTATACTGTTAATAAGTTAAAATTCGAAGAATATCAGAAAAATTCGTCACAAAAAAATCTTTAGACTAACTATTTTGGTAAATAATAGTATCCCGTGATTAATATATTTTTTTTATCAAGGTCTTCCCATTAAACAAAAACATTAATTGACTCGGAAACTTTAATCTAATTGAAGGAGGTAATTATGTATTATTTATTGGCCTTACAAAACAAGTATCAAGCCTTAAAGGCTAAAGTTAAATCGCTTCTCTGGAATGAAGCAGGTCAAACCATGACTGAATATGGGCTACTTGTTTTGCTCATTGCACTTGCCCTCATTGTGGTAATTTTTGCATTTTCAGGAGATATAGCAGCTCTATTCAATCGAGCAGGTGAAGAATTGACAAATCAATCAGCTTCTCACTAATCGTTCTCCCTAACCCAGTATGGGGTTGGATTTTTTGCAGAATCCAGCCCCAACACTTCAATCTAAAATAAGGTTGGAAAATTGAATAGATTAAAACAGTGCATATACAGAATTAATTTGTTTATTCTCCGATTGTACTGTGGTGAAAAAGCTCAAACTTTGACTGAATATGGATTGTTAATTATTCTTATTGCTGTAGCTCAAACTGTTTTTTTATTTGTATTTTCGGGCGACATCGCCGATCTGTTTCGGTCAGCAGGTCCTGAATTACAAAATATACCACAGCATTAGATAACAAATTATTACTTGGTTTGAATACGAATATGGATCATAATTGCAACTAAATCTCAAAATTTCCTAATTATTAATATGAACTTGGCATTAATGATTTTCATTTCAATATTTTTGATATTTGCCATTTTTTATGATCTTAAATGGCGAATTATTCCTAATAATATAACTTTTTTTCTAATAATTTTTGGATTCATATATAATCTATTAAGCAATGGTACTGCAGGATTGATTTCTGCATTCAGCGGATTTCTAGTGGGAGCTGGATTTTTCTTTATCTTTTTTCTCATAGGAGCTATGGGAGCAGGAGATGTAAAATTAATGGGGGGAATTGGCGCAGTACTAGGTTTTAAAAATGTGTTAATAGCACTCCTGTTAACAACTTTTTCAGGTGGGATAATTTCCCTGATGGCCATTTCCGCTTATTATATAAATAGGAAAACGAAATCATCAGATAAATTTATTTGGTGGGATTTAAAAGATAAGAATCCTCTAAAAATTACTTTACCTTACAGCGTTGCCATTGGTATTGGGACTATTCTTAGTTTTTTTATTCGGTCGTAATTATGGAGTTTCAATGAAGGCTTTCCGAAAAATTAGTTCGAGGAAGGGACAGGCGATAATTGAATTCGCCTTGGTGGCTCCCATTTTAATTTTACTGCTTATGGGTATTTTTGAATTTGGCCGTTTATGGATGACTATGAATATCCTAACAGGTGCTGCAAGGGAAGGTGTGCGGGTTGCTGCCATAACAGCACCTGATGTCGATTTAGTGAAAAATACGGTACAGAATTATTTGACATCATCAAATATAACTCCTGGATCTATTTCTGTTACTGGTCCTAATTCAGCAAGTGAGGTGACTGTGACAGTTCAAATAACATATAATTCGGTATTTTTTGGATTTATACCAGGACTTTCCAATTCATTTGATTTGATTAGAAGTGCGACTATGCACTGGGAAAGTTAACTTCTGGAGGTTTTACTAGTATGACCGTATTAAAACCGAAATTTATTATCACAATGGCGGTGATTTCAGGAGCTCTTGCGACGTATGGTATCAGTAATTATCTACAGAATCAGGCAGAATTAAAAGAAAAAGAAATCGTAAAAACTCGGGTAGTAGCAGTTGCCTCTCAAAATATTACTACAGGGGTAACAATCAATCACACCATGATTAAGAAAAAAGATTGGCCAGTAGAATTAATACCGGTAGGAAGTTTTTCCGATACCACATCATTGATTGGGCGGGTTGTAAAAATGGATGTTGTGGCCGGCGAGGCGATTTTAGAATCGAAATTGGCACCACTGGGAGCTGTGGGAGGTGTCTCCAGTCTTATCCCTCCTGGCATGCGGGCGATTACCGTTGCTGTTAATGTTGTAAGCGGTGTTGCTGGATTTATTCTGCCAAATACCAGAGTGGATGTGTTGACCACTATCAACCCAAGCAGTTCAAATCAGGCAACCACTAAAATAATCCTACAGAATGTACTGGTTCTGGCAGTTGATCAGACATTTCGAAAAAAAGATGAAGATCCTGTTAATGTAAAATCGGTTACACTTCTGGTAACACCTGAAGAAGCAGAAACCCTTACACTAGCCAGTACCGAAGGAAAATTACAGCTAGCACTTCGCAACTCATCTGATATAGAGAAGGAAAACACTCGGGGAGTGGGATTGCGTCAACTATTGACTGGTCGCCGTACCTATCGGCCCAGCACCACCCCGAACACCCAGGTTATGCAAGAACCTGAAAGATCTATACCTCGAGTGGTGGAGATTATCAGATCGAATGAACGATCAGAGGTAAAATTTGAAGAAGAAAGGTCTGACTCAACAAAGTGATAAAACTTTTACAATCAATATGATCGAACAGTTTAAAATATAAAGGGAAAAGATGACCTTGGGAATTCAACATTGTAATATGAAGTTGATCTTATTATTAATTATTGGGTTATCCAGCCAATTGGTATTCGCTCAAGATAATTCTGAAATCATAACCCTTCAAATTGGACAGTCAGAGATACTTGAATACCTGGCACCGGTGAAACGAATTTCGATATCTGATCCTCAAATTGCTGATGCCACAGTAACTTCTCCCAGACAAATTTTGCTGAATGGTAAGTCTATTGGAAATGCCAGTCTAATTATCTGGGATGAAAGGGAAAATTATACAATATATAAGATAATGGTCCAGAATGCAGCCTCCCCGTATAAGGTACGGCTACAGGTACGTTTTGTGGAAGTAAAACGCAGCGCGTTAAAAGAATTCGGTGTAAATTTCCTCATTACCAATCAAGAAGTTGGAAACGATATTATCAATTTCGGAAGCTATGCGGGTAAAGTAACTTCGCCAAGTATACCTCTGGCATTAGGCGAGACTGTTGATTTTTTTCTTGGAATTCCGACTCAGAATTTTCAGGCTGTTATCCAGGCCCTGGAGGAAAATGGTATTTTAACAACATTAGCAAAACCGAATATTTCAGCAGTAGATGGAGAAAAAGCCAGTTTCTTAGCTGGTGGTGAATTTCCTGTACCAATTGCCCAGGGTGGAATTGGTGGTCAGCAGACTGTTACCATCCAGTGGAAAGAATTTGGAGTTGGTCTGGATTTTATTCCCAGGGTACTTGATTCGAAACACATCAATATCAAACTTACTACAGAAGTAAGTAGCCTTGATTTCGATAACGGTGTGGTTTTGAGTGGTTTTCAGATACCAGCATTAATCTCCAGAAAGTCTGAGACAACAATTGAATTAGAAGATGGAGAACATTTTATTATTGGCGGATTAATCTCCAGTGAAATGGCCAGAGCTGTCTCAAAAACACCTTTTATTGGTTCTATTCCGATCATTGGGGTACTTTTTAGAAGCACACATTTCTTAAACAATGAAAGTGAACTGATTGTAATGGTAACCCCGGATATTGTTAAATCTTTTAATGAAAGTTTGGGTGAAGATTAAAGGAGGTGAAAATGTGCCAATTTCTAAAAGAAACAAAAGGAAATGTTGTGATATTGGTTGCGGTTTCCCTGGCAGTTGTTTTAGGTATGGCAGCTCTGACTATTGATATCGGGTACATTTATACTGCAAAAAACCAATTACAGACCGCAGTTGATGCATCTGCTTTGGCAGGTGCTAGTGGCTTGATTGTAAATCAGGCTGAAGCAACCAATCGTGCAATTTATTATGCCAGTATGAATAATTGCATAAATGATCCAGTCATAATCGACGCAGGTAATGTTACTTTCCCCACTGCTGACCAAATACAAGTATCAGCAGCCAGAAACTTGGATTTATATTTTGGCGGAATACTTGGTATCGATATCCTGACAATTCAGGCTATTGCAATTGCTCAGATTGGCATATTAGATGGGGTGGGTGGGTTAAAACCCTGGGCTATACCTGACTTGAATTTCACCTTGGGGGAACAGGTACTACTAAAGGCGGGAGAATTGGGTGCACCGGGTACCAGTAGTGGTTTCTTCTATCCAGTTGACTTTCCGCCGCTAAACAGGGGTACTCCCGTAACCGGAGCCTCTGAATATAGTAATAATATACTTTACGGTGCGGAAGATCCAATTTTTGTGGGGGACATTTTAGTAGTAGAACCTGGAAATATGGTTGGACCAACTACCGCGGGAGTGAGAGCACTCATTGATCAAGATCCCACTGCATATTGGCAAACAGATCCCGATTATGGAGATAACGGCGGGTATGTAGCGGGTTCAGATTTTGAGGGTTTTTCAAGCCCAAGAATTGTAAAAATTCCATTCTATGATCCGAATTATCCACCTGATTCAGGGAAAAACACGGTGGAGATAATTCGGCTTGGTGCTTTTTTTCTGGAAGGAGTCTCAGGGCGGAATGTAATGGGTCGTTTTATCGAAATAACAGCACCCGGCTTCTGGGGAGATTCTGCTTCATTTATAATGGGTGTTAAATTAATAGGATAACCAAACAAGAAATACTCTCAATGCCTGATCAATGTAAAATTATTATCATCGAAGCCAATAATGATGCGAAACAACAATTAAAGAGGGAAATAGAAAAATCCCAATCTATTAATTTAGTAGGCGAAAGTGATAATTATACAGATGGCTACCAGTTAATTCAAGAACATCATCCAGAAATTGTATTTGCTGATGTTGGTTTTTCTGTTGCTCATGCACTAGGTTTTGCAGAAAAAATTAGTCAGAAGAATCCAGAATTATCCCTATTCATCACCTCAAATCAAACCAATCCAGAATTAATACGGCAATTTATGCGAGCCGGTGCGAGGGACTTCCTCACTAAACCTATTAAGTATGACGATTTAAAAAGTGCTATTGGTACTGCTTTAAGATTAAAACGCCAGAAAATGATCTCAGAAGGACGTGGTGGAAAGATTTTTACCATATTCGGCGTAAAAGGAGGAGTTGGAACAACTACCATTGCAACAAATCTTGCTATCAGCTTGAAAACACACAGTAATCGATCTGTAGTTATTCTGGATTTAAATCTACAACTGGGAAATGTACCGATTCTTCTCAATGTACCACTCAAATATTCTATTGTAGATATAGTGAACAATTTAAATACTATAGAACCAGATACCCTGAAAGATCTGCTGCCGAAGGACAATTCCGGTATAAATGTGATATGTGGACCCTTGCGACCAGAGGAATCAGATATTATTACAACCCTTCACTTAGATCAAATCCTTAATCTATTAAAATTAGAATTTGATTACATCATCCTGGATACCAATGTTGTTTTAAATGACCTCACCTTAAAGGCCTTTGACGATTCAGATATGATCATCACTGTACTGGAATACGACATCTTATCAGTATATAATGCCAGACGTTGCTTAGATATATTTAAAAGAATGAAATACGGAGAAGACAAAGTAGTGCTATTGATCAACCGTTTTGATGCGGGTAGTGGTTTTGCTTTTCAGGAATTTAAACAAAGTATTAAATATCCAATATTCTGGAAAATTCCAAATCAGGATTACAATAATGTTCTTCGTTCAATCAATAAAGGGATTCCAATTTCAAAACTTTTACCAAAATCCAAAGTGAGTCAAAGTTTTACCAAATTAGCAATAAAGTTGAATGGAGGAATGCTTGATGCAAATGTTGATAGAGAGAAACCCGAAACTTCATCAATCATAGGTAAAATTTTTCATCGAAAACTAAAGGGTTAGATAATGAGTTTATTAAAAAGACTAGGTGCAACTCCTGAG
>SMTZ1_10006293_pt1 | contig 20370 bp, 20 predicted proteins | sample DeeMarSWOR136_30_FD_25667 | JGI IMG/M metagenome (IMG submission 25667) | reverse complement strand
AGAGGGTATTTCTTATTTAGCAGGTTGCCAGCTGCCTTGTGTAATTGTTAATATTATGCGCGGAGGACCAGGCTTGGGTAATATTGCGCCATCCCAATCAGATTACTTACAGGCTACTAAAGGAGGGGGTCACGGAGATTATCGTTGTATTGTACTTGCTCCTTCTTCGGTCCAGGAGGCATTTGATTTAATGAGACTGGCATTTGAACTGGCCGACCGATACAGAAACTCGGTTATTCTTTTGGGCGATGGGATGTTGGGCCAGATGATGGAGCCGCTTGGGTTTTCCGATAACACCTTGCGGTCTGCGGCAAAAAATCGAGAGAAGAAAAACGCCTCTCGAAAAAAATGGGCACTGACTGGCTGTAAGAATCGCAAGCCAAATATTATAAAGTCACTTTTCTTAAAAGAGGGCGCATTGGAGGAGTTAAACCAGGCTTTACAGAGTAAATATCAAAGAATACAAAACGAGCAGCAGAGTTGGGAGGAATTATTCTTGGATGATGCCCGTATTGTCTTGGTTGCTTATGGCACAATGTCAAGAATTGCCCGTAGCGTGGTGAAACGCTTGAGAAAAAGAGGTCAAAGGCTCGGACTCATTCGTCCGATTAGTCTCTGGCCTTTTCCTCAAAAGGCATTTCTTCATAAATCTTTACATAGGCTTCGATATTTGGTGCTTGAGATGTCTTATGGCCAGATGTTGGAGGATGTGAAACTCACTGTTGAAGGAAGGGCTCCGGTAGAATTTCTTGGTCGCTCTGGCGGAGGAATACCGTCTGAGGAAGAGATTATAAAAAAGTTAAATATCAATAGCTAAAGAACAATAAAGCGCATGAGGAAGATATTTAGCCATCCTAAGTCTTTGCGTAAAACATCAATGCATTATTGTCCAGGCTGTGGTCACGGCGTTGTTCATCGCCTAATTGCTGAGGTCGTCGATGAATTAGGGATTAGAGAGAAAACAATAGCTATTACGCCAGTAGGTTGTGCCGTAATTGCTTACGATTATTGGGATTTCGATGCTTGCGAGGCTGCTCATGGTCGGGCCTTAGCCGTGGCCACAGGAATAAAGAGGGTTTATCCAGAAAACATCGTTTTTACATATCAGGGGGACGGAGATTTGGCAGCAATTGGAACCTGCGAAACGATTCATACAGCAAATCGGGGAGAGAATCTGACGGTTATTTTTATTAATAACGCTGTTTATGGCATGACCGGCGGACAGATGGCGCCTACTACCCTGTTGGGTCAAATGACGGCAACTACCCCTTGGGGAAGGAATGAGCAGGATACTGGTTATCCCCTGAAGATTTCTGAATTATTGGCCCAGTTACCAGGAGTCAGATATATTGAGCGGGTATCACTTCATTCCCCTCAAGAAATTATCCGGACAAAAAAAGCAATAAAACAGGGATTTATAAATCAGGTTGATAATCTGGGTTTTTCTTTAGTTGAGGTACTTTCCCCTTGTCCAACATATTGGCATAAGACACCAAAACAGGCAATGGACTGGATAAAGGATGTAATGGTTAAGGAGTTTCCTATAGGAAGGATCAAATAGATGACTGAGCAGGTCATTATTGCTGGTAGCGGTGGACAGGGGATAATGCTTTTGGGTAAGGTACTTGCTACGGCAGCCCTAAAGGCCGATTTAAATATTACTTGGTTTCCTACCTATGGAGCTGAAGTCCGCGGAGGGGCTGCTAATTGTATGGTTATTATCTCTTCCGAAGATATACCCTCTCCCTATATTGATAAGGCAGATACCCTAATTACTATGAATGAGTTATCGTTATTGAAATTTAAGCAGAGAATAAAAAACAGAGGCTTGCTATTGGTGAATAAATCTCTGGTAAAACCCAAAGCCTTGAAATATAAGACAGCAGACTATACACAGCTCTGCTTGCCCTTTACCGAGGTCGCTATAAAATTGGGTAATATGAAAGTAGCGAATATGGTTGCTCTAGGTTCATATATTGCAAAAAAGGGGATTCCGGCCAAACAAATTGTTTTTGCCGCGATTGAGGATATTGCTCCACCAGGCAAAAGGGACCTTGTCCGGATTAATCAACAGGCGGTGGAGGAAGGCATGAGGTTGATAGGATGATACTGGTTAGATTTGCCCCTTCTCCAACAGGAAATTTACATATTGGCGGAGCAAGAACTGCGTTGTTTAACTGGCTCTATGCAAAAGCAAAGAATGGCCAGTTTATCTTGAGGATCGAAGACTCTGACCAGCAGCGTTCAAAAAAGGAATACCTGGATGAGATCCTGCAAAGCCTGAACTGGCTGGGGATAAATTGGGATGGAATATATTTTCAAAGTAAACGCCTGGATATCTATAAGGAATATGCACGAAGGTTAGTAAGTGAGGGTAAGGCATATCTTGAAAAACCCGAGGCAATTATATTTAAAGTTACCCCCCAGATAGTTAAGATAAATGATTTAATCCATGGCGAGATTGAGTTTGACGCAAGTTTAATCAAGGATCAGGTTTTGATTAAATCGGATGGTATGCCAACCTATAATTTCGCCTGCGTAGTGGATGACGCCACGATGAAGATTACCCATGTAATTAGGGGCGATGATCATATTTCCAACACACCTAAGCAGGATACCGGAATTCGCCCATCTGCCGTTGATACTGGGCAAGGATGGGGGCAGGCTTTCCAAGAGGACAGGCGCAACCTCTATCTCAGAGTTTCGTCAACTCGGAATTTTATCAGAGGCATTGGTAAATTATCTACTCTGCCTGGGTTGGTCCCCGGGTGAAGACCGTGAGGTTATTGATATAGGCGAGGCAGTTAAAATCTTCGAAATTAGTGATGCAAATAAAACCGCAGCAATTTTTGATTGGGATAAACTTAACTGGATTAATAATCAATATATTAAGAATGCCTCTACTGGTAAGCTGGTCGATTTACTTATCCCTATGATAAGGAAGAAATTTCCTCAGGCAGAGAGTTACTATGCAGATAGGCAGAGGTTGGAGGCTTTGGTAAAATTATATCAGGGTCGGATTAACACATTAAGCGATTTTTTAGATTGGGCAGATTTTTTCTTTTTGAATAAGATTACAATTGAACAGAAATTAAGGGATAAATTTTTAAGTCTAGATTTATCAAAGGAATTTAGTATGTTTATAGAAAGATTAGAAAGTTTACGCCCGTTTACGTCCGCCGGTGTCGAAAAGACATTCAGGGATTTGGTCAAGGAACTGAATATAAGTTCCCGTCAGTTAATCCATCCTATAAGAGTTGCCTTGACAGGTAAGACTATTGGTCCGGGACTATTTGATGTGATAGCATATTTAGGTAAAGAGGTAACCAAGGAAAGATTGAAAAGTTGCTTTAAAAATGGAGGTTAATGTGCGATTTAAGCCAGCCTTATCAATCTGCGTGCTATACCTTTTTTTAATGCTGCTTAGCGGTTGCGAGACGTTTAAGGGGGCAGCAGACGGCTTTTACAGAGATTGGCAGAATGCCAAGAAGGTGGATGACTGGCTTCAAGAACACCTTTGGTAGATTTGCGTTGTTTTAGTTTTTGCCCTGTCGTCTAATTGGTAGGACACGAGACTCTGGATCTCGGTATTCTGGTTCGAGTCCAGACGGGGCAGTTTGAGATTGTTGCGCGGGTGGCGGAATTGGCAGACGCGACAGTTTGAGGGGCTGTTGGCTGTTGAAGCCGTAGGAGTTCAAATCTCCTCCCGCGCACCATTCATATGCAAAGATGTATCCATGCATATTATTTAGGCAGGGTTCAAGGCGTAGGTTTCCGCTTTACCACCGAAGACCTAGCCCGCGATTCCGGCATTACTGGTTGGGTGAGAAATTTGCACGATGGGCGAGTGGAATTGTTGGCTGAAGCAGAGGAGTCTATATTAGAAGGCTTTCTTTCTAGAATTGAGCAGTATTTCCGCAATTATATCAAGCATGTAGATATCCAGTGGCAGGATCCAACCGGAGAATTCAGGGATTTCAGAATAAAACCTTAATATGCGCTGGGGAATCTTCTCTGATATCCATTCCAATTTAGAGGCATTGGAGGCAGTGATCAAGGCATATAAAGCCGAGGGAATTGATACATATTTATGCCTTGGCGATGTAGTTGGCTATGGGGCTAATCCTGCTGAGTGTATCCAGATAACCAGAGATCTCGCCAGAATTATAATTGCTGGGAATCACGACTGGGCAACAGCAGGCTTATTTTCTTTAGAGTATTTTAATGATTGGGCAAGAAAGGCAGTTCTTTGGACGCAAGAGAAAATAGATTTGGCCAATCGTAATTTTTTGGCAGCTTTAAGGCTTGTTTATAAAAATGAGGATCTAGTCATGGTTCATGGCAGCTTAAATCAACCCGAAGAATTTAATTATATGACTGATTTCTCTGAGGCTTCTAAGGCATTCTCACTGATGAAGGAGACGATCTGTTTTATTGGGCATACACATGCGGTTGGAGTCTTTATCCAGGATAAACAACAGAGGATTGATTATCAAGGCAAAGTAGGCTTTAAACTCCAAGAGAAGTGTCGATATATCGTTAATGTAGGCAGCGTCGGTCAACCCCGCGATGGTAACAATAAAGCTAGCTTCTGTATCTTTGATACCAAAAAGCAGACGGTAGTGGTTAAAAGGGTAAATTACGATATTAAATCTGCTCAGGGAAAGATTATTGCTGCTGGTTTGCCCTCATTCTTAGCTGCTCGTCTTGCAACGGGGAGGTAACCCTGTCAGAGAATTCTCCCTAACGGGGTAAAATACCTGTAAAAGTTACTTTATTTCTACCGCCGACTTCATCGGTGATTTTCTCTAGCGGAGGAAAGTTGTTTAGGATAAAACAATATGTCTTTGGCAATTTCTGTTTAAGATGTTTGCGCTGCTGCCGATATAGCTGTAATCCAAGCATCTGGGCAGCCAATATTCTGGAAGAAGAAAAAGAGAGGTTAAATTTACAAAAGATAGAACTTGTCCCCTACCGCGAATCCTATATTTGTCGCTTCCTAAAACCGGAAAGCAATCTATGCCAGATATATGCCCAGAGACCCCTGGAATGCCGCCTTTATCCTTTATTGATTAATCGCTCGGGAAGAAAAATTTTCCTTAGTCTTGATTTGAACTGTCCGGCTACCTTGGGTAAAATTGATAGCAAGAAATTCAAAAGATATTTAAATTATCTTATTAGATATTTTCAAAAACCATCGGTTTCGACTATCCTGAGTAGAAACCGCAGGCTTTTTTCTGCTTATCCTGTGGATGAGATATTAAATTTAGCTGAGTTAAACATTTAATTACCATGGAATTTAAAGAGCTTAAGCTCACCGATCAGAATCTATTTGAGCGATTTACCAGGCTTAACAAATATCACCTGTCTACTTATCGCTTTTGTAACATATTTATCTGGAGAAAAATTTTTAGAATTTTCTATACCATATTAGATGAACACTTATGCCTCTTTTTTCAAGACAAATGCGGCTGCTTTATGTATCTTCCCCCTCTGGGGCGGAATTTAAGCCTATCAGTGGTTGATAATTGTTTCGAGATTATGGATAGGTTTAATACTAATAAAGAAATATCTAGGATTGAAAATGTAGAAGGAGATAATTTATCTATTTACCAAAGAAGCGGATACGTATATTCAGCCAAGCCAGGAGATTATCTGTGCAATAGGGAAGATATTGCTTTTCTGAAAGGCAATGAATTCAAGCCAAAGCGGTCCGCGTATAATTATTTTGCAAAGCACTATTGTTCTGAGTTCAGACCATATCTTAAACAATATAAAGCTGCCTGCCTGCTGCTATTCCAAAATTGGGCTAAGAGACGCAGGGACAAATTTACTGACTCTGTATACAGAGGCATGCTCGAAGATAGTTTTTCCTGTCATAAGCTGGCTTTGGAGAATTGCCTGCGACTCGGCCTTACTGGTTATGTGGTAAGAATTAAAGATGAAGTTGTCGGTTATACCTTTGGTTTCCCTATAAATTCAGAGACATTCTGCATACTTTTTGAGATTTGCGATTTGTCCTATAAGGGCATCTCTCAATTTATCTTTTCCCATTTTTGCAGACGATTATCCGAATATCAATATATCAATATTATGGATGATTCCGGCCTTGCAAATCTTCGCAGGGTAAAGCTATCTTATCGTCCAGTACGCATTGTGCCCAATTACATTATCAAAAGAAATCATGCCTCGAGATATTAGAACAATAGGATTCACTGTTTTTGATCTGGAAACCACTGGCCTTGATCCGGACTCGGGAGACCGTGTTATTGAGATTGCTGCAGTCAAATTAAGAAATAAACAGAGATTAGGAATATTTCAATATCTGATTAATCCGGGAGAAAGAAGAGTTTCTCCCGCTGCATTTGCGGTTAATCAGATCGACCTACAGATGCTAAAAGATTCTCCCACTATTTCGGAGGTAATACCTTTATTTTTTGATTTTATTTCTGGCACTTGCCTTGTTTCTTACAATGCTTCATTTGACTTCGCTTTTTTATCTTCAGAGTTAAGGATAATAAAGAAACAGATACCTGCCGGGTTAGAAATAATAGATATCTTGGCCATGGCAAGGATGATGCTACCTGGTTTAGGGCGCTATGCGCTAGGATTTGTAGCCAACCATCTTGGTATAGATACCGCACAGAAGCACCGCGCACTTTCCGATGCACAGTTAGCAGCCGATGTTTTTAATCGGCTGAGTTCCAGCCTAATTAAGAGAGGAATCGTTGATTTTGAACAATTTGCGAGTCTGTTCGGTTTAAGTTCCCAGTTTTTAGATAACATAAATAACGCCAAGATTGCTCGAATTCAGAGGGCTCTGGATTTAGGTGTAAGCCTTAAGATAAAGTATCTTTCCAGGCATAACGCCGAACTTACTGAACGAGAGGTTATTCCGCGAGCAATAATTCAACAAAAAAATCAGGCATATCTTGTGGGATACTGTAATTTAAGGAACCAGGAACGCACATTCGGCATCAAGAACATATTGCATCTAGAAATGGGAATCCCAGTTAAGTCGTCTTAGCCTTTTTAACCAAGTATTCCCAGGAGGATATTACTGATTGAAAAAATGTCTCTGTTAAAAATAGATTTACCCTTTAAAATTAAACAGCCAATACTGGCAGTGGGAGCAGATATAAAGAGTAGTCTCTGTTTTGCTCGCGATAAGTCAGCATTTATTAGTGAGGCATTCAACGATCTTCAAATACTCGATAATTTCAAAAAATTTCAAAGAAGAATTATTTCTATTACTCAAAGATTTGGTTCATTTCCCCGGATCATTGCCCATGATAAACATCCGGAATATTATTCAACAAAATATGCCCTAAGCTTGACAAAGGTAAAGAATGCAAGGCTTATTGCCGTCCAGCACCATCACGCTCATATTGCCTCTTGTATGCTAGAAAATAAATTAATGAATCAGAATGTCATAGGTGTAGCCTTTGATGGAACAGGCTTTGGAGACGATGCAACTCTCTGGGGAGCAGAATTCTTAATCGCTAATTATCAGGATTTCAAGCGGATAGTTTACTTAAAATATGTTCCTCTCTTAGGAGGGCAAATAGCAATTATGCAGCCCTGGAGGCTGGCTTCAGCATGGCTTTATCTAACTTTCGGAAATAATTTTCTAGATTTAGATTTGGATTTTATCAAACGGATCAATAAAAGAGACTGGGGCGTCCTAGAAAAGATGTGGAAACAGAATTTTAATGCCCTGCCTGTCTCAAGCATGGGTCGGCTTTTTGATGCAGTAGCAGCACTCGTCTTGGGGATTTGCTGGGTTAAATTTGAGGCTGAGGCAGCAGTAAGCTTAGAGGCGCTTGCCTCTGGTTATACAGCTCAACCCAGGGGATACGGCTTTAAGATTAAAAAAAACGGCCGAGCTTTCGTCATCGACCCAACTTTAACCTTCAGGGGGATTGTGGCCGACTTAAAAAATAATTGTAGCAGAGAAGGAATCGCTGCTGGTTTCCATCTAACTGTTGCCCAGATGATAAGAGCCAGTTGTCTTAAAATAAGAGATCATGCCAAGATTAACACTGTTATTTTCAGTGGGGGTGTATTCCAAAATAAGTTTTTACTTAAGTTAAGTCTGGATTTATTAAAGAAAGAGAGATTCCATATCTTAACTCATAAGATATTGCCCTGTTCAGATGCGGGCATCAGCCTGGGTCAGGCAGCAGTTGCCTCACAGAATAATTAAGCCAGAACCGAGACTGAAACAATCTATTCTGGATAATTTAAGATGGATATGGTAAACTTTTAACTACTAATAAAATGCGATGTGTTTAGGCATACCGATGCGGGTTACCAAAAAAGAAGGTCGATTTGCCTGGGTTATGTCCGGTGGCCTAGCCCGACAGGTCAATATCCAGATGGTACCTAGAGTAAGGTTGGGTGATTATGTGATTGTCCATGCAGGTTTTGCTATTCAGATAGTCAACCCGCAGGCTGCCCGTCAGACTCTGAGTCTGCTTAATGAAATAAAATGAAGTATATTGATGAATTCCGCAGTAAAAAGGCTGTAGAGCATATTGCCCGCAGGATATTTGAAATCATGCCAAAAGGAACAACCAATATTATGGAGGTATGCGGTACTCATACTCAGAACTTTCATCGCTTTGGCTTAGACAGACTTATTCCCGAGAACCTTAATTTAATTGCCGGTCCCGGTTGTCCTGTGTGTGTATCCGACCAGGATTACATTGATCGAGCAATCCAGTTGAGCAAGCAGAGGAATACAGTTATCTTAACATTTGGAGATATGTTAAAGGTACCGGGTACTAATTCCAGCCTCCAGAAGCAGAGAGCAGAAGGTTCTGATGTGCGGGTCGTTTATTCTGCCTGGGATGCCTTAAGCATAGCAGAAAAGAATCCCAATAAGTCAATTGTCTTCCTAGCGGTTGGGTTTGAGACTACTGCTCCTACCTTGGCTCTTACCCTGCAGGCAGCCAAGAAGGCAAATTTGCACAACCTTTTCTTTTTCTCTGCCTTAAAACTTATTCCCCCAGCAATGGAGGCATTGGTTTCTGACCGGAAACTTAAGATCGATGGGTTTCTCTGTCCGGGTCATGTCTCCACAATCATTGGTAGCCGGGCCTACGAATTCATACCTAAAGAATACAGAATTGCCTGCTGTGTAGCTGGATTTGAACCCCTGGATATCTTAGAGGGGATTTATTTGTTGCTCTATCAGATTGTTCAGAAGAAGCCCAGGGTGGAAAATCAGTATGTACGGGCAGTCAAGAGAAACGGGAATCCAAAGGCAAAAACAATAATAAATGAGGTTTTCCGGACTATTAATACTAGCTGGCGAGGCTTGGGGAAGATTCCTCAAAGCGGATTAAGGATAAGAGATAAATTTTCGAACTTTGACGCTGAGAAGGCGATATCTATCAGGATTAAACATAGATCAGCAAACAAAAAGCAAAGGGGATGTCGCTGCGGGGATGTGCTAAGGGGGATAATTAAACCCTCACAATGTTCTTTGTTCGGAAGAACCTGCACTCCTTTAAACCCTTATGGACCATGTATGGTTTCTAGTGAAGGAGCTTGTAATGCGCATTATCGATACAAGTAAAAAAACAAAATTCATCACCCGGGTCGGGTCCGGATACGGCGGAAGATATCAAAAATATCTTAAGCATTTTCCAACTCCAATATTAATTTTTTACATTTTACTCTCGACTTTTAATTTTTTAACCGGCTGTACGCAAAATGACCAGCTTGAAAAAAGCCAACTAGATGAGGCAGAAGGATATGCTAAGCAGGCCCAGGAGTATTACCAACGCGCGATTGCTAAATATCAGGATTTAATTATCCAGGGCAAGGATTTAGAGAGGGTAAATTTTGAATTGGGTCTGCTTTACTATCGATATGCCGAGTATGAACTAGCCAGTCAGCACCTTTTAAAAACAAATCTTCCAGAAGCAAAAAAATACCGTGCTATTGCCCTATTTAAAACTAATGATTTCACTGAAGCCAGGGATGCATTTCAAAGGGTGGATAACCCTGACAGCGAAACCTTATATTATCATGGTCAGGTTTGCGAGAAGCTCAATCTCTATGACCAGGCTTTAGATATTTATCAGCAGATTGATGAGGAGCCGTATAAATCCCGTGGTCAAAAGCAAATCCAGCTGATTACCCGGGCCGGAGAAATCCTGCATCTGGAAAATCTCGACCCTAACCTGCAGAATATAATCAAGACGGCGCCATCTGGACAGGAGCATCCCAATGCCGGCGCATTGATCTTATTTTGCGATGAGAGGGTTGAGCTCAAACCCCAAAATACAGCTGTATTTTATGAACATATTTTGGTTAAGATTATAAATGAACGTGGTAAACAAAACTTCTCTGAGATAGTGATTAGCTACGATTCTACCTATGAAAAGGTAGAGCTGGAATATGCACGCACTATTCGTCCGGACGGAGCAGTTGTTCCCGTAGGCAGTCGACACATCCGCGATGTTTCTAAATATTTGAATTTCCCTCTATATAGCAATGCCCGCGCCAGGATTATTTCTTTCCCTGAAATTATCCAGGATTGCGTTATTGAATATAAATACAAGATTTATCGCAATCAACTTATTAATGAGAAGGATTTCATCCTTTCTTACAGCCTGCAGGAGTCTGAGCCGATTATTCAGGCCAATTTCAAGCTAGTCATCCCCATTAAGAAATCCTTACACTACAAGATCTTAAATCCGGATTATAATATATTTCAGGCAAAACTAGAGCCAGAAATAAGAGAATATGCAGAATATCGGGAATACTTTTGGGAATTTAAGGATATACCGGCAATTATTCCTGAGGCGGATATGCCTCCCGTCTGTAAGATAAATTCAATTATTCTTGTTTCCACCTTTGATTCCTGGCGAGAAATTTATGAATGGTGGTGGAGCTTGGCTAAGGATAAGATTCAGGCAGATCAAGGAATAAAGCAGAAGGTTATGGATTTAACCAAGGATAAACAGACAACCCTGGAGAAGATAAAAGCAATCCATAACTTCTGTGCTGAGGATATTCGCTATGTGGCTGTTGAATATGGACAGGCAGGATATGAGCCGCATAAAGCAACCGACATCTTTTTTAATAAATATGGAGACTGCAAAGATCAGGCAATTCTTTTGATTACCATGTTAGGCGAGATTGGCGTAGAGTCTTATCCAGTATTAATCGGCACAGATGATTATCTTAACCTCCAACCGGATTTTCCTTCGGTTAATTTTAATCATTGTATTGCTGCGATTAAATTGGAGGAGGGTATAATTTTTGTCGATCCTACCTGCTCAACTTGTTCTTTTGGGGATTTGCCGGCTGGCGATCACCAGAGAGGGGTCCTCCTTTTTACTGATGAGGAATACAGGATTGAAACTACCCCTGTTTATCCCTCTTGGCATAGTCGCGTAAGTAAGATTTTTAAAATAAGGATTAATCCTGACGAGAAAATCCAGGCAGAAAGGCAGGTCCTTACCTTTGGGCTATATAATGCCAGCCAGCGCTTCTGGCTTAAGTATTCCTCTGAGGATGCAATTTCTGAAAGCCTTAAACAGGCAATCCAAGAAGTTGCACCTGCAGCCCGGTTAATAAAATATGATATCCAGAATTTAGATGAGCTAAATAAGAATATAATCCTAAATTACTCTTTTTCTGGACAGGAGTATTGGGTTAGGGCTGGTAATTTAAGGATATTCCCTCAACTGGCGACTCTGGATACATCAGTGGTAGCAAAGCAATTGCGCAGATATCCCCTTGATTTGGGCATGCCAGATACTGTGATAGAAGAGTTTGAGGTGGTTCTGCCACAAAAGTTTAAGCTGAAGTACTTGCCTGCTAATTTTAAAAAGAGCAATCCCTGGATGGACTTCAGCGTTGAATATCAGCTTAAGGGAAACCAACTTTACTTTAAGCAAACGATCCAGATTAAAAAGAGATACGTCGCGCTTTCCGAATATTTAGAATTCAAAGAATTTCTGGAGAGCATATCAACCCAAATTAGGCAAAGGGTGGTTTTTCAACGTGGCTAAGTTTAGCGAAAAAGATAGAAGAAGATATATCCGTCTGGATTCTGTTTTTCCTGTGGATTTTCGCGTACTCGCCTTAGATAGCCAAACCTTCTTATCCGACTGGATTCAGGGGTTTACCAGTAATATCTCGCGAAAAGGAATATGCCTTTCGGTAAATAATCTAAAACCGGAATTTGTCAAACTAGCTCAAAAGGGGCAGATTAATCTATTACTGAATATTCAGATACCCCTCTTCAGAGAAGCTACCCCTGCTAAAGCCTGCCCGATTTGGATTGAGAAGGTTAGTAATCAACCCGGACAATATCTTATCGGTCTATCCTACGTTGAAATTTCTGCCCTGTCGAATAAGCGCATAGTTGGTTATGCGTGGATGAAATATTTTGCCTCCCAATTTAGCGCCGCATTGTTTATCATTTTGGCTTTGAGCATTGGTATAAGCGGATATTTTAACTGGAGATTATCCGAGCAGAATCGTGATTTAATTTACCAACTAGTTAGGGTTCTCGAAGATTCGAAAATAGCCCAAGATACCATAAATAGAATAAAACACGAGAAGGAGAAGCTTAATTTAGGTCTTGCGCAAATACAGGCCCAGATAAAAGATGTCCAGGCAAGAAAAACACAACTGGATGATAATCTCAATCAGACACAACGATTGACCCTATTGCTAGATGAGCTTAGAGAAGAACGAAATAGACTTCAGCAGGAGCTGCTTAATCTGCAGAATAAGCAGCTGAAGGCAGATGAGAATCTATCCGCTTTAGATAAGAGGAAGTTGATGCTTCAGGGGGTAACCTTCGATAATATGTATCAATGGCTATGCAGGCATCAGAATCCCCATACCGGACTTGTTATGAGCTTTGAAGGAGATTCAGATCTTGCCGATTGGTCCTTTACTTACGATCAGGCATTAGTAGCCTGTGCCTATACCTATTTTGCTAATTTTCAAAAAGTGCAAAAGATTCTTAATTTCTTTAAATACCGAGCCAAGAAAATCAACGGAGGTTTTCTGAATGCCTATTACGCTAATGATGGTCAGCCAGCAGAATATACTACTCATTGTGGTCCAAATATCTGGCTAGGTATAGCAATACTGCAGTATACGCAAGCTTCACAAAATAGGGGATTTTTGGATTTGGCCGAAGATATTGCCAGTTGGGTAGTACAGATTCAGGATGCTGATGGTGGAATAAGGGGCGGGCCAAAGATTGGATGGTATTCTACCGAGCATAATCTAGATGCCTACGCATTTTTTAACATGCTCTATGAAATTACTGGCAACCAGGATTATAAAAAAAGCGCACAAAAAATTTTGAATTGGTTACTGGAGCATACTTACAACCAACCAGATGTCCCAATCAAGCGCGCTAAGGGGGATTCAACAATTGCTACTGATACCTATGCCTGGTCAATTGCTGCTTTGGGTCCAAAGAAATTAGAGGAGATAGGGATGTTGCCAGAAGATATTATTAGATTTGCTGAGGATAACTTTAGCATTGAAACCGACTTCTATCGTCCCGATGGCAGCGTTATCAGGGTCAAGGGCTTTGACTTTGCTGCCTCCAGGAATATTGCACGCGGGGGGATAATTTCTTGCGAGTGGACTGCTCAGATGATTTTGAGCTTCAAGATTTTAGCCGACTATTTTCAAGATAAGGGGATGCAGGAAGTCGCGCAGATTTATTTAAACAAAGCCGATGACTATCTCTGCCAGTTATCCCGGATGATTATTTGTAGCCCCTCGCCTTCTGGTCAGGGTCGAGGATGCTTGCCCTACGCCAGCGATGACTTTGTTGATACGGGCCATGGCTGGATGACTCCCAAGGGTAACTCTACTGGCTCGGTAGCGGCAACCACATATACGCTTTTCGCTTTTTACGGACACAATCCATTACGATTGCCCGGCAATAATCTTAATGATGGACAAGAGGCGCTTAATTAAGTTAACACAACAGTTAATTCGTATTCCCTCAGAGAATCCACCCGGGAATGAATACAGAATCGCCCGCTTTGTGAAACTCTTTTTAGAAGACTTGGGGCTTAAGCCCAAAATCTACGAGTTTAAAAAATATCGCAGCAATGTCGTAGCTACCCTCAAGGGAAGGGATAAGGCTCATAGTCTATTGGTTAGCCCGCATCTGGATACAGTTCCCGCAGGTAGCAATTGGAAGGGTTTTCCGCCTTTTGGTGCGCTCTTGCACAATAACCGCATCTATGGTCGGGGTGCCTCCGATGATAAAGGAAATCTGGCCGTGCTTTTAGAGACAATCAGGAGCCTAGTTGAGCAGAGGCAGCATTTAGGTTATAATTTAATTTTTGCCGCTACCGCTGATGAAGAGACTGGTTCAAGACTCGGACTCATTTCTTTGCTTGATAAGGGAATATTAGACCCTCAGGCAACCCTGATTTTGGATGCCGATTGTGCAAAAGGGCTTGATTCATCTCAAGGTAAAGATTAAAGGAAAGGCTGCCCACGGGGCTTATCCCTGGCAGGGCGTAAATGCCATTGATACGGCATTAAAGTCCTTATCCGCCATAAAATCGCACAAGTTTATTTATGAAAAGAATCCCTATCTTCGCGCACCCACAATCAATATCGGCAAGATTGCCGGCGGGGATAAGGTTAATGTGGTTGCTGATTGGTGTGAGTTCGAGCTTGACATTAGATTCTTGCCGGGAATGTCTGCCTCAGGGATTGTCCGCCAAATAAGAAGCATTATTAAGGGTTACACTAATAAATTCAGCATTGAGATTGAGGCGATCCAGGATGCTCACCCGCAAATTGACTGTCACCATCCCCTAGTAGATTATTTAAAAAAGGCAATGCGTACTTACAAGATAACCCCTCGAATAACTGGCTCGGAAGGAGCAACCGTGATTACCTTTTTTCAAAATATGAATATCCCCGTCGTTGCTACTGGATTCGGTTGTTCGGGCTGTGCGCACAGTAGTAATGAATATGTCAAGATCGATTATCTTTATAAGGGTGCAAGGGTACTAGAAGAATTTCTGAAGAGCTTTAGGTTCGGTTAATATATTAGCAGGCATAGCGTTATTGCGCTATAAAGCCAAATCAACTATGGGGGGAAATATGCAAAAAAATATCAGGTTTTTAAAAAAGCCGCATCTGGTAAAGCCCATTCTTATTGTTGCCTGGCCGGGCATGGGTGAGGTTGCTTTAAGGAGCGCCGGTTACTTGGTAGAAAAATTAAAATTCGAAGCATTTGCTGTCCTAAACAGTGCTGACTACTTCTACCCTACGGCAAGTTCTATAAAGAACGGGATATTAAAGACCAAGGAATTGCCACAAAATCATTTTTACTATTGGAAGAATCCCAATACAAAAACTGATTCAAGAATAAAGGCAAATGATTTAATAATTTTTCTTGGCAATACACAGCCAGACTTGGCGAAGGCAACCGATTATGTAAATAGCATCTTGGAAGTAGCGCGTTTCTATAAGGTTAAATTGATTATCAGCTTTGCGGCAATGCCTGCCCCAATCGATCACATCCAAAACCCAAATGTTTGGTTTACTGCCACCAGTAAGGAACTATTTAAGTACTTGGAAGGTTACAATCTTAAGATGATGAGCGAAGGAGAGATTAGCGGAATGAATGGCTTATTCTTAGGATTAGCCAACAGGGCGGGTTTCTCGGGGTTTTGCCTTCTGGGAGAAATCCCGATATATACAATTCAGATTGAAAACCCCAAAGCAGTTTTTGCAATATTAGATAGATTAAAAAGGATTTTAAATCTGACCTTGGATTTGGCGGATTTGAATAAACAAGCTCACTTCATTGAGGGAGAGATTAATAAGCTCGTAGACTATCTTAAAGAAGGGATCGGTTTGCCCGCATTAAGCGGGCCAGGTCCAATTAGCGATGCGGAAATGGAAAAAATAAAAAAGTCCTTAACTCAATTAACTCGGCTACCGCAGTCAATAAAAGAGAAAATTGAAAAACTCTTCGAGTTAGCAATAAATGATGTCAGCAAGGCAAATGAATTAAAGCAAGAATTGGATAAGTGGAATGTTTATAAGGAATATGAAGATAGATTCCTAGATCTTTTTAAGAAGCCTAAGGATAAAGGCAATTAAATGACAAAAAAAATTTTATTAGCACATGGCAGTGGCGGACAGTTAATGCATGATTTAATCCGAAATCTAATATTGCCAAAATTCGGTAATCCCTTGCTAAATAAATTATCCGATAGCGCAGTTTTTAATTTCCAAGACAAGGGATCAGCTTTTACTACCGATTCCTTCGTGGTTAATCCTTTATTCTTCCCTGGCGGTGATATTGGAAAGCTTGCGGTTTCTGGCACAATTAATGATCTGGTAGTTGCTGGTGCCGTCCCGCTCTATCTATCCCTGGCCTTAATTATTGAAGAGGGTTTCGATTATTATTTATTGGAGCAGGTGGTTAATTCAATTTCTTCTGTCTCTGGGGAATCAAAGGTTAAGATTATTGCTGGAGATATTAAGGTAGTTCAAAAAGGAGCCTGTGATAAATTATTTATTAATACTGCGGGCATAGGCAGGGTTATCAGAGAGTTAAATACAAGAAATATTAGAGCAGGGGATAAGATCATTGTCACTGGAAGGATTGCTGAGCACGGGTTAAGCATATTGAGCCAGCGAGAGGGGATGGATTTTGGCTGCAGTATTAAGAGTGACTGCGCCAGCCTGGATAGCTTGCTGATCCCTTTATTACGAAGAAGCAGGGCAATAAAATTTATGCGTGATCCTACCCGGGGCGGATTGGCAACGACCTTAAATGAAATTGCTCAAGCCGCTAATTTAGGTATTGTTGTAGAAGAATCCAAGATACCCATTGCTAAACATATAAAGGTAGCAAGTGAATTATTGGGAATCGACCCATTATATATTGCTAATGAAGGGAAGGCAGTGCTGGTAGTTGAATCTGATTCAGTAGAAGATGTCTTAAAACGTCTTAATCGCCATAGGCAGGGAAGGTACGCTCGTATTATTGGCAGGATAGTTACTGTGCCCCGGGGAATGGTTTTGCTTAAAACAGCACTGGGCACAGAGCGTATTTTGGATATGTTAGCCTCAGAGCCCTTGCCCCGCATATGTTAAATTGTTTTCCTACCTAAAACTATATAACTTATCCGAACCTTTATGTAAAATCAGAACAGGCAGAGTAAGACATGAAGCAAAATAAATACCAAAAGCGGATTTATCGCCACTGGGTAAAAGCAGGCGACTTTATTAAAACCCATATTGCCATTGAGGAAACCGACCTTTTGATTCTTAGTAGAAACCGCCCTGATTTAAAATTGCTCAAGCAAAGAATTTATTCACTGCGCCAGGATATTAAGGATTATATTACCAAAGATAGACGTTTTGCTGTTAGTCTGAAACCAATTGCTGTAGAACTGAATGCGCCACCAATAGTCAAACTAATGGCAAAGGCAGGCAAGGCTTGTAATGTTGGTCCCATGGCAGCCGTTGCTGGAAGCATAGCCCAGCTACTTGCCGAGGATTTAAAAAATCACGGATACAACGAGTTAATAATAGAAAACGGCGGTGACATTTTTCTAACCAAACAAAGAAAAGACCGCGTGATTGCTGTCTTTGCAGGAGAATCAAAGTTCTCCGGCAGGCTTAATCTGTTATTGGAACCAGCCGATACCCCTTGCGGGATTTGCACATCCTCAGCTACATTTGGTCATTCACTAAGTTTCGGCAATGCCGACAGCGTGGTAATTTTAGCTAAAGATGCTGCGTTAGCTGATGCTGTAGCTACGGCAACCTGCAATTTAGTAAAATCGAAAAACGATTTTAAAAAAGCAATTAACTTTGCCAGTAGGATTTTGGGAGTGTTCGGCGTAGCGATAATCTTAGATAATAATCTTGCCACCTGGGGAAAGATTATTATAAAAAATTCATATAAAATCGGCAGCAATATATAAATCTTCTCACCCTCGCAGTTAATTACAGATCTAAGAAAGATATTTTCTCGACTATAAAATACCCGATCGGGTTTAAGAAATCTTCACAAACTAGTTTTCAATTTTCGATGCAGATTTATAAAATATTTTTATTTTTTCCTTGACAATACATTATTTTATGATAAAAAATAAATAAGATTTTAAAAAATTAAAAAAATTTTAAGGAGGTTCAGGGTTCTCAAGAACAAGGGAAGGTTCAGGTAAAAGAAAATTTTGACAGAACCTTCTGCTGGTTGGATAAAAAGGTTTCTTGAGATAAGGGAAGCAAAATTGAAAAAACAATAGAATTAAAAGATAAGGGATAGGTAAACTATCCCTTTTTTCTTTATGGGGAAAATTATTGGATTAACTTACGATTTAAAAACTGATTATCCGTTAAAAGAAAATGATCCGCCCGATGCCAACGCTGAATTTGATTTTCCTCAAACCATTGATTTGATCACACAGGCGATAGAATCACTCGGCCATCAGGTAAGAAGAATCGGCAGCGTTTCTTCGCTGCTTAGAAATATTGAACACCTTGATGTGGATATCGTTTTTAATATCTCTGAAGGATTAACCGGAAGAAATCGCGAATCACAGGTGCCGGTTATTTTAGAGATGAAGGGTATTCCTTTTGTGGGTTCTGATGGGCTAACCCTGGCTCTTACCTTGGATAAGTTGATGGCTAAAAAAATATTCCTTGCCGAAAATATTCCTACCCCAAAGTATATTGAAGTAAAACAACCCCATTCATTAGTTAATTCCAATCACTTTAATTTTCCTCTGATTGTTAAACCGCGCTTTGAGGGTTCTTCCAGGGGAATTGATTTGAATGCGCGGGTAGGCAGCCTTGAAGAACTGATTAAGCGGACAGATTTTATAATCAATACATATAAACAGCCAGCATTGGTTGAGGAGTTTATTAAAGGCAAAGAGTTTACCGTGGCCATTGTGGGAAATGATCCTCCCGAGGTACTTCCTACAGTTCAGGTAAAGATTGAGGGAAAACTTGAGCTAGGGGAGAGATTTTATACCTTTGGACATATTTCTTCAAGCGAATTAGAATATGTTTGCCCTGCACTGATTAATAAAGACCTTGAAGACAAGATTAGGGATTTAGCCCTAAGAGCTTATCGTGCAGTGGAATGCCGCGATTTCGGTAGGGTAGATTTTCGCGTTGATCAACAGGACAATCCTTACGTGCTGGAGATTAATCCCTTGCCGTGTCTGGCTTCCGACGATGTATTTATGCTGATCCCTAAAGTGATGAATATTGGTTATCCCGAGATGATCGGCAGAATATTGGAGAGCGCGTTTAAGCGTTACAGTCTATAATGGAAATCCAAACTCAAAAGATATCTAATCAATCATCACCCGTACTTACGACATCAAGGGTTACAATAAAAAGAAGGACACAGTTAGATTATCAACAGATAAGCCTGTTTAAAGATATCAATCCCTTGGATTGGGAGGATTGGCATTGGCAGGTGAAGAATCGTATTACAACTATTGAACAATTAAGTCAGGTTATAAAGCTTACATCTGAAGAGCTAGAGGGGGTAAAGAGGGCTCGCGGCAGAATGGGCATGGCAATTACTCCCTATTGGCTTACCCTTATTGACCCGGAAGATCCCAGCTGTCCAATTCGACGCCAGTCAGTCCCTACTATTTATGAATCACAAGTTGCTCCCCACGAGATGGTTGATCCCTGCGCAGAAGATCGAGATTCTCCAGCGCCTCATCTTGTTCATCGCTATCCTGATCGCGTACTTCTCTTAGCTACTGAGCAATGCGCAATGTATTGTCGTCATTGCACTCGCAGGAGGTTGGTAGGTGAAAATAAAAAAACAAATACCAACAATGATTGGGATGCGGCTGTAGAATATATAAAGGCTAATCGCAAGGTCCGCGATGTATTAATTTCTGGCGGAGATCCCCTAATGCTTAAAACCAATGTTTTAGAGGAGTTGATCAAAAAGATCCGCGGTATTTCTCATGTAGAGTTTTTAAGAATTGGTACGCGTCTGCCAGTAACCCTGCCTCAGCGAATAACCGAAGGGTTAGTCCTGATGCTTAAGAAATATAGTCCAATTTGGATAAGTATTCATTTCAACCATCCCAAGGAGATTACCAAGCGCTGTCGGATTGCATGTGATATGCTCTCAGATAACGGTTTCCCCCTAGGGAGCCAGTCAGTGTTGCTTAAGGGGATAAATGACCGCCCATTTATTATGAAAAAACTTATGCAAGAGCTTTTAAAGATTCGTGTCCGACCCTATTATATTTATCAGTGCGACCCAGTAAAAGGGACTCAGCATTTTCGTACACCAGTAGCTGCAGGGATAAATATTATTGAAAAGTTGCGTGGGCATACTACCGG
>SMTZ1_10004825_pt1 | contig 20371 bp, 19 predicted proteins | sample DeeMarSWOR136_30_FD_25667 | JGI IMG/M metagenome (IMG submission 25667) | reverse complement strand
ATTATAATTTCATCATGAGTTATATCTGGCTTGGCTTCATAGAACCACTGACCTTCTTCTTCCCTTACTTCAAATATTTTCATTTTATGCCTCCATATGATTTATTAGAACATTTCATCTATGATTTCAAGTTTATTATCCATATACTTAATTGAACTCCCTTTTTTAATTCTGTTGAAATTAAAACCTGTTCTCTAAATTTATTCATATTTTACTTTTGTTATGATTAAATGTTGTTAAGGAAATATTTAAATTAGGATATTATATTATAAAATTAGATTCCAAACATTTGTTTGGGGGAGGTGAGAAATATGAAAAAGAAAATATTAGCTATTTTAGTTTGTATGCTGGTAGCGATATGTAGCACCTTTACTATTGCGGCATCAACGAGTGTAGAGAGACAAATATTAGTTACTCAGAGTAATAGTAGCAAACAAGGAGGCAACACGCTGATAACAGAATACTTTGGCAAACGTGTTATTGAGGTGGATATCGGTGGTACTATTGTTTGGCAGAAAGCTGGGTTGAATTATTCGGTTGATGCGGAGCGACTCGCAAATGGTAATACTCTTATAACAGAACTTGGCAATCGTGTGATTGAGGTTAACCCTGGGGGAACTATAGTTTGGCAATATACCGGTGGATTGTTCGGGCCATGGGATGCGGAGCGACTCGCAAACGGCAACACACTCATTGCAGACACCTATAACCATCGTATAATTGAGGTGAATTCAAGCGGGATCATTGTCTGGCAAAAAACTGGATTGAATCTTTCTACTGATGCGGAGCGACTCGCAAACGGCAACACACTCATAGCAGATCTTTACAATGATCGTGTTATTGAGGTGGATAGTGCTGGCACGATCGTCTGGGAAAAAACCGGATTGAATCGCCCTATTGATGTGGAGCGATTAGGAAATGGCAACACACTTATAACGGAATTCCAATTTGGACAACGTGTTATAGAGGTAGACAGTGGTGGCAATATTGTCTGGGTATATAGCAGCTCGGATTTATTGTGGGATGCGGAGCGACTTGCAAACGGTAACACTCTCATTGCAGAAGGCCTTTATTATGCACAGCGCGTGATCGAAGTGGATAGTGGTGGAACGATTGTCTGGCAAAAAGCTGGATTAAATTTTTCGGTTGATGCAGAGAGAGTTTCTAATCCACCAGGTGCACCATCTATAACAGGTGAAACAAGTGGTAAAGCAGGAATTGAATATGAGTACACATTCAACGCTGTAGATTCTGATGGTGATGATGTCAAGTACTTTATCAGCTGGGGGGACACAAATGCTGAGTGGACTGACTTCAATGCTTCAGGTACAGATGTTAAGATAAAACACACCTGGAGTGAAGATGGGACCTATAACATCACAGCTAAAGCCCAGGATATTCATGGTTTTGAAGGTCCAGAAGGAAAACTAACAGTTGAAATACCAAGATCCAGAACAGTAAATAGACCATTGCTTCTGCGGTTGTTTGAACGATTTCCAAATATATTCCCAATATTACGATATATTCTAGGATCACAGTAGTTCAAATCTTTTTCTCTCTTTTTTCTTTTGAAATGAAATCATTATAGTAAAACGAGATTTTGTCTCATATTTACCAGTAAAAACTATTGTTTTTCCTGTTGATTGAAAACGAAATCAGTTCTTTAATTTTTGTTATTTATGACAATGGTTGTAATTATCAATTGTTAAGCAGAGATTTATTAATGATTAATTAATTGCTATTTGTATTGTAAATAGCATTTAAGGAGATGGGATATGAGAGAAGTGATTCAAAGGTTTGATAATATTTTTAATTGTCCCAATTGTAAAAAAACCCTCTGGCGTTATAAAAAACTTCCAGATGGAAAAAGTGTTTGTATTTCTTGTTATGATTTTTATATGAAAAAGAAAAATGAAAATATAAAACGGAAATTAGCATATATTGAATCAGTTTCTAAAGATTTAATAAATAATGGGTTATCAGAGTTAATATTTAATTTTTTTGAAAATAAGTATAATATCAACCCTATTGAAAGTGAAGTTGTAAAACTTTGGAAGCTTTTGTATTTAAAATATAAACAAGATATTGATTATGAAATATTTTTAAATGTTATTAGCAACGTTTATAATATTGTTAAGGAGAAAAATGATTAGGAATCCTTTGATAAGGATTTAAACCCTAAAAATAAACCCATGTAACCCAGTAATTATTATTGTATAATCTGAAAATCAAAAATTAATAAAGAGACTTACAATTATTTAAATAAATATTTTTAATAAAGCCTTATGTAAAAATCATCAAGGAACTAAATATCATAGAGATCTGTTTTTTGCATTGAAAAAACGTGGAATCCCATATGAATTTGAAGCATATGCTGGGCATAAACGTATAGATATTGCTATTCATGATATTAAATTGTATATTCAAGTTGATGGTGAACAACACACTATTGATTCAAACCAGTTTATAGATGATTTAAAAAGAGATAAATTTTCAAATGAAGGTGGTTATCAAACAAGGCGATTTACAAATAATATCATATCGGAGCATATTGATGAGATTGCTGATAATTTTTAAAGATGCATGTAAAAATAGTAAAAAAATCATTATCTTCTCCTGTAAAAAACAATAAAAAATGCAGGGGACGAGATTTGAATATGAGTTTAATGGTAAAAAACAAATGGTTTCTCCTGTTGCCTTTTAAACCTACTGGCTTTATTAAGAATGAGAGGATATCAAAACTGTAATTGGGAGGAGGAAAAATGCCAGTTGATAGAAATAATGTCGAAGAAAAACCAAATTATGGTATGTATGTTGGATATTCAATAATTATATTATTTCTCGTCCTCGGTGTAATTGGTTTATTATTAGTTTTATTTGGTTTCTATGTAAGTTTTTATTTTAATGTAACGATTTGGATTATTGGAGTAATTTTGGTGATACTTTTTTTATGGCCTGGGATTGGTATGTCATTAACAAATCTAGCAGCACATAAACAGGATAGGATTAACTTTGATTTTGTAAAAAAATTCAAGAAAGTACAAATCCTTGATTGTGGTTGTGGAACTGGGCGTCACGCTATTCCACTTGCGAAACAAATAAACAAAGACAGTTTTCTTACAGGTATTGATATTTTTGACCCGAAATCTATTTCAGGTAACTCACTTGAACGAGTGCAAAAAAACGCAGAAATTGAAAGTGTTTCAGATAGAACAAAATTCACGTCTGGTTCGATAACAGATATACCGTTTGAGAATGAATCATTTGATATAGTAACCTGTATGGGAGTTATTCATCATTTATCAAAAGAAGAAGATAGAGCAAAAGCATTTGAAGAGATACGTCGTGTATTAAAACCAAATGGAATTTTTTATTTTCGTGAATTAAATAAATTTGCCAATATGCCTTTTATGGGAATTTGGGGCTTATTTACCTTTAAAAATAGCTCCTACTGGAAAAAAGAATTAGAGAAACATAATTTCCATATTGAAGATAAATATAAAGAGAAAAACACAACCGCATTCTTGGCAAAAAAAGAATGATAGAGGAGAAATGTCTAATAAAAGTTATTCTTGGATAGATGTCGTTCCAGTAACCTTTACAAGTCTTCTTTTTTTCTCTCAAATTATCGTTGGTATTTATTTACTATCTGAAGTTTCGCAAGTTAGAATATTGGCATATATCGGCGTTGGACTTTATGTTTTTTCAGGTATAGTTTTTGGAATGTTACCAACGATTGAGTTTCGTAAAAAGGGTGGTGTAAAGAAAGGAAAAAGTTATATTCATACTACTAAGCTTGTTGATACTGGCATATATTCTATTGTACGCCATCCGCAATATGTAACCTTTATACTGTGGGCAATTGCTGGTATGCTGCTTTTCCAGCACTGGATTATCATCATATTGGGTATTCCCATTATACTGTTTACATACATTGATTTAATCAAGGCAGATAAAGACTCGATTGAGAAGTTTGGAGGCGATTATAAACAGTATATGCAAAAGGTGCCAAGAGCAAATTTTATCCTTGGCATTATTCTCCATCTACAACGTCGAAAGAGAAGGCATAAAACTGGAAAATGAGGGTTTAACATATGTCCTTTATTCCAGCTTTTGAAATTGGCATTTGGAATGCTTGGATATTTATGATATGGCTTGTTATATCTCCAATATTATCAAATGTTATAATTAAAGAAAAAGATGTGTCTAAAAGACTACGAGCTTCTGCTCCGATGAAATATGAGACAATATTGAATGTAGTTTCAATGGTTGCAGTTTTTGGAGGCTTTGTATACTCAATTTTCCTTCCAATCCAATATAATACAATATGGTTTTACATTGGTTTTTTGATTTTTTTATTTGGTTTAATCATTGATTTATCAGTATTATATGCTCTCCGTAAAGCCGAATTTGATAAACCTTTTACAGATGGCCCCTACAAGATTTCAAGACATCCTATATATTTAGCTCTAATTTTGATTATCATAAGCGTATCAATAATGAGTGTTTCTTTTATTTTCCTAATAATTTTAATTATTACATTCATACATTTACTACTAGCAGTACCTGCCGAAGAACAATATTGTCTGAAAAAATATGGTAAGAACTACCAAGAGTATATGGCTAGAACACCAAGATGGATAGGAATACCAAAATCAGGAAAAAAGTAATAAAATATCTTCAATCATACTGACATGCATCAAACTAATAACACTGGTTTTATTAACAAATAATAATTATAAGGTTTAGTTTGAGGAGATAAAATGATTAGTAAAAATTCAGGTGGAACAATCCCTGAAGATATGGCACTTGAGATATGTAAGAAAATCCGGCAGGAAAAACCGGTAAAATTATTTAGTCAATGTTGGGGATGCCTCAAATATTCTAAAGAGGATAGTAAAAAAATGTGCTTTTATGACCCCCCTAAAAATCGTGGCTGTAATAAAATTAATAAAAGATTTGATGAACAATTAAGCGTTTGATAATATTTCTTACATCCATAAGACAAATAAGATTTTGAATACTCTTTTACTAGTAAAAAGGAGTTGGGGGCTGTTTTTTAAAAAATCTTGTTTTTCATACCGTCTGTTAAAAACGTTAAAAAATGCAGGGGACGAGATTTAAACAAGTTTTTAATGATAAATAAGCATTGCTTTCTCCTGTTGATATAAAACGTAGTCAATTCTTTAATTTTTGTTATTTACGAATTTTGTTATAATTAACTATTGTTAAGGAAATATTTAAATTACAATATTTTATTATAATACTGCTAAATAGTATGTTTTGAGGGAGGTATTGAAAAAATGAAGAAAAAAATAGCAGCAATTTTAGTTTGTATACTAGTAACGATATGTAGCACTTTTACTGTTGTGGCTTCAACGAATGTAAAAAAGCAGAAATCAGTTACTCAAGGTAGTGAAAATCTACAGGCACATAACACGCTGATTGCAGATCTTGATGACAACAGTGTGATTGAGGTGACTAGTAGTGGTACAATTGTCTGGCAGAAAACTGGATTAAATTGGCCGGTTGATGCCGAGCGTCTTTCAAATGGCAACACGTTAATAGCAGAAGTTGGCAATAATCGTGTAATTGAGGTTGATCCTGGGGGGACTATAGTTTGGAGCTATACCGGAGGATTAAATGGTCCGTTTGATACGGAGCGACTTGCAAACGGTAACACCCTGATAACAGACACCTATAATTCCCGTGTTATTGAGGTGACTAGTAGTGGTACGATTGTCTGGGAAATGAAAGGTTCTGGTTTTCCTGCTGATGCGGAGCGACTTGCAAACGGTAACACTCTCATAGCAGAATTCTACTATAGTAATCGTGTTATTGAGGTGACTAGTAGTGGTACGATTGTCTGGCAAAAAACCGGATTGACTTTTCCGGTTGATGTAGAACGACTTGCAAACGGTAACACTCTGATAACAGAATTCTTAGGTTATCGTGTAATTGAGGTGGAGAACAGTGGCACAATTGTATGGGCATATAACACCTCGTCTATTAAGTTTGATGCTGAGCGACTAAGAAATGGTAACACTCTCATAACGGAATTTGATTACGGGGATCAGGTAATTGAGGTAAATAATAACGGTAATATTGTCTGGCAAAAAACTGGATTGTTTGGTCCGACAGATGCGGAGAGAATTAATAAACCACCAGGTAAATCAATAATAAAAGGTAAAACAAACGGTAATACAGGAACGGAATATGAGTACATAATAAATGCAACAGATCCAGATGGCGATGATGTCAAGTACCATATCGATTGGGGAGATAATACTAGTGAGTGGACTGATTTCAATGCTTCTGGTAAAGAGGTAACAGTAAAACACACCTGGAATGAAGATGGGAATTATAACATTTCAGTTAAAGCTCAGGATATTTATGGTGCTGAAGGCCCAGAAGGAATACTAATAGTTACCATACCTAAGAACAAACCATTCAATTTCAATTTAAACCTACTGGATTGGTTGTTTGATCGTTTTCCAAATCTGTTACCGGTACTAAGACACGTCCTGAGATTATAGTATTCCAAAATCCTTATCTCTGTTTTTTCTTTTTTATTTTAAGTAGCGTTTCCCATTGCTGGAAAAACTGCTGAGATTAATCAAAATGGAATATATTCTTGAGTGTTAAATTGAATTCTAAGTAAAAGAATTCTATACATTATGCATTCATTTTCACTAAATACTTAAATAATCCAGTTCTGATTATAATATGAAATTGTGGGGGTGAAAAAGTTGATAAACAATAATATAAAGATTTTTGGAACTGTTGTTATACTTATATTAACATCAATCGGTTCAATTATTGTAACAGCTGATGGTGAAGAAAATAATATTTTTAAAGCAGAAAACATTGATGACTATACAATTGAAATAAATATAAATTCTCCATCCTTTAAACTTGACATTGTTGAATTTGAAGGTGAATCTTTTACTATTTTAGATATCATTGATGAGGGACATATTATTAATATTGGGGAAGCAAAACTTCCAGTTATAAAAAGAATGATTGAAATACCACAAGGTGCAAAACCTGTGATAAAAATCGAATCTGTATCATGGGATTTTGTTTCTTTAAATAATTTAAATCTTCCAACATGGATTGTTCCAGTGCAACCATCTGATTTAAAATTTCTAGATAAATCAGGTGATTTTATCATTGATCTTGCATATTATAATAAAAATAAATTTTCACCTCATGAGATTGTCAAAATTTCAGAAATTGGAGAAATCCGAGGAAGACGATTTGCACTTATAGAAGTTACACCTGTTCAATATAATCCAGCAACTGGTGAATTAAAAACAATGAAATATTGTAATATTTTAATTTACCTACATAACTGTAATCTAGAAGAGACAAATGAAAAAATAATCCGTTATGCATCAAAATCTTATGAAGATTTATTTGAAACAATGTTTGAAAATTATGGTTATTACGAAAAAGATTTACTGATAAATTTCAGAGATCAAGAAGGTTTCTTAATAATTGTGTATGATAGTTTTGAAGATGAAATACAACAACTTACTATCTTAAAAGAAGGGAAAGGTTTTGATCTAACTGTTACAAAAACATCTGATATTCCGGGAGGAGTAACAAAAGAAAATATCTTTAATTATATTGTGGATGCTTATGATAATTGGAATATTCCTCCATCTTATGTATTATTAGTTGGTGATACACCACAGATTCCTACATTTACTGGTACTTCTTCAAACTCTGAAGCCGATTTATATTATGTCACAGTTGATGGTAGTGATTACTTACCTGATATTCATATTGGTAGATTTCCAGGCTCACAAGAAGCACATATCGAAGCAATGGTTGATAAATCCGTTTATTATGAACAAGGGATCTTTGAAAATAATGATTGGATTAAAAAAGGTGCGTTCATTGCATCTAGTGATAATGGTAAACTTGCTGAAGAAACACATAATTATGTTATTGAAAACTATTTAGATCCTTCAGGTTATGTCTGTGATAAAATCTATGAGGCAAGTGGTGGAAACACACAAGATATTGAAAACTCCTTAAATGATGGAAGAAGTCTTTGTGTTTATTCTGGGCATGGTTATTCAGGTGGATGGGGATGCGTTCCATGGGATCAAGAAGATGTATCTGGTCTTGAAAACAATGGTATGTATCCATTTGTCACAAGTCATGCATGTTCAACAAATCCATTTGGTATGCCTGAATGTTTTGGAGAAACCTGGTTACGTGAACCAGAAAAAGCAGCTATTGGTTTTTGGGGCGCCTCTGCTAGTACCTACTGGGATGAAGATGATATTTTAGAAAAGAAAATGTTTTCTGCATGGTGGGATGATGGGCTAGAAACTATAGGAGGAATGACAGATATGGCTCTATATTATTTATATCAATATTATAGTGGAGGAGGGCTTACAAAATACTATTTTGAAGCCTACAATGTTTTAGGGGATCCATCTTTAAGTATATGGAGCGATAATCCATCAGAACCACCCGAAAAACCATTGAAACCAAGCGGACTTGATAAAGGAGTTCCTTTGGAAGAATTTGAATTTTCTACAAGTACAACAGATCCAGAAGGAGATCAAGTCTATTATATGTGGGATTGGGGAAATGATAACTATAGTGACTGGCTTGGACCATACACATCAGGTCAAACCTCGCTTGCTTCACATATATGGAATGAATTAGGAGACTATGAGATCAGAGTGAAAGCTAAGGATAATTATAATGCAGAGAGCGAATGGTCAGAACCGCATACTATTTCAATTGTTGAAAATCAACCACCAGATAAAGTAACAACAGATGGACCAAAATGGGGCTTTGGTGGAGTAGAGTATGAATTCATATTTACATCTACAGACCTAGAAGAACATGATATATACTATAGAGTCAACTGGGATGATGACACAATAACTGATTGGCTTGGACCATTTAGCTCTGGTGTAACAATAAAATTAAATCACTCTTGGAAAACCAAAGGAAGTTATTGGATAAAAGGCTGGGTAAAAGACCTATATGGTGGGATAAGCGGACAAGCAAGCTTCCGCATTAATATATTAACTAATGCAAACAAAGAAAAATCTAGAAATCCACTATTTTTACGGTTTTTAGAGCGCTTCCTAGTGGTGGAAAGACTGCTGAGTTTAATCAGAGTGATATAAGAAATTGAAATCATTACTCTTATAAATTTGTTCATTTCTTATGAAAGTTTTCCAAATTGAAATTTTTACACGATATTTTTATATATGTTAAATTCAAAAATTATCAAAAGTGAGATAATGAAAATAAAATTTTTAGCATTTATTATGGTAAGCGTTCTGTTAATATCTTCAATGATATCTAGCATTGCTTTTGCAAAGCCACCAGAAGATAAAAACCATGTTGGAAAAGAACTTAAAGATGATAGGGAAAATGTAACTAAAGGTCCTCATGGAAGAGCTGGTAGATCTTTTATTGGACATCTTTATCTTTTTGAAAAAAATCCGGTAACTTGGGAGATAATTGAAAATGGTTCTTATGGTAAAATGAAATATGTGATCATGGGGCCAACATTCAGTTATGTATTTAACGGTCATAGCCTTGAACCTGACTATAATTATACATTAATTTACTACCCTGATCCATGGCCAGGAAAAAACTTGACATGTCTTGGAAACGCGACAGCAAATGAAGGTGGAAACATCCATATAAAAGGTTCAGTTCCTACGGGTGATTTACCAAATGAAACCTTTGATTTGAATTATCCTAATGGAAGTAAAATATGGCTTGTGTTAACTGAAGATGTTGATTGTGAAAACCAAAAAATGATTGGCTGGAATCCAACTGAGTATTTATTTGAGCATAACTTAATAAAATACGTTGAGACATTGATTAAAAATCGGTCTTGGTGGCGTTTGTGGATAATTCTCCGAAATTAAGTTAAAATGATGAACAATTGTATCTTTTAGACTGAAAAATAACATTATCTATTTTTTTCTTTTTCTAATATATTCATAATATTTAAAAGAAATATTGTTTTGTATTCACCAGTAAAAAACTTTGAATCGGGATTTTAGCACATAAATGACGTCACATTCTAAGGTTTTATATCTGTTGCATACTTAGTAATTTAATAAATCTTCGAAATGCCATTTACTTTAATAATTTAAAAATTAAAGGGGAGATTTTGACTCGTCTTTACTTGTAAAAAATATCGACTTCTCCTTTTGATCTAAAATGAAAATATAAGTTTTTTAAGCAGATGTCTCTAATTTTTTATGTTTATGTTTTTATTTTGGATTTTAAATCAGTTTCCTATATTTTATTATTTATTTCAGAATTTGTGATTAACTATTGTTAAGGAAATATTTAAATTTAAATATTTTATTTGAATTCTGAAAATTTATATATTAGGGGAGGAAAAATATGAGAAAAAAGATAGTAATAATATCAATATTTATTCTGATATTTTCTTCATTCACAGTTGTTTTACCGATTAAAGCTGAGACCGTATGTACAGGTAATGTTTATACCGATAAGGAAATCTATGAGATAGGAGAGATTATAACTTATGGTATTGAAAACACCTGTGATAATATCATAAGCGTAGGTTGTTTAACCATTCAACGTTTTATTGATGGATACTGGGAAAATGTTACACCTAATGTCTGTACTTTTCTTTTGCTTTCTCCAGGGGGGCACTGGGAGATAACATGGGATATAGATGAACAGTTCATACTAGGTTCTTATCGTGTTAAGGGAGATTATGTTGTTGCAAGCGTTGAGTGTTCAGGTTATGCTTATTTCAATAATACTGAACCACTGCCACCAGTTGCAGACTTCACCTATCAACCTACTAATCCCAAAATCACAGAATTAATAGAGTTTACAGACACATCAACAGATTCAGATGGAAGCATTGTTAAATGGTGGTGGGATTTCGGAGATGGTTATTACTCTGAGGTACAGGATCCCTATCATTGTTATTGTAAAAATGGGATATACAATGTCTCATTAAAAATAGTCAGTAAAAATGGTTTTATTTCAGTTAAAAATAAAACAATATATGTTACTTCAGTACTGGGTGATATGAACGGGGATGAAAAATTAAACACTGGTGATGTTCGGTATCTTGCTATATATGTTGCTAGTAAAGGAATGCATCCTGATTTTAGGCCTTTGTTTGCAAATGGTGATGTTAATAATGATGGTCTACTAAACAGTGGTGATGTTCGGTATCTTGCAATATATGTTGCTAGTCAAGGAATGCATCCTGATTTCAGTCCATTATATCCATAAATATTGAGAGGAAAATACACTTAAAAATCAATATAAATTCCAAAAACCTCTGTTTCACATAGGAACTCTCCGAGAGGGCAGTAACAGTCCTGACCAGGAAGATAACTTAATAACAGGAGTAATTGCAGTCGTAACAATTTAAAGATTTTGTTTCGTTTTTTACCAGTAAAAAATTAAAAAATAAAAATGAAAAGAATAATAAATAATGTTGCACGAAATGTCTATTAATATAAATTTTTATTTGATTTTGTACGATATTTTGTTAAGAAATTTTATTTACTATTCTAATGAATATTGTTTAAAAATATGGAGGAATAAGTATGAGAAAAATATTGCTATTACTTGTAGTTGTAATCTTATTATTTAGTGGACTTGGAACTCATGCCATTTCGAGTCCAAATGCGAATATTTGTAATCTAAATTTCATAAATAATATAAAGATTAATAACTTTGGATTTGATCAAAAATCCTGGAAGAATCCAAATGTTGGAAAAACTCCTTTTGGCTGGTCTACGACTGATGTAGTATCAGCTGAAAGTACCATGGATTCTTGGTTTCCTTCTTTGTTTGTAGACTCGCTCGAAACAGTTCATATTGCATGGTATGAACGTACTAACTATGGTGACTCTGGATTCGATGATGACATTTTTTATAAATGTAAGCCAAAAGGTAGCGGTTGGTCTAATCTTGAGGTAGTTTCTACAGAAAGTACTAAGGATTCCTGGCTTTCTTCATTAGCTGTAGATTCCAATGGAACAGTGCATGTGACATGGGAGGATTGGACTGATATTTCAGGGTCTGGTAATGATTTTGATATTTTTTATAAATGTAAGCCAAAAGGTGGAAGCTGGACAACTACCGAAGTAGTATCTACAGAAAGCACCAACGATTCTTCAGTTTCTTCTTTGGTTATTGATTCTACTGGAACAGTTCATGTGACATGGATTGATTACACTGATTATAACAGTGCTGGAAGTGATGTTGATATTTTTTATAAATGTAAGCCAAATGATGGAAGCTGGACAACTACTGAGATAATATCTACAGAAAGCAACATGGATTCTTGGAATCCTTCTTTGGCTGTTGATTCCATTGGAACAGTTCATGTTTCATGGGAAGATTGGGGTGATATTTCTGGCTCTGGTGATGATTGGGATATTTTTTATAAATATAAAACAAGTGATGGTAAATGGAGCATAGCTGAACTTGTTTCTACCGAAAGCATCTTTGAATCTTGGTTTTCTTCTTTGGCTGTAGACTCCATTGGAACAGTTCATGTGACATGGCAGGATTGGACTGATATTTCAGGCTCAGGTAATGATTGGGATATTTTTTATAAATGTAAGCCAAAAGGTGGAAGCTGGACAACTACTGATGTTGTATCCACAGAAAGCAACAAAGATTCTTGTCATCCTTCTTTGGCTTTAGACTCTAATGGAACAATTCATGTTTCTTGGGATGACTGTACTGATATTTCTGGCTCAGGAATTGATTTAGATATTTTTTATAAATTTAAACCAAATGGGAGTAACTGGAGTAATACTGAACTTGTTTCTACCGAAAGCACCTTCATTTCCTGGTTAGCTGTTTTAGATGTAGATACCACCAAAACAGTTCACGTTGCATGGGTGGATTATACTAACATTGACGGCTTTGGCGACTTTAATAATGATTTGGATATATTTTATAAATACAAACCAGGAGTTTCTGGTCAACCTCCAAATGTTCCAAGTATAGTTGGTCAAGCAAGTGGAAAAGCAGGATATGAATATAAATACAAATTCAACGCTGTAGATCCAGATGGCGATGATGTCAAGTATATTATCGACTGGGGAGACAACAATACAGAAGAAACAGGTTTTAATGCCTCTGGTACAGAAGTCATTGTAAAACACACTTGGAGTGATGAAGGAGACTATACTATTACAGCGAAAGCACAGGACATTTATGGTGCTGAAGGTCCAGAGGGAACACTAGATGTCACTATGCCTAAGAACAAACCTTCTAATTTCAACTTCAAACTGTTAGAGAGGTTTTTAGAACGTTTCCCATTGCTGGAAAAACTGCTATCCTTATTCAGAGTGATATAGATTTTAAATGTTAAATTTGAAATCATAATAGGATTTGAACTCGCGGACCTCTACAGGACAAGGCCCTCAACCTTGCGCCGTTGACCAGGCTTGGCTACCCCTGCAAAAACAGAGAGTCTCAAAATCATAAATACAATATTTATCTTTTCTGGTAATAGCACTATATTTTATTTACATCGATTCCACAAATATCGCTTAATTCTTTATGAAGAGAAACAAGACGTCTTGCATATTCTGTGTGACCGTCTAACAATGCCCTTTCAATGGTCTTTTCAATTTTTTGTTTTTTATTATTATCAATCAAAGAATCAGCATGACAGACTATTTTTTCTTCCAATGTTTCTGGTATATAATCTTTGGCTGGTAAACCTAATTGTTTTGCTTCTTCTGACTCCAAACCTGCACCAATATGTCTCTTAATAATATTTATAATATCATCTGGTAAACCTAGTTCTTTAGCAATTTTTACCCCTTCAACTGCATGACGAATGTCATGAGTTTTAGATCGTCCAATATCATGAAGTAAGGCACCTACTTCTACAAGATTTACATCTGCATGTGCTTTCTTTGCTATTTTTATTGCTACATCCCTAACAGCTATAGAATGCCTTATCACTTCTTCAGAACATCCACTCTTTTTAAGAAAAAAGATGCATTCCTTGGGAGTAGGGATAGAATTCATGTATCGACCTTTTTATCTTTTGATATGACCTTTTTTCCTTTATCAGAAGGAAGAATTTCTATTTTTCCATTAAACTTTTTCTTCTGCCATAGACCGTTAGTAAATCTATCCAGAAAAATTGCAAGTGCAGCAACCTCTGAATGAGGTTGATTGCCGATTGATATATTAAAATCAGCCTTTTCATAAACCAAAGGGCGTACCTTTTCTGCTCCAACAATAACTAGTAAATCTTTGCTTTTATCAATTTTTTTAATTGATTTTTCTAACTCTTCACCATACATTGTAAGGTGAACAATTGTTCCATTCCATTCCTTTATTATTTTTTTTATATCAACTCCAGATTCTATTTCAAAATATCCTCCAAACCGATTACAAGTAGAGCAAATAGTATCTTCCATTTTTTTATCCTTAGTATCAATGATAATCTTATTAGCCCCAAATGCTCTAGCAACAAGTGCAACATGGGTCGTTATTCGTTTATCTCGACTTATTCTATGTCCTATTCTTAAAACAGTTATCATTTGAAGACAAAAAGATAAAAATTGGGTTGTATTAAAAACTATTTCTTTTATTTAGGCTTGAAACTTTCACTAAATGTGCCATCTGTATTTTGTACTAATACTGTGGCATTTTTTTCTTTACCAATTTTTCTTGCCATTTTTATTGCACTTTCTTTTTTTCTATGATGACTATAGATTTTACTATGTCCACGCACAGCCCAGTCACCTTTGACTTGACCTGGCTGGGGTTTGCTAACAACATAAATTACATTTGAAGGTTTTCTTGATGGTTGAGTCTCTGCAATTCTACCTTTTGAAATAATTAAATCTACCTTTTTTTCTAGTTCTGCAACAGGTTTTTTACCTTCTCTTAAATGCAATTTATCAATATCTTTTTCAATAGAATCAATATCTCTCCATATTCTTTGATCAGATGATACATGTCTTTCCCCTTTTTTAGAAGTAGAGACACCTGTATACAATGTTTCTTTATACTCGGTTAAAGGTTTATCTTCTTCTTGAACAGTTACTTCTTCCTCAACTTTTTCTCTGGGTTCTGCAATTTCTTCTACTTCATCACAGGGTTCCGTGATATCCTCTACTTTTTCACAGGGTTCTGTAATTTCCTCCTCTTTAGACTTTGATTTACCAAATAGCTTCCATTTTGCCATATAATGAAGTCCCCCATATGAATTAAAGTGTATTTCATAAGTCTTATTTATTGATAAATCTTTTTCTTTTAAAAAACATTTAATATATTTTTACAATAGAACCGGTTTTAAAATGGTATCTATTAAGAAAAGCATAAGATTTTATAGTTATAATTTCATCTTCTTATGAGTTGAAATCATAAGGAGAAAAAGATGTTTTAGAGTACCAAGATATTGTTGAATTTAGCAGTATTCTATTTATTATCTTCTTTTAGATAGATATATCTTGCTTTAAAAAGAATGATAACTAGCATTACTATTAATACAATTATAAATGCAAAAATTATTGACCAGGGTATAATAATTTCATCTTTATCATAAGATTCACTCTTCTCAACAACCTTACTACCAACAACAGCAAAGGTGGAAAATCCTGGAGATTCTGCAGAATAATATACGTATGTTTCATTTTCATTGACAAGTGTTGTTGAGAGGTTTTGCCATATGCCATCATGGTATCTTATTAATCTTATTGTCTCCTTGTCTATTTTGTAGTCCTTTATCCAAGTCTTTTCTACTTTGAATTTAAATTCCAATGATTTTAAATCATCTTCTTGTACATATGAATCATTTGCAGTAAGTTTTATATCTAGATACTTATAAACAGAGATGTTCTTTTTTGGTGGATCAATTATTTCTTCTGGTTTATCTTTTAGTTTAATTATTGTTACTGATGCATCTTTTAGGTTAGTTGCTGCAGTAAACCTAACACTATCTATATCGTTATAGTATTCTATTGTAACTTCTTTTTCTTGCCCACTAGTTATATCTCCTAGATTATTTTCAGCAATAGATACAATTTCTTCTATTGAAACTGTCCTCTCATTTGATGCATTATAATTAATATTGAGATATGGACTAGTACTAAAATTATTAGATTTATTATAAACATATGAAATATCACTAGATTCCGTAGAAGTATCATTAATATCAAATGAACCATTACTAGAATCAGAAGATTTATCATCCACAACATATGAATTACTTCCTGAACTAGTAGAGGTATCATCTACAGCTAATGAACTACCATCAGAGTTAGTTGATTTATCATCCGCAGCTATTGAACCATCACTAGAATCTGAGGACTTATCATCAGTAGCTAATGAATTACTGCTAGAATCAGTTGTACTATTATTTGTATCAAAACCATTTACAGGAGACGATGATGTTACAACAATAGGGATAAACAATAGTTCGAGAAGTAAAAAAATGACAATATAACAAATCAATAGTTTTTTATCTGGAAATTTTGTAGTAAAATGTTTGTTTTTTGTATCAAATATTCTCCTCACAATTCCACTCACTTTAGACCCTATTAACATGTCATATTCTTTTATTTATCATATTTATATCCTTCGTGTCAAAATGTCAATGTGAAGTTTTATTTTTAAATAACATTTAAATAGACTAAAAAAGAATTTTGCATTTTTTTTATAAGCAACTAAAAATCAATATTAGGTCCTATTTAATATTTTATCAATTTTTTCCTTAAGTTCTGGAAGCTTGAATGGTTTTTCAATAAAATCTTCACCTAAAAAACCACCAGCTTTTTTGGCTATCTGATCTTTTCTTGAGGTAAGAAAGATAATAGGTAGTTGTTCGCCGGTTAGTTTCTCCCTTATTTTATGAAATGTTTCCCATCCACTCATCTCAGGCATTAATATATCTAAAATAATTAAATCCGGAATCTCATTAGTTTCTAAAAACTCGATACATTTTTTCCCATTTTCTGCAGTAATAATTTCATAGTTAGAGTCTAATCTTTTTAATCCATTTTTAATGGTATAAATTACACCAGGATCATCATCTACAACCATTATCTTGTTTACCATCTCTTTCACCTATATTTGTAGATAAAATATATCCTTAATTATTTTTCGTTAGTGGATCTAAGAGTAAAGTAAAACGTTGAACCTTTACCAATCCCTGGACTATCAGCCCATATCTTTCCTCCATGCTTCTCAACAATCCGTTTTGAGATTGAAAGACCAAGACCAATAGAATCGGTTAATTTTACAAATTTATCCGCCCTATAAAACTCATCAAAAATCCGTTTTAATTGCTCTTTTTTCATACCACGACCAGTATCAGATATCGAAACTGTTACAATATTTTTATCCTGTTCTGCCTCAAGAGTTATTTTACCTCCACCATCGGGTGTATATTTAACAGCATTTGCAATAATATTTTTAAAAATCTCTGCAAGTCTTAATTTATCAGCTTTTACATATATTTCTTTAGTAATCTTGTTTTCAACATCTATTTTATTTTGCTTAAATAAATGTTTTTGTGATTCAATAACATTTTTAGATTCTTCTGCCAGATTTAAATGTTTAAGGTCAAACTTAACATCAGGTGATCTTAGCTTAGCAAGCTGTAATGTTTTAAAGATCAAATCCCTCATATATTCAACATTATGATTCATCAACTGCAAAGCTTCCTTAATCTCAGGATCCTTTTCTTGTTCTATAAGCATAGGAAGAAGACCAACAAGAGGCTGTAAAGGATTCTTAAGATCATGACCAAGTTGGCCAATAAACTCATCTTTCTGTTTTAATAGATTTTCTAAAATCTTGTTATATTCATAGATTTTATCTCTTGATTCTTTTAAATCATTTGCCATCTTATTAAAGGCAGAGGCAAGCTCACCAAGCTCATCTTTTGAATTAATTTTTACCTTAGTATCCAGATTTCCCTGTCCAATAACTTTAGCGCTATCTCTGAAAGTAATAATTGGTCTTACAACAGCTCGGCTAAGTAAATATAAAAAAGTAAAAATTAGGAAAAAAAGACTAACTGTTGAGATTATAACCGTCCATTTCACTTGAGAATCTGTCTCTTCTTTAAAACGTATATAAGCATCATTCATAGATAAAACAAGTTCATATGTACCTTCGATTGTTCCAGTCAAGTTTATTGGGTATAGCATAATCAGTTCATGTGAATCCTTGTTATGTTCAGAAATAATATAAATATGGTCTTGTTCAAATGCATTATTATTACAAGCAATTGTTCCTTTTTCTGTTACTTGAATATATGGATTTGATATTGTTCCAATTGACGTATTATCTGTTGAGAAAAACACTATTAATTCATCGTTTTCATCTGCTATGTTATAAGTAATTCTTAAAATATTATCTTTATACTCGGGTGGTATAGAATCTAAAAATTCATTTGTTTTGTTCATTAACATGTCTTTGTCATTTAAGGATACATTATCTCCAATAATTGCATTAAGTGCTTGTATATGAGATGATGCAGTTTCATAGTAGGGGTTTTCAAAAAATATATCTTCATAATGTACATTAAAATAATATAAGTTTATAAATCCAATAGAGGCTATAGTTATAGCTGAAACTGAAATTACAATAAGAGTTAGTTTCAATGAAAGACTGATATTTATCTTTTTTCTCATAATTATTTCACCTTTATTAAAATAATCTGATTAAGAGTATGAGTTCCCATCTTCTATATGAAAACACTTTTTAATTTATAATAATTTGGAGAAATATCTAAATGTAATATTTTTTGATATTATATTTCGTAGATATCTTACTTTTTATGAAGAAAAATCTAATAACCATTATCCTTATTCAAAGAAAAATTTAGGGGCTTATGGTCTAGTAGTTATGACGTCGACTTCACATGATTAATTATTAATTTTAGAGAATGACCTAATTGAGTTTATGAACTTTATAATCTAATTAAATTATAATGAATCCTAAAACTTAACTATTAAAAATGTCTTATTTTTAAGATAAAGAAAATGTTTATTAATATAATAAATATTTAAAAAGTAATAATGAGGAGAAAAAAATGGATATTTTTAAAATTACAACCATTATTTTTGCAATAGCATTTATTATTGCATCAATATTTTTAGTCCTAAATTTCGATGGGAATAAAGATATATCTGAAGAAAACCAAGAATTAAATTCACTCAGAAATAATTTGCAGGAAAATATAACTAAATTAACTGATAAAGCTGAAGAATTAAATATGTCTGAATCTTTTTTAAATTTATATTTAAATGGATTAGGTATGTATTATACTGCTCTCGACTTCCATGATACTGTTACATATAAATATGATCAGGCTCAGGAAAGATATCAAAGTGGACATTGGAGTAATGCTTTGGCATGGTTTTGGGATACTATTGATTGGTGTGAAGATACAAATAAGAAATATCAAGAGGCAAGGGATGTTTTTAGAGAAGCTAGAAAAAATACAACAAATAATACATATCAAAATATATGCAATATATATGAAAATATGATGAATGTTAGCTCAATTGCAATAGTTTATTTAAATGAAGCATCTGATTTATATGCTGATTCATGTGAATTTTACCTTGACGGAGATTATGATGGGGCTCATGAAAGTAAGGATAATGCTGTAGTAAAAATGTCATATTATGATGAACAAATTACTATTTTTAATAATTATCAGATAGAATTAAAAAATATTCTCATGGAAATCATTTAATTGCATAATATCTAGGATTAAAGTAAATTCTTTTGGGATTAATTAAGATGTTATTTAAATTTTATATAAGAATAAGCTAATATTTATAAGTCATATTCAAATAGAAAAAATAATGAAAATAAAGATAATTCTGAAACTTCAAAGGGCTTATGGTCTAGTGGTTATGACGTCGCCTTCACACGGCGGAGGTCGCCGGTTCAAATCCGGCTAAGCCCATGCTACTAATTATCATGATATTAATGTTTGAGTCACGCCAGGTCCGTATAATGGTTAAAAAAATTTACCGCTATATTTCTTCCCCTAAAAGGTTTTGTAGCAATTCTTTAAACAAGACTAATTCATCTTCAGATATAGGCTTAGGAATCGGATAAAGAGTGTGTTCCTTCTTATATATACCCTTAAAAATTAAACTAAAAAGTGTAATAATTCCACCCATTCGCAATGATTTATACGTAGTTTCAATACATGCCTTACTAACTGCTTTAGCTGCTTCTGGATCATTATGATCATAATAAAAATCATATTCAAGACCCACAATCTTTCCATGATCTCCAATGTTCATGAAACCAAGCGCATGTTCGAAGTTATTGTATTTATTACACTCTTCTGCTATCATATCATGATATT
>SMTZ1_10002054_pt1 | contig 20371 bp, 19 predicted proteins | sample DeeMarSWOR136_30_FD_25667 | JGI IMG/M metagenome (IMG submission 25667) | reverse complement strand
GAATTCCAGTAGCAGCTCTAGGTCTAAACTGAGTAGTAACACCCTTCTTTTCCCTTAGTATCTTCTTAACTAATTCTTCAATTGTAGTCGATTTGACATTCTTTGAAAGATCCTCGGTCTTTTTTTTCAACATAGACATCTTAAAAAAACTCCATAATAAAATACTAAAGTATAAATTCTCCCATATATTGCTCTACAAAAATCGATCAATTCTCTTTTGGTCATAATTTTGTATGGAAAATTTGGAGTTTACAGTTTCAGAATTGGTTATGGGAAAAGCTATAAATTCACAAAAGTTATTATCTCTAAATCTGCATTTAATCTCAACCGTAATTATTTTCTGATTAAAGAGTGCAGATAAAGCCCCTGTTAGGAGACCTCGTAACATATAACAATCTTTTATTGACGATTTTTTTTCTTCGCATTCGAAACATTTTTGAACCTTTATCCTGAATTTTTCGATTTTAATATCGCTCTCTATGAATTCTAGTTCTCCCCAACCTTTGATCGAAAATATATCTTCTATAACTCTAAATTTTTCATCTTCTCTGAAATTACTATTTTTCATAATTTTTTCGAACATTTCATGTGTAACCCATTCACATATGTGGAACATGGCTGGCGAAGCGCCTATACTGAATATGGATTCCATATAATTTCTAAGCTTTATAGTTGGGAAGTTTAAAGTTGGCTTCGCTATTACGATATCTATTAGTAAGGTTAAATCTTTCAATTTTTGTTCTTCATACATATCCATTTTTCTCCACTTCCAAAAGCTTAAGGGTTAAAGAATCTATAATTGAAGTGAATTCATGCTCTGGATTTTTTAATATGAAAATCCCTGAGCTTAGAGACCGCAAAATTTCAGTGTAAAACGGTATTTGTCCTATGATTTGTGTATCAAAAGTTCTTTGGAGTTTTTCATTCAAATTTTTATTTTCTGTACCTGGCGGAATCATATTCATTATAAGAAATACGGGTTTTTTTAGAGCTTTTGCAACCTCTAATATAATCCCTGTACCAAAAATATCTTGGTTATCAATTCTTGAAATTAACAGTATAGTGTCACCCGTTCCAATGGCTACCAATGTAGATTCTTCAATTCCTGGATGTGTATCGATGAAAACGTAGTCTAAATCATATGCTTTTGATACTTCTTTTACTGCTGTTTGGAACATAGATAGTTCGTATCCTTTTGACAATATTCTTACAATATCTTCAGCTTTGTAACTTGCTGGAATAAATTTCAAACTACCTTGTTTAAGACCCAACCTCTCAGTTAAGTCTATCACAGTATCCATGGGTGAACATTTCATTAGAAAGACGTCGTTTAAGGTATATTTTATCTCTTCTTTATTTAATTCAAAGATTACATGAAGTCCAGGTCCTGCTAAATCTAAATCTAACATACCAACACTTTTACCTTTTAAAGCCAATGAAGTAGCTAGATTAGCAGTAATTGTGCTCTTTCCCGGTCCCCCCTTAAATGAATGAATTACAACTTTAAACGTCAATTTCTCCACCAACTTTTAACAACTTAAACAAATACTATATTAATTGTGAAAAATTTATTCAGAGATAAGCTATCAGGCCGAATAGACCCAATATTGGATTGATATACTAAATATACAGTAAATTTTCCCTCTTTCTAATTACAATTATTATATTGGTATAATCATTATAATTTTTTTCGCTCGTTTTTTGTTATTTTAACCTTTTGAACTTTATTATTTTATACTCACAACTTTTATCCTAAACTTTAGAAGTTATACAAAAACTATTCTATAAAAACAAGAGATCTCATTGAAGAAAATAACTAACTCAATTAAAAAATGTCAAAAAAGTAGAAATTTTTAGTTACATCTTTTATGATAAGAGAATCTGTTGTTTACGATTTCATTTTTCTTTTTGTATGAGTTCTTTTTTTTCAACCAGTAAATCGATTATTATTTTTGCTATTTCTGTTTTAGGTAATTTGCTTAACTTTTTAATTGTTTTTTCGTCCACAATGATTACCTCGTTGGTGTCTGTTTCAAAACCTACACCTTTTTTTGCTACATCATTTGCTACAACCATGTCTAACTTAGACTCTTGAAGCTTATTTTTCGCCCGTTTAATTAGTTCTTCATCGCTCACGTTATATTCGGCTTTAAAGCCTATAATATAGGTATCAGGATATTTTTCTCGAATAATCTCAACAAGTTTTGGTAGCGATTTAAGTTTTACAGAAACCTCTTCTTTTGATGGAATTTTTCCCTCAAATTTTTCAAAAGTGAAGTCAGATATTGCAGCTACGCTTATAATTACATCTGGTTTTTTTCTATCTATTTCCGAGAGAGCAACATCGGTCATTTCTTGGGTAGTTTCTACCCAAATACTCATTGCTCCAAGTGGAGGGGGTACTACGGAACCTTTTCCAATAACCAAAGTTACATTAGCTCCCTGATTTAATGCTTCTTTTGCTAAAGCTACGCCCATTTTTCCAGAACTTTTATTGGTTAAAAACCTGATATCATCAATATATTCCCTTGTGGGGCCTGCAGTTATTAGGAAAGAGATGTTGTTTAATCGTTTTCCCATAAGGTCTTTTTCTTCAACTGTTTCAAGAAGTTCTATTACATCCTCTACTAAAGCTATCTTCGCTTTTCCCTCCTCTATCCTAGGTCCGGTAAAGCTTACACCTAGATTTTTTAGTTTTTCAACGCATTCTTGAACCATAGGATTTTCATATAATGAATGGTGAGCTGCAGGAGCTATAACAATTGGGATTTTTAAACCTAAAGCTACAGCAATAAAGAGGGTTACCGAGGTATCACAAATACCATTTGCTATTTTACAAATTGTATTAACAGTTGCTGGATAAACAACAACGCAATCAACACCCTCCTCGAAAGCACTAATATGTTCCGCTTCCCCGGTTAAGTCAACTATAGGCATTTCTTTAGAAGCCCATTCAAACATAAGAGGAGAAATCCATTCTGCAGCCGTCTCAGACATGACTACAGTAACATCATGTTTTTTAGAAAGTTCTCGAACTAAACGCAATCCTTCAAAAATAGCAACACTTCCAGTAACACAAACTAAAAAACGACGATTTTTAGGCTCAACCTCAACCCCGGAAACAATTTCATCCATTTAAACAAACACTCCAACTATTAAAAAAAGGAATAAATACTGATAAATCTATTGTAAAGCTTATTCTTCTGTTATTTTAGTGATAATTATGGAAATATTATAGCTCTTGAACTAAAAGTTTGTAGAAAACTTTTAAAACATAATATAGACTATTTTTCTCCGAGTATTTTTAAAACGAAAAAAACTACCAAACGTTCATAGTTACTTTTTCAATATTTTTTATTGTTTTTATCTCTCTTTTTTTTACCAGTCATTTGGGCGAGTATTGCTAATATTATAGCTATCCATTGAATAGGAATAAATGTCCGGATGAAGTGTTTACCGGCTTTAAAAATTCCCACACTCATATATGATGTGATAAAAAGAAATCCCATTTTTAAAAAGCTAATCCCTATCCCTAGTGTTATCAAAAATCTTCCTGTATTAATATTGCCATTAGCTATTGCTAGGGCGCCAAAAATAACCGTTATACCTCCCAAAAAACTAATGATGAAAATTATTCGAAAAATGTGGCGAATCAAGCTTTTATATTCTGGTAATTCGTCTATTAACCAATCTTCTACGATTATTTCCCAAAATTGAGGTAAAGCATGCCAATCAATTAGCACAAAAATTATCCCTGAAATTAAAGCGAAAATAGATGCTTTTTCATATTTCAAGGTCTCATACGACATATTCTATCAATTGTTTTTTTGGGAAACATCTTTTAAACTTTTCTTGAGAAAAAAATTAGAGAAATTTTTCCTGTCAACATGTATCTTTTTTAAATGATGTTTTAAGTCATATTCAGCTTTCCAAATTAACAATATTTTCTAAAGCCTCTTTCGCCGCTTTCCGAACTTCTGTGTCTTTATCCTTTAAAGCTTGAGTGAGGGGAGTTAATGCCCTTGCATCTCCTATGTTTCCAAGGGCTTGTGCTGCTCCATATCTGATATTTCTATTTTTTGCTATCAGAGCTTTTATGAGGGGTTCTACTGCGGGTTCTCCGATCTTCTCAAGAGCTTTTATTGCCTCGATTTGGACATTTAAATCTTTATCATTCAAAGCCTCTATAAGGGACTCAACAGCCTTCGCATCTTTTATCTCACTAAGAGCAACTACTGCTTTAGTTCGAACACTTCTATTTTCATCCTTCAAAGCCTTGATGAGGGGCTCAACAGCCCTCATATCCTTTATCTTTCCAAGAGCCAATACTGCCCCCATTCTAGAAGCCCAATCTTCATCATCCAAAGCCGCTATAAGGGGCTCAACAGCCCTCTTATCCCCAATATTTCCAAGAGCTTCTGCTGCTTGCCTTTTAACGCCTCTATCTTCATCATCCAAAGCCGCTATAAGGGGCTCAACAGCCCTCTTATCCCCAATCTTTCCCAGAGCCCATGAAGCCTCCCATCGAACAACGCTATCTTCATCCTTCAAGACCCCAATAAGGGAGTCTACTGCTGGTTCTCCTATTTTTTCAAGAGCCCATGCTGCATGCTTTCGAACATCCATATCTAAATCCAAAATCAAGGTTTCGATAAGGGGTTCTACTGCCCTTTCGTCTTTTATTTTTCCAAGGGCATATACTGATTCTTTTCTAACGGTAGTATTTTCGTCCATTAAAGCCTTGATGAATGACTCTACTGCTTCTTTTTTTGCAGTAATCTCTATTTCCTTTCTAAGAGAATTACTAAAGATTTATACCTCCTTTCCGTGAATTAATTACACGTAATATTTTTGCTCATAGTTAAACTTGTTATAAATCTTGCTTTTATCCTAAATCAGTAGTTATCCTTTCCTATTTACATTTTTTAAGAAAATTTAAAAATTTAAAATGTTTTACAAGAATAATATGTACTTTTTAAGAATCTTTTTTGAACTGTTTTGATAATAGATTAAAAACTTTTTATTTGAATTGTCTGATTTATATGCTAAGGGTAGAAGGGATTTTAGGTGAGCGATCATTATTATACAAGGCTGCCTTTATCTGTTGGAAAGCTTTACAAGATTGAAAACATTCAGATAAGGGGGGAGTTTCATAGCTTTTATACTGCTCCAGGCGTTTTTTCAAGTAAAAAGATAGATAAGGGTACGCTTCTTTTGGCCGAATATATGGAGGTTCCTGAAGGTCGAATGTTGGACTTAGGATGCGGTATTGGGGTACTTGGTATAGTTGCTGCAAAAAGCTCGCCAGAAACCCAAGTGATTTTATCAGATGTTAATGTTCGTGCAACATGGTTAGCGAGGAAAAACGTAGAACTTAATGATGTAAAAGAAAATACGAAAGTTCGAACAGGGAACTTGTATGAACCTGTTAAAAAAGAAAAGTTTGAATCTATCGTGTCTAATCCACCTGTATCTGCTGGTTTAAATGTTATAGAAAAGCTTGTGGAAGGAGCGAAAACGGTTCTCAACGAGGGAGGAAACCTGCAATTAGTTGTTAGAAAAGGTGTTGAAGCTGTAATGAAGAAAATGGAGAAAACCTTTGGAAACGTTGAAATCGTGAAAAAAAAGGGAGGATATCATGTTCTAAAAAGTGTCCATAAGGATGCTTAATTTAACCTAAACTAAGTTTTTCATACTTTTCTAAGGTCTATGTATGCTCTTCCTTCTTTTAACCAATCGTCTTTGCTTACTCTTGCGCTAACCGCTATTGATTCGTGTTGCATTAGAAGTATGGCAACAAAGCTTCCAATTGCTGCAGGAATCACAAATTCAAAGCTGAACAATTCTGCTACAAGAAGTGTACCAGTAATGGGTACATGGTAAATCGCTGCAAAAAATATGACACTTCCCACAATCACTATAGCACCACCATACTCCAAATTTAAACTCGCTGCAAATATTGCGCCAATAATCGCTCCCATAGCTAAACTCGGAACTACTGCTCCTCCAGAAGCCCCTGAACCCAAAGTAGCGGAAGTTGCGAACAATTTACCTAAGAGAAAAAGAAAGAGAACTAAAATGAAAAAGTTCTCTGGATCCTCAATAAGGTCTTGGATTAACTCAACACTGAGGCCTAAAATAAGAGTACCCTTCTCAAGGTCCATAGTTAAAAGTCCTACAAGAAGGGCTATAAGGCCTGTAATTAATCCTCCAATAGCTGTTTTAACATAATCATCTGCTGTGCTTAGGTTGAATCTTTCATGAACTTCTTCTAAAGTTTCGATAAAAAGAATTCCGAAAAAAGCGCAAGTGACGCCAAGAAGAATGAATATAGGAATGTGAATCGCTTTAAAAACATAATCTTGAATGAGGCTTTCTGGTGCTACGAAATAGATTTTTCTTTGGATATCAAAACGATCCAGGAATATATCTTGGGTAAAATAAGCAACAATACTCGAAATAACTGCATAATTTAAGTGTTTGTACTCGATATCTCTACCATAAAGGACTTCACAAGCAAAAACCGCGCCAGAAATAGGAGCAGCGAGAATTGCGGAAAAAGAAGCTGCCATCCCACAAGCTGTAATGGTCCGCGAATCTTTAAAAGCAAGCTTGAACTCATCTCCCATTAGAGAAGCGGTATTGCCACCCATTTGTATAGCAGGAGCAAGGGCTCCAGCACTGCCACCGGATCCTAATGTTAAGGAACTTGCTAAAAGTTTGATGGGTACATCACGAGATCTTGTCTTTCCCCAATTTTTATGATAGGAGTCTATTACGGCGTTGAGACCGTCACCTTTAGCTTCTGGTGCGAGGGTGGTTAATAAACCGCTTAAGAAAAGCCCTAAAGTTGGTAGTAGAAAAACGAGAAAAAGGGTCTTTCTTTGACCTGATAAACTTGTGAAAAATTCATCAGACTTTACTAAAACATAGTGGAAAAGTACAACAGCGAATCCCACGACGAAACCTACAAGGGAACTGATTAGGATCCATTTAGCTATTTTTTTTGCTTCTTCAGCTTCTTCCTTTGCAAGTATTCTGAACTTCCAAGCACACAAGATCAGAACCTCTACCTAATGAAAAAATCATTATTAAAAAAGATTAGGACGTTTTCATTGGAGGATTTAATGTCGTTTTTGGATAAATAATATTTCGTCTTTTTCGCTAATTTCTTCGTCTTCTGAGGGTACGATGATTTTTCTATGATGAAGGTGTCCGTGTCTTATAATGGCGAAAACTCTTCTTTCATGGGGCATATCGATATCCTTTACCTTTTTTCCTTGGAATTGTTTGGAAGGTTTGATTTTTATCGATACATTTCCGACTAACATGTTAAAAACAGATATAGGATCCATGCCTTCAAGCTTCATGCTGATAATTCCTGCGACGATTTTTGGTACGTTGATAATATTCTGGATTTCTAATTTAAAACATGTTTCAGCGAGCGCTTGATCTCGGAGCCTGACAAAATTTTGTTGAACTCCATAATTTTTGGCTAAAATTGCTGATAAAGCATTTACTTCATCATCATCTGTTACCGCAATAAAGATATCTGTCTCTTTTACTCCAGCATTCTCTAAAACGGAAGGTAACCTCGAATCACCGCAAAAAATAGTGACACTCGGGCATTTCTCGCTTAAATCTTCACACCTTTGAGGACTTAATTCGATTAAGGAAACCTTATATCCTGCACGTTCAAGCATTAAAGAAGTTTCTTCTCCTGTACGTCCTCCACCAACAATTAGAACCTTTTCTCGAACCAAATTTAAAACCTCATTTATAAAATTCTTAGGAGATTTTTTACACAATCAAACATTATTCAATAATCCTAATTAAAAAGCGTAATCGGTATTAAAAACTTTAACGATTTAAAGCATTTTAGCAGAGTTTTAGAAAAGTATTAACTTCAAACTAATACAAATTGTTTGTAAATAGAGTAAAATTAAAAAAAAGTTCATTGGTATTCAAATATTCATAAAAAACAGAAAAAGAAACAAGTATATAGAAAAATTCTCTCAAAAAACCCGACAATTTGCCCCATCAATATAATATTATATAGTTATTTTACTCAGTTCTGACATAATTAAAATTAGTAGTTAAATTCTTCCTAAATTCCGGCATCTTTTTTATCTCTAAAAATTAAAAGTAAGCTTCTGTAACATATCTAAGCATCATTCTATGGCTGTTAAAGTAATAAGCAATTTTCCCTATAGAGTTTTTCATCATACTTATCCAATTATCTCTTCCCTCGTAGAACATTGGGATAATTAAGTATCCCAACTTATTATATAAGTCGTCTAACTCTCTGATTTTACGCTCTTCTTCTGAGAGTTTTTCGCTTGGATGTGGTCCTATAGCCCAACCAGTAACTCCTTCAACCCACCCTTCAAGCCACCAACCATCTAAAACACTAAAATTTATGACGCCATTATGTGCTGCCTTCATTCCGCTCGTACCCGAAGCTTCTAATGGGGGTAATGGAGTGTTTAGCCAAACATCAACCCCCGAAATCAACTTAGCTGCAAGCATCATGTTATAATTTTCTAAATAAACAATCTTAATTTCGGCTTTCAATCTTTCAATGTTACCAAAGATCTCTTGTATTATTCTTTTGCCTCTTTCTTCTCTGGGATGAGCTTTGCCTGCAAAGATGAGTTGTATTTTACCCTTTCTATTGATCTTTCTCAGCTTTTCCAGGTCTGAAAATATTAGGTTTGCTCGTTTATATCCGGTAGCCCTCCGTGCAAATCCTATGGTTAATGTATTATAATCCATTTCAACTTTAGTTGTTTTATTAATATACTCAATTAGTGCTTTTTTCGCTTCCTTATGAGCATTCCAAATCTCTAAATCTGAGATTATATCAACTCTTACTAACAATTCTGGTTCATTTGCCCATCCAGGCATATACTTATCATATAGCTTCCTAAAACTTTTACAAGTCCACGTATAAGAATGAACACCATTGGTTATTGCTTGAATAGCATAACCAGGAAACATATCTCTTGAAGAATCTCTATGCCTTTTAGCTACTCCATTAATGTATCTGCTAAAGTTCAAAGCGAGACGGGACATATTCAATTTGTCTTGACCACCAAATTTCTTCAGGGTTTCTAAAGGAATAAAATCTCCCATTATTTCTTCTACAATTTCATAGGAGAACTTATCATGTCCTACCTCAACAGGTGTATGTGTTGTAAATATGCAAAGATTCCTAATCCTTTCTATATCTATTCCATATTTACGTAATAATTCCAACGCTAATAAGCTGGAATGCCCTTCATTCATATGATATCGCCTAATTTTAAAATTCAGAGCATCAAGAATTCTTACGCCTCCAATTCCTAGTACAATTTCTTGTTTTAATCTATATTTTTCATCTCCCCCGTACAAATAGAAAGAGATTTCCCTATCTTCAGGAGCATTTCCTTCCACATCAGTATCAAGAAAAAGTACAGGGACTACCCCCCCTGTTATACTCAAAACATTATAAAACCAAGCTTTGATCTTCACATCCCTATTTTGTATCTTCACCTTCGCCTCTCCAGGTAACAGTTTCATAAATTTAGAAGGGTTCCAATCCTCAGGATGCTCGATCTGCCACCCATCCTTGGTTAGTTCTTGTTTAAAATATCCCTTTTTGTTAACCAATGTAACAGCTATCAATGGAAGCTTTAAATCTGCGCTAGACCTTAACGTATCACCAGCTAAAATGCCTAAACCTCCACTATAGTTCGGAATACTACCATTTAATCCCATTTCCATGGAGAAATAAGCAATTTTTTGCTCTCCAAAGGGTAAATAGTTCAACATTTTTCATCAATTCCTTTACTAAGCTTCCGTTATACTAAGATGATTATGCTTAAAAGTCCTTTAACTAAAATATTACAAATAATAATTACATCCAGATGATTTCATCTTTTTATAGCATTTAGTGTTGAATAACTAACTCAATTAATATTTATAACATAAAATTTGATTTGATCTTAGAACTTTTTGAAAAATAGACTTTGTAGATTTTTAAACTCATCTCTCAATAGTAAAAGAGATTTCAGAAAATTCCAGTTTGATTATTTAATTATATTTTTGAATACTTTAACATTTTGGATGGCGCCGGGGGTGGGATTCGAACCCACGCGGCGCGAAGCGCCACTGGCTCTCAAGGCCAGCGCAGTCTGTAGGAAAAAAACAAACAAAAAAGTAAGAAGTTTATTTTACTAATCTATCCACTTTGCTACCCCGGCGCTGGAAAATCGTTTTATGTTAAGTTTTGATGATTTTGTTTTTAATGTTTTTATGTTGGTTGGTTGGTTATTTGTACTATTGTATTTTTTTATTGTTTTATTTTTAAGTGTTGGTTTTTTTTTGGGTCTTTTTGGTGGGTATCGTAATGCTTAAGTATCAGTTTGATCATTTTTCTTTTCTAGCTGAGTATTAGGTTATTTATTTCGGTGTTTTTGGAGAGTAAGATATGTCTTCTGAAGAGTTCAGGCATTTAGTGCGAGTTTCGGGTTTTGACTGTCGAGGAGATCTTCAAGCTTGGGTTGCGTTAGGTAAAATTAAGGGTGTTAGTAGACGGTTTGCTTTAGCTGTTTTGAGGATATTAGATATTGATCCTTGGCAACGAATGGGTTATTTAAGCGAAGAGGATGTTTCAAGGATAGAGGAAGTGATCAAAAATCCTGTTGAGAACGGTATACCTGAGTGGTTTCTTAACCGGCGAAAGGATGTGTGGACTGGGAAGGATACGCACCTTGTTGGAGCTGATTTAAGTTACGTACTCAAACGAGATATTGATATAATGAAGAAAACAAAAAGCTGGAAGGGCATAAGACATGCATTAGGATTGAAGGTTAGAGGACAAAAAACGCGTACCACAGGGAGAAAAGGTATAACTATCGGTGTTAAAAAAGGAAAAGGAAAGCTACAGAAGTAGTTTTAGGTTTATTCTTTAATTTACTTTTCTTTGTTTCTTGAAGATAATATGTTTTTTTGGTGGATTTTTTATGGGTGATCCTAAAAAACCTAAAAAGAAGTATCGAGGGCCAAAACATCTCTTTCAAGCTGATAGGATAGCTGAAGAACTAAAGGTTATGGGAAAGTATGGATTAAGGAGTAAAAGGGAGCTTTGGAAGTATAAGACCCAGCTCTCAAATGTTCGTGGTCTGGTAAGAAAGATGCTAGCTCTCACTGAAGAAAAGAGGGGAGTAAGGGAGAGAGAGCTCCTTCAAAAGCTAAAAAGATTGGGAATTTTACCCCCTACAGCCACTCTTTCAGATGTTTTAAACCTCACTATTGACGATTTTTTGGAAAGAAGACTACAAACTATCATATATAGGATAGGGCTTGCACAAACGATTCATCAAGCAAGACAATTGATAACTCATGGACACATAACGATAGGCGGTAAAAAGAAAACAGCTCCAAGTTACATAGTTACCGCTGACGAAGAGAAAATATTAAGCTATGCCCCAACATCACCCTTAGAAAATCAAGATCATCCCCTAAGACAATTACTCGCTGTAAAGATGAGCGGTATAGGCGAAGCAGAAGCAATATCAGAAGTTCCAGAAATGTTACCAGAACCAGAAAAAGAAACAGAAATATCCGAAAAAGAAGAGAAAGGGGGAGAAGAAGGATAGTGAGTTGCTCTAGAAAACGGAGTGAATAAAAATGAGTAAAAGTAGTAAAGAAGAAATATGGGGTATAGTACATATATACTCTTCTTACAACAACACAATAGTCCATATAACTGATTTAAGCGGAGCGGAAACCATAGCTAGAGCTTCAGGGGGAATGGTAGTTAGAGCTGATAGAGAAGAAAGTTCACCCTACGCTGCTATGAAAGCCACCTATAGGGCTTGTGAAGATGCTAAAGAAAAGGGTATAACTGCCGTGCATATAAAGGTGAGAGCGCCGGGGGGACATGGTCCAAAAACTCCAGGACCTGGAGCTCAAGCATCTATTAGAGCTATAGCAAGAGCAGGATTAATGATAGGAAGAATAGAAGAAGTAACACCAATACCCCACGATAGTACTCGTAAACCAGGAGGAAGGCGAGGAAGACGGGTTTAATCTTCTCATTTAAAATAAAATGATTAAAAACTACAGAAAAACTTTAGAAATTATTTATTTTCCTTAAAGAACCCTGTCCCCATCTATCTCAAAAGCCTCACTTTCAGTATTAATCCAAATCCCATTCTCAGCTATTTCGAAGGGATAAATCTTACTATCCTGCTTCACTCCCCGCATCTTTACTACTTCAATGCGCCTTAAACGATTCATGGAACTCCGTAAATAATATAAACGAATCAAACCCTGCGCAATAAACTCCTCAAGCGTGAACTCATTGTCTCCTATTTCTGCTCTTTTTAATTCAAAAGTACATAGACTGGTGCAGTTCATGTTGGATAGAAGGCCAAAAAGTTTGTGAACTTCTTTTCTTACCTGAAACTCGTTTGGGAAAAGAAGACTTAAAGCGTTTAAAGGATCTATGACCGCACGTTTTGCGTTTATTTCTTCTATTTCTCTCATGATTTGAGAAATAATGAACTCTAAGGTGAATTTTCCTGTTTCTACAGCTTTTTCCAAGTACACTAGTGAGGATGTGGAGTAGTCTAGAATGCTTACTAAACCATCTTCTTCTAGTTTTTCAAAATCCCACCCAAAAAGATTATAGGTTTTAATTATGTTGGTTTTTGTATCGTTAAAGGTTACAATTAATCCAGGTTCGTTGTATTCTAAAGCACCTCTGTAGATAAACTCTAGTGCAAGGGTTGTCTTTCCTGTTCCTGGACCTCCTGAAACAGTAACTACCCACCCTTTTGGTAAACCGCCTTTTAAGATTTTATCAAGTCCAGTTATACCTGTTCTTAGAAACTCTAAAGTGGATTCCATTATGATTCCCTCTTTTTGCTTAAAGTTTTATAAAGTGATAAAATAAATAAAGCCCGTTACTTTTTTTCCTTTATTATTATTTTATGAATCGATTGATTAAAAATGTGTTGTCAAAAATTCGACAAAGAAAATGCACAATTTCTCTTATTTTTTCGTATTATCAAACCATATTATTCTTTAAGTTTAATTCAATTTTAGGAGCTTTATTTTTTTCATTTTTTCTTTTATTTCTTATTTAATTTATTTTTAATGCAGAAAATAGGGATTTTATTGCACTAGATGTATCTTTTATATTATGATTCCAACTTCCATCCCTATTTTGAGTTGCAAGTAAAAATATTAAACCTTTTAAAACAGGATTTTGTCTTGTTTTAAGGCCGTTATTTATTAGAGTTTCTACACATAAAGCGGTGGTATAAACCGAATTATTCCAAGATCCTATGCTATTTTGAAACTTTTCAAAGAAGTTGTACCATAAATCAATATTTTCATCAAGAGGAATAATCTTACTAACCGTGTTTAAAATTTTAGCAATATCTTCTAAATTTATTTTTACTTTATCAAAAGAAGAAAAAGACGCTAATCTATCAAAAGCCCTTGTTTCTATAAAATTCAAGATCATTTTACACTTTAATATATAGGGAGTTATTTCCTCTTTTCTTGTTATTTGGGATAATGCTTCAACTATTTCTGGTAATGGGGGTGATTTTTTACCGTTTATTATTAGCTTATAAACCTCCCAATCACTTATCTCAATAGCTGAATGAATTAGCCGCGTTAAACATCTTTTTCTTGCTTTTTCAGAGAGTTCTCCGAGTGATGCTAAAAGTTTTGTACTCATAGCTAAATCTAAAAGAAAAAAATCATTTAAGATAGATACTTCTAGGCGCTTTTTTAAAGAATTTACTGCAGTTAAAATAGTTCGCGATGAAGTATAAAATTGATTATTCCTGTTTCCCTGTGAAATTTGAGCATAATTTTGCATTGCAAAAAAACCATTTGCTAAGTCTTTTAACTTTACTTTTCCGATCTCTTTTGTTTCAGTTTTAAGTTTTTTTTCTAACCATTTTGCTGCTAGATCTATACTCTTTTTTATCTCTTTGAGAAGTTTTGGATGGCCAATATCCCAAACATTTTGATGTTTTAACAGATCATTAAAACTTATTTCTCTCAAGAGGTAGGTTTTTTCTCTTGTTGAGAGTGAGTATGCAACTGATATTGCTCCAAATTGTTGAAAAGTTAAAATTATAAAGAAATTAATTTTCCAACTTGCCATAAAAGCGATTAAAAACCAAACTAATTCTACTATGATTATTATACCTAAAAGATAGTGGGAGGAAAATATAGGACTCTCAAATTGAAAAGCAAAAAGACCCAATAAAAGGATTAACAAGGCAAAGATGGTAACAACTAATGTTAAAAATAGAAAAGAATTATCCCCATTTTTTAATAAAAGAAACATCCCAAAAACACATGTTAAAATAAAAAAAGTAATGAAAAGGAAAAGATTCATCTTCTCTTTCTTATGTCTTAAAAGATATCTTTTGACTTTCTCTACATCCCTCCCTTCATCTCTCCCATCAATGATCAAACTATATCCCCATTATAATATTAAACAAACTTATTCAAATCTTTTTTCACAAAATTTATCTTGAATAATTCTATTTTTCTGAATAAAAAAGTTTTTTTGCTAGTTTTTTAAATTTTTAATTTACATAGATTTATCATCATTTGAATAAGTGAATTTAAATTTAAAATAGAATTTACACCGTCTAAAATAAATAGTTAAACTTCCTAATATATAATAAGAAATTTGCAATTAGTTATATAAAGTTCAGCAAATATAATTAATATTTTGCGATTTTCTTTCAATATATGGAGGGAAATTGATTGACTAAAATTTTATTTGATGGATCACAAAATGAGCGTGGGAAATTATTTTCGAATTTTACAAATCTTCGGACTCTTTTAGAATTTTTAGATTATGAAGTCGACTTGTTTAATGATAACTCTATAACATTTAAAAAGATAAAGAATTATGATATTTTTGTTTTCGCGTGTCCCGATCAAAGTAAACTTTATGGTCATGAAATCAAAGAAATTATCCGTTATGTTGAAGAAGGAGGATCATTACTTATCTTGAGTAATGCTGGAGGGGATAAAGGACTTGGTACAAACATGAACGCTGTACTTAATCATTTTGATCTGGAATTGGAGAACAATCAAGTGATGGATGAAATACAGAATATGTATGAGATGCCTTCTTATGCCATTATAAACCAGTTTGAAAAGCATAAGATTACTGAAGGTTTAGAACGTGTGTGTTTTATTATTGGATGTTCATTGAAGGTCGGAGAAAAAGCAAGAGGAATTATTAGATCAGCTGGTACTGCTGAGCCTGAGAATACAGTTTGTTTAGCGATTCATGAAGGGGAAAAGGGAAAGGTATGCGTATTTGGTTCTTATCTTTCTTTTTGTGACAGATCTCATGCTTTAAAGTTTGTCGATAATGCCCGTTTTGCAGTAAATTTATTTTCATGGCTTTCCAATTCAGAATCTAAAAAAAATACAGAATTCCTAATAGAACGAGTCTTTGGCAATCCATTAACACCTGAAAAACTAGAAGAAAAAATACCTGCTGAAACCCTAAAAATTTCTGCGAAAGCTATGGATGCATATTTTAAACATATGCCAAATCCTACTCCACAAAAATCCATTGTTGTAAAAGAGCCTTATCCTGAATCATCGATAGAAATAACAACACCAATAATACAAATGAAAAGTGGAGAAAAAGGAGAAGAAACCCTACAAATAGGAAAAAAAGAAACTACTATGGAGAAATCCTTCCAAATAACAGGAGAAAAAAAGAAACCCTCTCCACAAATTTTTCACTCTCAGACTTCTAAAACTTCATTAAATAAACCTAATATAGAGAACCTTGTTGGTGAAATGCGTATAGAATTTTCGAACTTTTCCCGAGATCTTTTCTATCTATTAAGAGAGATTCTTCGCCGTCTAGATAAGATTACTATTTAAAGATAGACTAGGAAAAAAAAATTAAATAATCTTAAGAAACTCAGAATGAGTTGAATTTTCAGAACTTTAAAACTTATTAAAACTTTTGAACAATTCAAAAATGCTTTTTCCGCCTTTAAATGGTTTTTACAAGTTTGATCCGAACCATGAAAAGTAGGGTTTATCAAAAGTTAATGTATGATAAACGATACAACTCAGGATTCAATATAATAATCATGAAACAATACAAAATCTATGTTTTTTTAAAGTGCAATTGTTCCTAAAAATTTTTATATTTTATTAAGAGTCTTTATTCCCCATATTTTAGCTTATTTTAACGGTAGATTTTTTAGTTAAGTTATTATGGACGTTGGAACATTGAGAAGCGAGACTGTTTTAAAAGGATTAGATAGAGCGCCTAATCGTGCGCTTTTACATGCAGTAGGTCTATCTGGAGATGATTTTGAAAAACCTTTAGTTGCAGTAGTTAACTCTTGGAATGAGATTGTACCCGGGCATATTCATCTAAGACAGATCGCAGAAGCTGTAAAATCAGGTATTAGGACAGCTGGAGCTGTTCCTTTAGAGTTTAATACAATAGGCATATGCGACGGTATAGCCATGGGGCATGTGGGGATGAAATATTCCCTTCCAAGCCGAGAGCTCATAGCCGACTCCATAGAGCTCATGGTGGAAGCCCACAGGTTCGATGCTATGGTCCTTATACCAACTTGTGACAAGATAGTGCCAGGGCACTTAATGGCTGTAGCAAGAATTGATATCCCTTCAATAGTGGTTACCGGTGGACCCATGCTTCCAGGTGATTATAGGGGGCAATCAGTAGACGTTATAACTGTTTTTGAAGCAATGGGTTGGTATAGAGCAGGAAAAATAGATGAAAAAGAGTTGGCGTATATAGAGTCTGTTGCATGTCCTGGACCTGGTAGTTGTGCTGGTCTTTTCACAGCGAATACCATGGCTTGTCTAACTGAAGCTTTAGGCATGTCATTGCCCGGATGTGCATCAACCCATGCAGTTGATTCAGGAAAGGTAAAAATTGCCAGGGAAAGCGGTAAAAGAATAGTTGAGATAATAAAAGAGGGACTAATTCCAAGCAAGATCATAACAAGGGAAACTTTTGAAAATGCTATAATGGTTGATATGGCCATTGGAGGAAGCACAAATACCACACTACACTTAGCAGCAATAGCTTCAGAAATTGACATAAAGCTCCCACTTGATCTATTCGATGAGATTAGTAGAAAAACCCCGCATATCTGCGATTTAAGACCAGGAGGTCCTTATACCATGTTGGATTTTCATAAGGCAGGAGGCATGCCAGCCATCCTAAAAAGACTTGAAAAAATGTTAAACTTAGACGTTCTTTCATGCACTGGAAAAACTCTCAAAGAACTTGTAAAAAATTATAAAGTTGCAGATGAAGATATTATAAAACCTGTTGAAAACCCGGTTCACAAAGAGGGAGGAATAGCAGTTCTTAAGGGTAACATCGCCCCCGAAGGCGCGGTAGTGAAGCAGATAGCGATAGCGCCTGAAATGAAGGAACATGAAGGACCTGCAAAAGTTTATAATTCAGAAGAAGAGGCAGTAAAAGCCATAAAAAATGATGAAATAGAGAGAGGAGATGTGATCGTTATAAGATATGAAGGTCTTAAAGGAGGACCAGGTATGAGGGAAATGCTTGCCCCTACAGCTCTAATAACAGGTATGGGATTAAGCGAAAGCGTAGCCCTTATAACGGATGGAAGATTCAGCGGAGGAACAAGGGGCCCATGCATAGGGCATATTCTACCAGAAGCCGCAGAAAAAGGTCCATTAGCTGCTATAGAAAACGGAGATATTATAAAAATAAGCATACCTGAAAGAAAAATAGAGATCAAACTAGCAGAAACCGAACTAAAAGAACGATTAACAAAAATAAAAGCACCAAAAAGAAGCTTAAAGAAAACCTCATACCTCTCGCGAATAACATGAGCATAAATAAACTAGATAGGTAAAATTCATTTAATTGCAACAGCTACAAGCCTTTCAGCCATAATATCATAGGGTGTCCCTATCAAACTACCAAATAAGTTCACTGAATCAAATCCTACACTGATTAATAATGATGATAATTCTGTGCCAGAATAGAGACGATGGGAGACCTTGAATTCTCTGCACTCTTTTCCGTTAACAATAATCCAACGATTTTCTATCCATCCCCAGTCTTTGGTAACCTTTCTCTCCTGTAAAAAAAAACTACCGTTCTCTTCCTGCCAATCTCGTTCGAGGAAAATCCGAGCAAGTACTTCTTTTCCCAGTAACTCTATAATCACCTTTCCACCTCTTTTCAAAGACGAATAAATATTCCTCAAAACTTGTTTATCCTCTCCAGGATCCTCAAAATAGCTAAATGAAGTATATAGACTCAATACAGCCTCAAAAGCCTCTTCTCTAAGAAATGTCCTCATATCACCCTGTAAAAATTCCACAACTAGATTTTCTTCTTCAGCCTTCTTTTTTGCAATCTCTAAATATTTTACCGTACGATCAACACCAGTCACATGAAACCCTCGACGTGCTAACTCTAACGAATGCCTTCCCGGTCCACAACAAAGATCCAAAACATGTGCTTCCGGAACAAGTTCAAGCAAAGAAACAATATTTTCAACTTCAACAGCTGCCTTCTCCCATTCCTCTTTACCAAACATCTTTGAAGCAGTTATTTCCCAAAACTCATCATCTTCATGCCAGACAACCATTTCAAGATCGCCCCTAATAAAACTGGATATAAAAAAACACATATAACCTTCATTTATTAATCTTTAAAAGTTTTAAAAAAGATTATTGAAGCAAAAAAAAGCAATAAAAAAGATCTAAAACAACGAAACATAAATATTCTTGAAAAAAACACTTTAAATAATTTAAAATCACTCTTTGCCTCAAAAACTTAGAATTTCAAAATTTTAGAAGTTTTAGGAGATGATTGGATGGGGACAAAAGGTAGAGAAATTGTAGGAATTGATCTTGAAAAGCTTATTGAGGAACTTAACAAAGCATTAGCGGACGAATGGTTAGCTTACTACCAGTACTGGCTAGGAGCAAAAGTAGTTGTGGGCTCTATGCGAGGAGAGGTGGCTGCTGAACTTATACAACATGCAAATGATGAACTTAGACACGCAGGAATGATTGCAGATCGAATAATACAGCTGGGTGGTACACCTATACTTAAACCAGAAGAATGGTATACAATGACCAATTGCGGGTACGAAGCTCCTGAAAACCCTTATGTAGAAACTGTGTTAGACCAGAATATAAAAGGCGAGCAATGCGCGATTGTAACTTATCAAAAAATGATTGAAATGCTTGAAGGAAAAGATCCAATCACCTGGAATATAGTAGTACAAATACTTGCAGACGAAGTAGAGCATGAAGAAGATCTACAAGCCCTCGTAGAAGATATTGAAACGATGAAAAAGAAAGTGAAGTAAAAATAGATGAAAAGAACAACAAAATGACTTTCACTTTGAAAAAAAACTGTTTAAATAATTTGGAATCACCTTTTCTATGAAAACTTAGATAGTTAAAAATGTTAGAAATTTTAGGAGATGATATTGGATGGGAACAAAAGGTAGAGAAATTGTTGAAGTAGATGTTGAAAAACTCTTAGAAGAACTTAACAAAGCGCTTGCAGATGAATGGCTGGCATTTTACCAATACTGGGTAGGTGCAAAAGTAGTCAAAGGTGCTATGCGAGGCGCTGTGGCCGCAGAACTTGAAGAGCATGCACAAGACGAATTTCGGCATGCAGGAATGCTTGTTGAAAGGATAATACAGCTTGGTGGTACGCCTATACTTAAACCAGCAGATTGGTATACGCTGACCAATTGCGGATACGAAGCTCCTGAAGACCCTTTCGTGGTTACTGTGCTGGAACAGAATGTAAAAGGTGAGCAGTGTGCAATCGAAGCTTATAAAAAGATGCTAGGAATGCTTCATGAAAAAGATCCAATTACGTTCAGAATGATAGTAGAAATACTTGATGATGAAGTAGAGCATGAAGAAGACCTACAAGCTTTATTAGAAGATATTGAAACAATGAAAAAGAGATTAATGTAAAAATATTTGAAATTCTTTTTATGCTTTTTTAGGGGGGTGAAATCCCCTTACTCTATTTTTTAAAAAAAAGAGATAGTTTTGGAATTTTTAATTTTTTAGTTTTTATTGTACTTTTACTTCTTTTGGAGCGCTTTCCCAGATACCGTGGAGGTTGCAGAGTTCTTGTGCTTTTAATTTGGTTGTTTTTTCCAAGGTTAGTTTTACTGTGGTTTCATATTTATCTGATACTACTGGAGCAAACTCTACTTTGACTATGGGGATGTCTCCTGCGAAGAGCTGTACGTAGTTTATCCAGTGTCCTAACATGTTGGGGTGTTCGACGCCTTCTATTCCTCCCACT
>SMTZ1_10003204_pt1 | contig 20372 bp, 13 predicted proteins | sample DeeMarSWOR136_30_FD_25667 | JGI IMG/M metagenome (IMG submission 25667) | reverse complement strand
CTGCACGGGATACACAATAGCCTCTTTAACGGCTTTTTTAGCCATTTCCAAACCCACAACTTCCGCCCAGCCTACTTGAGGCTTCTCAGTCACAACAAGCTCCGTTCCAGCAGGCTGTCCGCCTTTGCCAGTGGCTGTTTCACCACTGCCATCTCCGCCATTGTTAGATTCAATTTGCATTTCACGAGAAGAAACTGAGCCTTGCAAAACCTTAATTCTTTCCTGGTAGGCAATTGCCCTCTGAACATAAACCTTGTTCAAACCGTACTCAGGATAAAGCTGAACAAGCTGGAGTAGACTCTCGATGGCTTTCTGGTACAGAGTTATAGCTCTGCCTTTCTGCCCTGCCTTGTCCATTTTCACCGCGTCTAATGCGTAAGCTGTTGCGGCTTTTTCAAGCTCACTTGAAGCACTCATGGTTTTAGCACATCATTATTTATTCAGGCGATTTTAACTCGATTTTTATTTTCCCTTGAGTTCCTAAACTTTCAAGGGCTTTTTCAATTTCCTCGTTGGAAGTTTTCAAATCACTCGAACAACGGGTTAAATCTATTTCACCGTTGCTGTTTCGCACGTATTCGAGAAGCATATCCTCAATAGAGGGCTTCTCAACCGAAAACGAGATTTCCTTAATCTCGGATTTTTTATAAGAAAACAGGGTTTTTGACGCATCCATGCCGAAATCATCGCTGGTTTTGTTTCCGACCACTTGCGAGGAGCTAGCGGATAAAGCAACAAGTTCCCTCAGCGGCGCTGCTTCTTCTTCAGATGAGATAGAATTTGCCGGTGGCTCGGGAAGAGACTCGGAAAGTTTCTGCTCCAGAAAACTGGAAACTTCATTCAAAACCTCTTCGCCGCCTGCTGTCTTCTTGCCAACAGGAATCAAAGACTCGTTAGCTGAAATCTTGGTGGCGCATAGCGTTTCACGTATGGCATCGTTAACGTTGTTTAATTCGCTGGAGACATCGGGCAAAACCTGAAACAGATCTGATGAAACGTTTTGGAGAAGCTTCAAAGCAGGTTTCAAGTCTATAACGATGTCACTAAGCTCCTTCAATGTCTCCAATCGAAGAACCACACGTTCAATAGCCAACTGAACGCTGTAAAGAAACTTGAGCAGTTTTCTAACTTCAGCGATTTCATTCGCGCACATGGCTGCGCGTTCTTTGTTTTTCTTCTTTAAAGCACCAGTGCAGGACTCAAAAAGTATCCTATCTCTTTCCTTTAACCTGTAGCTTGCCTGTTCTAGCTTGTTCTGTTGAATCCTAAGCGTATATATCGATTTCGAGGCGACTTCACGTATCGGTGGAGGGTTTGAACGTGTTAGACCTTTCAGTGTTTTTTCCCTCCGCCGCTACTTCCCTCTTCTAGGCTATATTCCAGCCTTTCCGACTTCTTTAACGTAGACAACCACAGGAGGCTCTGGAAGTTCAGATGCCTCTTCTGGCGCCTCTTCTGGCGCCTCTTCTAGCGCCTCTTCTGGCGCCTCTTCTAGCGCCTCTTCTAGCGCCTCTTCTAGCGCCTCTTCTGGGGCTTCATTAGTTTTTTCAGCAATCACTTCTTCAGGGGGTTCTTCAGGGGTTTCGTTGACGCTTTCGTCGTCAATCTTTTCGTTAGTCGCTTCGGTAGCTGTTTCTTTGGCTGTTTCGCTGGGGGTTTCTTCGGTAATGGGGTCAGCAGAGGTGACACTGATTTTTTGCTCAAGCTTCGATGAGTCGCCTAGCATTATGTTTGAGAGATTGCTTTTGGATAGTTCAATAGCGCTTTTTTCTGCGTTGACACGTTTGAGGTTTTCTTGAAGAATTGTAAAGGCAGACTGGTACGCTTCGTCATCGACTTGTCCTATTTCGTGCTCCAGCTCAAGGTTGACAACCGCATAGCCCAGAGTTTTGATCTCAACGTCGCAACGATCAATTTCCTTGTTGGCTTCTTCTGAGAGGTCTTGTGCATCTTTCTTCAGCTGATTTAGAACGGCGTCAAAGTTGTTACGGAGTTCCTGGTAAAGGTCTGGAGAGATCTTTCTTTTCTCAGCCAAGTCCTTAAGAGCTTGGGTCTTACGCCATATGAGGGGTATCTGATCGCAGAGAACGCTTGCTTGTGATCTAAGTGTTGAGGTTAATGTGACTTCTGCACCATTGAATTTAAGGTGTTCCATTGATTGTTTTACGAATTTTCCGTCATTTGACTCGATATACACACCCTCGAATTTTCCACTAGGGGTCAATGCGAATGAGGCAACTTTTCCGACTGTACGGCCATACTCATCTTTGATTGGTTTGCCGATAGAAAGAAAAAGATTGGAGTTGTTGGACATATTTTCCCTCCTTCAGTTTAGAAGCTCTCTGTTGTTTTCTCTGTTTGGGCTGCGGCTGATGGCATGCCTGGTGGTAGATCAGGGAACTTGTCTTTAACTTTCTGCTCAGCGACTGTTGCTGCTTCTGAAAGGATTTTCGAGGCATCCTCGTTTACGGTGTCGAAGTTCAGTGTCATTCCAGAGCCTTGGCCTGCTTCAATCATTATTCCACTCAGCATGTTGCCGATTTCGCCTAGTTCGGTTTCTGCTTCGGGGAATACGCTTACTAGTCCTGACCTGACAGTTCGTAGAACACCAACGGCTGGTCCTAAGGTGGACACCACGTCTCCAAGCTCGGAAACTGTTCGCAACCTTAACACTATCTGTTCGAGGGCAAGTCTGGCGTTTATTATCAGCTTCTCCATCTTGCGAACTTCTGCTAGTTCGTTTGCGAAGACATTTGCGCGTGCAGTGTCGTGTTTAGTGTAAGCGTCAACTATTCTTGCGAATATTGCTTTATCTCTCTGACTGAACCGGTCTGTGGCTTGGTCAAGTTTCTGCACCTGAAGCTCAATTCGTCTCACAGCGAAGTCGAGTCTTGGCTTAAGTGGTCCTGGCGGATTAACGGCTTCCTTTATGCGATCTGTGAATGGCTGTTCGCCCCGTTTAGTTTCCCATTTTTTTGCAAATCTTTCTGACAAATTTATACCTCCGAAACAAAAGATGCCTTTGTTATATCTTATACATTGTTAATATGACGGAAATATGTACGTATATATGTAGAGATATACGAGTCAAAAAAACTTGTTTTTGGCTTTAATTGTAAAATTAAAAGACAAGGTAGGCAGTATTCGGTTATTAGACAAAAAAGTGTAAGTTAGACTAAAAAGAGGCGTAATCCAATGCTAAAAACAAAAAGGTGAATTGAATGGGTGACAGGTTAAAAGTATTCGGAATTGTTGCACTTTTGGGTTTCATGGCAGGAATTATAGCACAGTTGACAGCAGAATTCATTATTCCCTGGATGATATCAATCTTACCAATGCTTGGCGGTCTTACAAGCTACATGGTTTCAGGATTTGCTGGTGCTTTACTGACAATCGGACTTGTGAGTGTATGGGCGTACCTGACAGGTAATCGAAATCGACCATAAGTCCAACAAAATCTCCAACCTCTTTTCCTTTGTCTGTAAATTCCCACTGCACAGAATCTCGTCACTCTCTATTTTTTAAACCCTGCATCAGCACCCAAACTTTTGGGCGGACTCAGAAGCGGAAAAAGTGTTCACCCGCCTTCCAGCGTCTTCGTACCTCGATATCTTATCGATATGCTGAATAATCTGTGCGCGCGCAAAATAGTTTGCGAATTTAAAACTCTCAAGATTTGAAAGCATATATAAAGTTTCCATCCTTCTACTTCTTCCTCATAAAAGACCCCTGTCCGCCCGCCTTGGTAATGTTAGTAACCACACTTTCGCATACCTTTTCGAAAAGCTCTTCCGCGCGTTTCCAATTATCAGCTGAAACTTCTACACTATATTTAGGAGCAGCGATCACGTAGAATTCGATTTTGACGTCTTTAGCTCTATGTGATTTCTCGGCGCCAATAAATGCATCTTTGATACACTTAACACCGTTGGGTTTACTGCAACGAACTTCAAGCACGCCCTTGACTTTTACCCTCTTGATTTTTATGCGTTCTTCTGCAACTTGAGCAATGACTTTAGCGAGATCTTCAGTTATATCGAGCTCAGTTAGGACTTCTAAGCCTTCTTTAACTACTTCTTCAAACCCTTCGTATAAACCGTATTTTTCTTCGAGAATTAATCCCGCTTTCTGGTAGACTTCTTGTATGGGTAAGCCAACTTTTTCTGCTACTTCCTTCAGGAGCGCTTCTCCTTTGCGTTCTTTTTTCCAGCTTTTGTTTTTTTCAATTCTTTCGCGTTTTGTGACGCGTCTAAGCGATAGGTTTATTTGGCCTTTTTCAACGTTTATACGGATAACTTTGAGAACCATTTTTTGTTTTTCTTTTACATAGTCGCGTATTCTTCTTACCCGGCTGCTGGAAATTTCGGAGATGTGAAGTAGACCTTGTTTGTTGTACTCTTCAAGCTTAGCATAGGCTCCGTAATCCGTCACTTTTTCTATCGTAACGATTACAAGTTCGCCAAATTCAGGCCACTCAGGTTTATGTTCAGACATTATTTAGATCCTGCTCAAGATATGACAGTATATTTCTAATTTTTATTCGTATATAAAGGAAAAGAGAATAGAAAGATAGAGCCTGGTGAGATGCGCGCGATTCTACGTCTTTGCAAGTTTTATCTCTATTATTGAAACGTTTCTTGATTTGTTTTCGCCTTCTCTTGCAGGTAGCTCTTCTGTTCCGATGCCCACCGTTGTGACAGCTAGATCTTTCATGAAGCGGTTGCAGGTTATTTCAGCAACGTCCACAGCGGTGGTTATTGCTCTGCCTCTAGCCTTAAGGGTAATTTCATTGATATCGCCTGAAGACATCGCAGTCATAACTGCCATCACATAACTCATGGGAGGTTTACTTCCAATGAAGACCACGTCTGATTTATCCTTCATTTTTCTATCACTCCTTTTTTACTGATCTTAGTTTATGGAATATTCCGCGTCCAACTAGACACCGAACATTAGTGCTAATGACATTAAAAAACTTTTCAATAAACAAAATTTAAAAACAATGTAGAGTTGTGGATGTCCAGCTGTAGAATTGATCTGAGCACCCTATCCTTATGGAATTTTCTCAAGCTAAGTGGACTCAGTAGCGGAAAAAAGCACTCACTAGCCTCCAGCTCAAATTCCCCGCCTTCAGCTTCGGCGTACCTCGATTACTTCATAGTCCAGAACAATAGGAATCGTCCAAACTTATTTGCTTTCCTGAACAGCTTAACACCGTCAATTTCAACGTGATAATGAAAGCCTACCTTCACTAGGTCGATAGCTTCTTTCATGTTTTTGAATCTTTAAATTTTTGAGCGTAGTTTGTGACTGCCCCCGCTTGGAAAAAGTAGATAAGTATGCTGCAAATTACCTTTGAAACAAAAACAAGGCATCATTAAGCGCTGAAATCGCCACACACAGAGAGTCATATGATGTTAAAGCAAATGAAGTACATACTCGTTGTCGGAGACGGAATGGCTGACTACCCTTTACCCGATTTGCTTAATAGGACCCCACTCCAAGTGGCGCACAAGCCAAATATGGACTCGATATCAGCAAAAGGCAGAAACGGTATCCTTAAAACGGTACCCGACGGAATGACCCCAGGCTCTGATGTGGCAATCCTTTCGGTGCTGGGCTTCGACCCAAAACGGTTTTACACGGGGAGAGGAGCCTTCGAAGCTGCAGCTAGAGGCATCCATCTAAAAGAGAACGACGTAGCCTTCAGATGCAACCTGATAACAGAAAAAGACGGAATTCTCGTGGACTACTCGGCAGGCCACATAACGAGCATAGAATCCCATCAGCTCATGGAAGCCGTGAAAAAGGCTTGCGAGAAAACCGGTGAAATTGAGTTTTATTCAGGCTTAGATTATAGGCATTTCCTTATTTTGCGGGACGCACCTCTCGCGCTTCAGGTTGAGTGCATGCCACCGCATGACGCCGTGGGAACTGAAGTTGCGGTGGTCTTGCCCAAAGCCAAGTCAACCGAGGCGGAAAAAACAGCCAAACTATTGAAAGAGACATTACTAAAATCCAAGGAGATACTGGAATCGCACCCCGTGAACATTGCCCGACAGAAAAACGGAGAAAATCCAGGAAACATGATTTGGCCTTGGGGCGGCGGTGAAAAACCAAGCATGCCCTCGTTCAGGGAGAAATATGACGTGCAGGCAGCAGTTATATCCGCCGTGGATTTGGTGAAAGGAATCGGCATCTACACGGGCATGCAAGTCATTGAGGTTTCAGGCGCTACGGGTAGAGAAGACACGAATTACGAGGGCAAAGCTGACGCTGTGCTGAAAGCTCTCGAAAACAACGACTTGGTTTTTGTCCATGTTGAAGCGCCAGACGAGGCAGGACACGCAAAGGATTATAAACTAAAAATCAAAACTATAGAAGACTTAGACTGCAGACTGCTTGGCAGACTTATTCAAGGCTTGAAGGAGCCTTATGCGATCGCGGTTTTGCCAGATCATCCCACGCCCGTAAAAATTGGAACACACACGAAAGAGCCAGTTCCTTTTGCCATCCAATCACCGCAGTTAGAGGCTGACGTCGTCCAAAAGTTTGACGAATTCTCCGCGAGAAATGGCGGGTTTGGACTAGTGGAAAAAAAGGGCGTTGTGTCACTTCTTCTATCAAACACCTAAAACAGCAGATAAAAAGATAAAGCTTGCTTCACCTCTTTTTTTGTTATAATGCAGAAAGGAAAGCCCTATTCGGTTTTCGAGTTGCTTGCCAAGCCTGTTCGCAAGGCGTTAGCTGAGCTTGGGTTCACTGAGCCTACGCTGCCGCAGGTTATGGCGTTTCCACCACTGCTCGCAGGTGAGAATATGCTTCTGATAGCGCCAACGGGAAGCGGGAAGACCGAAGCGGTGCTGCTTCCAGTGTTTTCCAAGCTCATTCACCAGGAAAAGAAGGAGAAGCGTGGCATTGCGGTGGTGTACATCACGCCTTTGCGGGCTTTGAACCGTGACATGTTGAAGCGGTTAACTTTTTGGGCTGAGCGACTGGGCGTTTCAGTTCAGGTTAGGCACGGCGACACAGAAACAAAAATTCGCCGAAAACAAGCACGTTCTCCGCCGCAACTGCTGGTGACCACCCCTGAAACGCTACAGGCGATTCTTCCAGGCTCCCGGATGCAGAAACACCTTAGCAACGTGCAATACATTATCGTTGACGAGGTGCACGAGTTGGCTGAGAGCAAGCGCGGTGTTCAGTTAACGTTGGCGCTTGAACGGCTTTTTGAGGTCACGCAACGGGAGTTTCAGCGCATCGGCTTGTCTGCTACGGTGGGTAACCCTGAAGAAGTAGCCAAGTTCATCTCTGGAACCGACAGGAACATCAGCATCGTACAAGCGGTGTTTGCCAAGAGCTACCGATACCGAGTTGTGAGCCCAGTGTCCACAGAAAAAGATTTTGAGTTAGCTGGAAAACTTGGGACTTCGCCTGAAGCCGCCGCACGCATACGCCTTTTAGTTGAAGTCGTGGACAGTCACAAGTCAACGCTTATTTTCGTGAACAGCCGCACCATCGCTGAGATGCTGGGGCACAAGTTCAGTCAAATCGGACGCGCGGACATTGCGGTTCATCACGGTTCTCTCAGCAAGGAAGAGCGTGTGAGCATTGAGGATCAATTTAAGGCTGGGGCGTTGAGGGCGATTATCTGCACGAGCACGCTTGAGCTGGGTATCGACATAGGCAATGTGGATATGGTGGTGCAGTACATGTCGCCACGGCAGGTGAGCAGCCTGATTCAGCGTGTGGGCAGAAGCGGTCACAGCTTGGAACGGCTTTCCGAAGGCGTGATAGTCACGGTTTATCCTGATGACACCTTGGAGTCTGTTGCGGCGGTGCGGAACGCGGTTGCGAACTGTATTGAGCCGGTGCGGTTTCATGAGAACGCTTTGGACGTGATGGCGCATCAGATTGCGGGAATCCTCCTGGACCGAGCGACCATCACGGTGAAGGAACTGGCCGCCATAGTGCACAGGGCTTATTCGTACCGCAACCTCAGTGGCAGAAAACTGATGGACGTGATATACTTTTTAGAGAGCCTCAACAAACTACGCATGGACCCAGAAGGAAAGCTTTTGCGGAAAACAGGAAGAACCCGCGAATACTATTACAGCAACCTAAGCATGATACCAGACGAGAGGCGCTACCCCGTCATAAACGTGCTCAGCGACAGACGCATAGGAACCTTAGGCGACGAGTTCATGGCGCTCGACGCGCGAATAGGCTTGCACTTCATAATGCGCGGAAAAGTTTGGCGCATCGTGCAAATTGAAGAGGAAACAGGAACCGTGCATGTGGTTCCAGCTGAAGACCCATTCGCCGCGATTCCAGGCTGGGACGGAGAAATCTTGCCCGTGCCCTTTGAGCTGGCGCAGCAAACAGGAGTATCACGCGAGAAAATAGGCCAGCAGCTTAAGAGAAACAAGAGTGCAGCGCAGGTAGCTGAAGAGTTGGCGGCTGAGCTTAAGACGGATAGGGCAACGCTGCTGGAGACGGTAAAAGAGATTGATGAACACTTGAAGGAGGGTGCGCCTTTACCCACGGAGAACCGTATAGTCATCGAAGCGTTTGAGAGGTACCTTGTGGTTCACGCGTGCTTCGGGGAAATTGTGAACAAGACTTTGGCTGGAATCTTCGACTCAGTCCTTTCGGAGAGAGAGATCATCACGGGCTGGTGGGCAGACGGCTACCGCATTCTGGTGGAAAGCCCTAGAAAGCTGATGAAACAGGAAGTAGTGGAAATGCCAAGCGTGCTTTTCGGGTTGTCGAGGGAGGGGGTCGACGCGGCGTTTTGGAAGTACGTGAAAGCCAAGTTTCCTTTTGCCTACAAGATGAAGTTTGTGGCTGAAAGGTTCGGCGCGTTACCGCGTGGAAAAACCATGAGTTACGAGCGGCAAGCCAAGTTTAAATCTGCGTTTGGTGACACGCCGATTTACGATGAAACCCTTCGCGAAGCGATGCTGGAGAAAGCTGATCTGAAGAAGGTCAAGCAGATAATGGGCTTGATCAAGCAGGGAAAAATGGCTGTTAGTACGCTGGTTAGGCGGGAGAAACCGACGCCTTTGGCGTATCACATTCTGGCGCACTACGCCGACATTTCCGAGCTGATGGCTCCTGAACGCATAATACTTAGCAACATTGAAAAGATGAAAATGGCGATTAATGCCCGAACCGTCACTCTGCTTTGTATGAACTGCGGCGAATGGACTAGCCAAATCAAAATTAAGAACTTGGCGGAGAAGCCAACGTGCAAAAAGTGCGGCTCAAACCTGTTGACGCTGCTTTATCACGGTCAGGACGCGAGTCGCCTGAAAGATTACCTGTATAAGCGTCGTGAAGGCGAAGCGCTTTCGGATGAGGAGCTTAAGGAGCTGTCGCAGGCAAGACGCAAAGCGGATTTGGTCCTCAGCTACGGAAAACAAGCAGTGCAAGCGTTAGAAGTGAAAGGCGTGGGACCTGAGATGGCTTCGCGGATTCTGGGGAAGATGCATCAGAAGGAGGATGAGTTTTACTTGGATTTGTTGAAGGCTAAGATTCAGTTTTTGCGCACCAGAGAATTTTGGGACAAGTAATTGCCTGTGAAAGTTTATAGTGTTTGACCATTTAACATGGTTCTGGATGTGAGGGTAAATGGCGCGTAAGGAACCTCAAAAAGCGTTGAAGCGTTCGTTGAGTTTGCTGGATGCCACAGCGATAAGCGTGGGTGCCATAATCGGCGGTGGCATCTTCGTCGTCACGGGAATCGTGGCGAACTTGGCAGGTTCAGCCCTAGTGGTTTCCATGATCATCGCGGCGGCAATCGCATTTTTCACGGCGGTGAGTTATGCGGAGCTAGCGGCGTGGCAGCCTGTAGAAGGAAGCGTTTACGAGTACACGCGACAGGTTATTTCGCCGTTTTCAGGTTTTTTAGCGGGCTGGATGTGGATGGTTGCTAACACCTTCACCGGCGCCGCAGTTTCACTCGGATTCGCCTATTACCTGACCGCCTCGTTTCCAGGTTTGCCGGTTAACGTGGTCGCTGCCGTCATGTGCTTGGCGTTTACCGCATTGAACTTTTCTGGGGCACGTAAATCAGCTCGGTTAAACACGGTGATAGTAGCCGCGAAACTGGCAATTCTCGGGTTCTTTGTAGTTTTTGGAGCGTTAAACGCGAACACCGCGAATTTCGCGCCTTTCAGACCGCTCAACGCGGGAGTGTTTTATGGTGCGTACTTCATTTTCTTCGCGTACACGGGGTTCGGAAGAGCTGCGGTTGTGGCGGAAGAAGTTAAAGACGCGAAACGCAACGTCCCCAAAGCGCTTCTTTTATCGCTGGCGATTTCCACCATAGTTTACGTTCTTGTTGGTACAGTGGCGGTGGGGCTTGTGGGTTCCGCAGCGCTTGCCGACTCAAACTCGCCTTTGGCACAAGCAATAAGCATCGCGGGAAGCCCGCTTGCGGTGCAGGTAGTTGCTTTCGGAGGGTTATTGGCTACGGCTAGCGTGCTGTTGACGGCAATTTTGGGGGTTTCACGTATGGCTTATGCCATGGCGAGGCAGAAAGACATGCCGCAGGTTCTGGCGAAGCTTCACGGAAGATTCTGCACCCCTTACTACTCGATCTGGGCAGTGGGAATTCTAATGGCGGTGCTGGTTTTGTTTTTTGACTTGACAGGAGTTGTGGCAGTTAGCACTTTTGGGGCGCTTTTCTACTATGCGCTCACGAACGCGGCTGCGCTGAAGTTAAAAACCGAGAAAAGGAGGCATAACAGGCTCGCTCCAATTTTAGGTTGCGCGACCTGCATAGTGCTGTTAGTGTTTATTTTGTTCGCTGCGACGCAAGCATGGATGGTCGGCATCATATGTCTAGGTGTGGGAGCAACGTATTACGGCGCCAAAAAACGCGCTTCAAAACGAAACGAAGTGGCTGAAAAATAGCGGTTGTCCCGCTCGCCTAAGGACGCAAATTTCGTTTACACGGACACGTGGATTGACATGGAATTCTTCGCCGACCTCAAGTTTGCAGAAAAGAAGGAATAACGCATCAAGCTCAGGAAACCCGGCTAGATCATTAAGGAACTGCTGAAGGGAAGCAGCGCTTATATCATGCATGACATGCCAATTCACGGGGCTACCATATAAGCGGAGAAATAGTCGAAGACTCGCGGTTCGTGATTTACGAACAGAGCGAAAACAAGCTTCACTCAGCTATGCCACTGTTGAAACTCAAAGGAACATAAAAAGCTGGCAAGAGCTTCTGAGGTGTTAGATTTCGTCAAGTCTTCTTTTCTTTACTGCTGAAAACCTTTTCTTTCCAGACTCAACTTGAAGCTCTCTGACTACAGTTTCCGTGGAGGTCAGCTTCTTTAGTGCGGTTAGCCATGCGGCCGCCCTGATATCCGAGTGATACACCCAAGACCTTTTGACCTTTATGGCCTCTTTTGGACAGACTTTTTGGCAGGCGGAACAGTAAAGGCAAAATTTAGGTGAGACTTCAGGTTTGTCGTTTTCCCCTAACTCAATCGCGTGTGTACGACATATGTCAACGCAAGCCATGCAACCCTCTGGGCACAGGTCGGCATTCAGCTCGATGGTTCCTTGAAAAGGCTTTTTCACGTGTATAGCGCTCAAGGGGCATGCTGACTCGCAAATCTTGCAATACAGGCAATTAGACTCATCTATGTCAATTTCGGTGACGCGTTGAATTATTCCATCTTCTGAGCGCTTGGTTTCTGCTTTGATACTTTCTGTCGGACATGATTCTTGACATTCAAGGTTGCATTTTGGTTTAAAATAGCAGATATTCTTGTTTACTTGGACTTCTTTTAACAAAACTGGAAATGCTTCATTCTTTACTACGTTTGTTGTTTCTTCGCCGTCAACTTTCATTTTCAAAGCCTTATAAGGACATAGCACAACGCATTCGCCGCAGAAAACGCAATTCTTAGGATCAATGTCAATAGTTGGTTTCTTCTTGAGGCGCCCGCTCACAACCGCAGGTGGTTTTTCCTCTATCGCCTCTTTGGGACAGACTTGAGCGCAGATTCCACACCCAGTACATAGCTCCTTGTCCAATCGTAAAACATAATTCCTCGTTAGAAAGTTCCTGCTAAGACTGATTTCCTTCCTGTTTTCTTTTTTTACTGTTTCTCCACGCAAGATTTCCAGCCTCTATATGGCGTTAATTTCCTAGTGTGCCTCTGCCGTTTTCTTTAATGTTTTAGGAGTTAGAGCGGCAACTGTTTTTTCTATTTCTGATTTGGTGACACCGTCCACAATTTTCTGCATTTCCTTGATTTTTGAAGCGAACTTTTCGCCCTCTGCAGCGCTAATCCACGCGAGTTGAAGCCTGGTCTTATCTAACCCTAACCTCTCCATTTTACTCCACAATCTTTCAACACGTTTCTTAGTTTGGTAGTTGGCGTTTATATAATGGCAATCGTTTAAGTGACAACCTGCAACCAGAACCGCGGCCGCACCGTTTCTGAATGCTCTTTCCACGAACTTGGTAGCTACCCTCCCTGAACACATGGTTCGAATAATCCGCGCGTTCGGCGGATACTGCATTCTGCTCACTCCCGCGAAGTCTGCTCCAGCGTATGAACACCAGTTGCAACAGAAAGCCACAATTTTCTTGTCAGCGTTTTCTATGGTTGCCGCGTCTATTTGTTTGTTAATTTGCTCGTCGGTGAAGTGCCGCATCTCTATCGCTCCGAAGGGACACTCTGCACCACATGTTCCACAGCCCGCACAGGCTGCCTCAACCACTTCGGCTTTCTTCGTTTCCTTATTTAATGCAATGGCATTGTAGGGACAAACTTTCGTGCATAAACCACAGCCTTTGCACTTGTCAGGGTCGATTTTAGAGGTGATGGCTTCAACCGTAACGCAGCCTTTAGCCATAAGTATTCCAGCACGACCCGCTGCAGCACTTGCCTGTGTCACGCTGTCTTTGATGTCTTTGGGACCTTCAGCGCAACCAGCAAGAAAGACGCCGCCGGTAGGTGTGTCCACAGGCCTCAATTTAGGATGAGCTTCCATGAAGAAGCCGTCAGATGTCTTAGACAATCTAAGGAGACGCTGGATTACGCTGCTGTCAGATCTTGGTTCGATGCCTACAGATAGAACCAGCATTTCGGTTTCCATTTTGTAAAACTTGTTTGAGGTGAGGTCTTCGCCGACCAATATCAAATTGTGGTTTTCCTTGTTTTCGGTAACCTCTCCTGGCAAACCGCGAATGAAGACCACTCCCGCCTTTTTCGCCCTTTTGTAAAGGTCTTCAAAGCCTTTGCCGAAAGCTCTTATGTCCATGTAATAAACGTAGAGCTTGATGTCGGGCCAGTGTTCCTTGATTAGCAGACAGTCCTTTATGGTGTTCATGCAACATACGTTGCTGCAGTAGGGGTGACCTTTTTTGTCGCATACGGAGCGAGAACCTATGCATTGAATGAAGGCAACGCTTTTGGGAAGATTCATGTCGCTCGGTCGGGCTAGACGACCTCCAGTGGGTCCGCCAGCGTTTATTATGCGCTCAAATTCCATGGAGGTAATCACGTTGGGGTATTTCAGGTAGCCGTATTCGGTTAAGGCAGCGGGGTCAAACACGTCTACGCCAGTGGCTACGATAATTGTTCCAACATCGAGTTCCACTATTTCCTCTTTCGCAGTGAAATCTATGGCGTCCGGACCACAAACTTCCTTGCACTTTGCACAGGTGTTATCCCCTATGCCGAGGCAGCTTTTCTCGTCAATCAAATAGAGGGCTGGCACGGCTTGAGCGAATGGAATGTATATTGCCTTTCTGTAGGTAAGTCCTTCCTCAAACTCGTTAGGCACCTCTACTGGGCAGACCTTGACGCAGTCGCCGCATGCCGTACACGTCTTTGTTACGTATCTGGGTTTTCTCTTCACTTTGATCTTGAAGTTCCCGATGTAGCCGCTTACGTCTATGATTTCACTGTTTGCCATCAATTCAATGTTCGGATGCCGTCCCGCGTCCGACATTTTCGGAGCCAGAATGCAGATTGAACAGTCCATAGTTGGGAAGGTTTTGTCAATTTGAGCCATTCTTCCGCCTATGCTTGGGTTCCTATCTACAAGATAGACCTTGTAGCCAGTGTCGCCTAAATCTAATGCTGCTTGAATACCTGCGACTCCTGCACCTATTACCAACGCCTTTTTTGTCACTGGAACTACAGATTCCGTTTGGGGTTTAAGTAGTGCAACTTTGGCAACAGCCATTTTAACTATGTCTTTAGCTTTTTCTGTAGCCTTTTCAGGCTCATACAGGTGCACCCAACTGCAATGCTCCCTAATGTTTGCCATTTCAAACAGGTACTTGTTTAATCCAGCCTCCTCAACCATTCTCCTAAAAGTTGGCTCGTGAAGTCGAGGTGTACAAGAAGCCACAACGACTCGATTCAGCTTGTTCTCAACGATGTCTTTCTTCATGGACTCTTGTCCAGGGTCAGAGCAGCTATACATGTTATCCTTTGCGAGAACCACATGAGGCAAGGTGGAAGCGTACTTCGTCACTTCTTTACAGTCAACAGAACCCGCGATGTTCTTGCCGCAGTGGCATATGTAAACGCCTATCCTGAGCTCCTCAGGTTCAGATTCCTTTTTTTGTTCTTCAGCCACTTTTTCTTCATCTTTCTGTTCTGCCATTTCTGTCACCTCTTCTTTCTGGCGTGTTTTTCATCCAAGGCTTTTTCCACGAGCACGGGCAAGTCATACACTTTCAAATCAACCTTCGAACGTTTAACAGGCAACTCGCCGTCCATCGCGCATTTCAGGTGAATCTGGCATTTAGGACATGCTGTAATTAAACATTCAGCACCAGTTGCCTTTGCCTCCATTAATCGGTCTATTTGGATTTGTTTAGAGATTTTTCCACAGTTCAACCATGCACTTACTCCGCAACACATAGAGTTTTCTCGGTTCCGTTCCATCTCCAGCAAATCTGTTTCAGGAATACTCTTTATGACACTGCGAGGTGCGTCGTACACCCCCATGTGCCTGCCAAGGCGACAGGGGTCCTGGTAAGCTACCTTCTTGTCCTTGAATACTACAGGAAACTCAAGCTGCTCCTTTTCGATTATGTCGGCAAGGAATTCTGAAATATGGACAACCTCAAAGCCCAGGTCGCCAACAATTTTCGGATAGTCCAGCTTCATGGTTCGATAGCATTCTGCACATGAGGTAACCACTTTTTTCGCCTTTGTCTCTCTTATAGCATCAATGTTCATTCTCGCCAGTTTCTCAAAGTTTTCCCTGTCTCCAGTGAAGTTCAGGTCGTGACCGCAGCATCTTTCGTTTTTGAGAAGTACGGGTTCAATATCTACCTTATTCATCGTTCTTACTACGCTTTTTGCCGTTTCAATAGAATTTGCTTTGATATCTTTAAAGATTACATCGAAATAGGGTAGGCAGCCGACGAAGTACAAAACATCTCCAGTATCGGAGGTTTTAGCGCCTTTGGGAAGCCAACCAAGCCGCTTCTGATTTGTCTTAGGATTCGCCATTATTCTCTGCAAGTCTAGAAGCACGTTCTTGTGGGAGCAGGTTCCAGTTATCCCCCTCAGCTGCACCTCTTCTCGGCAAGCCCTCACGAAATCAACATAATGGACGTCTGACGGGCACCTCTCTTGGCAGAGACCGCAAGTTAGGCAGGTCCAGATGCCTGGATCATTCACGGATATTTCTTCTTCGCCGCTTAAGATCCTTTTAACGGTTATTCTCGGAGAGAAATCAGGATTCATCCTCGTTATCGGACAGCTACTGGAACACTTGCCACATTCCATACACAGTCTTATGTTGGTGTCTTCTATGACCTCTGAAATTGGCTTCCTTTTGACAGGAGTTTCCTGCTGCTTGCTTTTTTGCTTTAATGGGTTTGGACCCATCCGCTTTAGTTTCGCTGTGAAGTCCGTTATAACGTTGGCGAATTTCTGTCCTTCAGAGGCTGAGATCCATTCTAAACGTAGTCTTTCAGAGCCTAAACCCAAAAGCTTGAGGATTTTCTTGGTGCTTTTAACGTTCTTCTCAGCTTTCAGATTTCCACTAATGTAGTGGCAATCTCCTATGTGGCATCCCGAGACCAAAACGCCATCCATTCCGTTCATGAAGGCGTTCAAAATGAAGGAGGGCTCGACTCTTCCGCTGCACATTACTCTGACAGACCTAACGTTCGCTGGGTAGCTGATTCTGCTTGTACCAGCGAGGTCTGCACCCGCGTAGCTACACCAGTTGCACAGAAAAGCCAAGATCTCAGGTTTGGCCTTCATTTCATCAACTCCTGTACGCCGCCTCAATTTCGGCGAGTATCTGTTTGTCAGTAAAGTGTTTCATGACGATGGCACCTGTTGGGCAGGCGATGGCGCAGGAACCACACCCCTTGCAGACGACATTTTTAACTTTGGCGACGAGAATTGGCGCGCGGAAAAACGGCTCGACCTCCATGATATTCACAGACCTCTTTGCATCTGCCACAACCTCGGCAAAGATCCTCGGTTACGCCAGCCGTAATAGCCTCTGAACGCACATGTCCCATAGCCATCGGAATGGCTGCTGAGGAGGCGGCTGCATGAGCCTGAATTATGCTTTCATTCACCGCTTTCGGACTATGCGCTGTTCCACAAATGTATATGCCATCTGTTGCGAAGTCCACTGGTCTGAGCTTTATGTGAGCTTCAAGGAAGAACCCGTCAGCGCCTAGAGGCACCTTAAGAAGCGGAGATAATGCTTTGCTAGCTTCATGTTGAACTAGAGGCGTGGAAAGCACGACCATGTCGCTGTCTAAGGGGATTTCTTTGCCGATAAGCGTGTTGTAAACATTGATGCTGAGCTTGCCGTCAGGTTCAATTTTGACTGTGGGTGGTTTTTCGGGCAAGTAATTGATGAACTTCACGTTCTTTTCCTGAGCTTTCAAATAGTAATTTTCGTATTCTCTTCCGTAAGCTTGGAGGTGACGGTACAGAATGTAGATGTCAGCGTTTGGATTCGCCTCTTTGATTAGAACCGCGTTTTTCAAAGCAGTTGCACAGCAGATTCTTGAACAATACTCCCTTCCACCTGGCTCCTCCATGGCGCCGACACATTGAATCATGACAACCTTGTTCACGTTCTCAGGAAGCCCTTTCTTAAGGAGCTGTTCCAGCTCAAGCTGGGTTACCACGTTTTTCTGCTTGCCGTAACCATACATGCCAGTTGGTTTAAATTCTTCTGCGCCTGTTGCCACGATTATGGTTCCGACGTTAAGTTTAATCTTTTCTTTTCCGTTTTTCAAAGCCGTTACTTCAAAGTTGCCGATATAGCCCTTAACATCCTCGATAATCGTTGAGGCGCGCAAATCGATGTTTTTGTTTGCTTTCACAGCTCTAACCGCTGAATCTAAGAATCCAGACGCATCGTCATTGGTGGGGTAGAGCTTGTCAAGCTTTCGCAGCATGCCGCCGACCTCAGCTTCTTTTTCCACAAGATAGACTTTGAACCCTTGATGTGCCAAACAAAGGGCGGCTTCCATGCCTGAGATGCCTGCACCGATGATGAGAGTGGCTGGAGTTACATCCACTTCTGCTTCTTCTTGAGGTATGAGCAGACGTGCTTTTGCTACAGCCATTCGCACAAGGTCTTTGGCTTTCCGTGTCGCCTTCTTCGCTTCCTTCATGTGAACCCAGGAGCAGTGCTCTCGGATGTTAGCCATTTCAAAGAGGTACTTGTTGAGTCCAGCTTCTTCGCAGGTTTCTCTGAAAAGAGGTTCGTGCGTTCTGGGAGTGCACGATGCTACAACGACTCTGTTGAGATTATGCTCTTTGATTTTGTCAGTGATTTTGCTTGTTCCCTCAGATGAGCACGTGTAAAGATTACTCTCAGCATACGCCACGTCAGGCAGAGTCTTGGCATATTTTACAACCTTGGGAACGTCAACTACTCCACCGATATTAATGCCGCAGTGGCAGATAAAAACGCCGATTCTCGGCTTTTCGTCTCGTTCTAGGTTTTTCTCAGTCATCTTGACGTCTCCATAGATTTTGTCCGAGCAATAAACTCAGCGGCTCTAGCCGCCGCTCCTTTCGCTTGCGCAATTGAATCAGGAATGTCTTTAGGACCTTGACAACAACCGCAGAGGAAAACACCCGCGGAAGTGGAATCAAGAGGTGTTTGAAGCAGGTTTTGAACTTCAAAGAACCCGTATTCATCCACTTTTACACCCAAAGTCTCCGCAAACTTCCGATTATTTTGAGGCGGAACCAATCCTGTGCACAAGACAACAAGGTCCACTAGGAGAGTTTTCATTTCACCAGTTAGCGTATCCTCATATTCGAGCAGAAGGTCTTTTGTCTTCGGGTCCTCTCTCATTTCCGAAGGCTTAGCTCGGAAGTATTTTACGCCCCACTCTTTTTCAGCCCGATTGACAAATTCCCGAAAGCCCTTTCCGAAAGCTCGTATATCGGTGTAGAAAATGTAAACGTCAGTATCACGTTCATGCTCCTTAATCAATGTCGCTTCTTTCGTAGCGTACATGCAGCAGACGCTTGAGCAGTATGGGTATTCACCCTTTAGACTTCTGGAGCCGACACACTGAATGAACGCTATCTTGTGCGGTGTCTTCTTGTCAGAAGGTCTCTGAAGGTGCCCACTTGTCGGACCAGAGGCAGAAAGCAGCCGTTCGAGTTCCATTGAGTTCAGAACGTTCGGGTATTTCCCGTATCCATACTCCTTAATTCCAGAAGGATCAAAGGGATCAAAACCCGTCGCAAGAATTATTGCTCCAACATCAAGTTCCAATATTTCGTCTTTTTGATCATGTACTATTGCCTTGGGTTCACAGGCTTTCTCGCATTCTAGACATTCAGAACAGCCTCCGCATTTCAGGCACCTTTGGGATTCTTTTAACGCCATTTCTTCTGTGAATCCAGTTTCCACCTCATCAAAGCCTTTCCTCTTTTCGACTGGAAGAATGGGCATAACTTGTCGCGACTTTTTCTCTATGCCCTCCTTATCCACTTCCTCCGCAAGTTTTATCATCGTTTCCCTTCCGACTTTCATATCCTCACCTCTCAGGTAACGATCGATTGAAACAGCAGCTTTCTTGCCGAGAGCTATCGAAGAGATTGCGGTCGATGGTCCTGACTGAACTTCTCCACCGGCAAAAATACCCGCCTTACTCGTTTCTAAGGAGATCGGGTCTACTTTGATTGCGCCATTTTCTGTGAGTTCTAAATCCTTAGGCAGAAATGATGAATTTGGTGCTTGTCCAACAGCTATAATCACTGTGTCCACTCCAAATGCGAATTCCGAGCCTTTAATTGCCTTCCATCGCCTTTTTCCATTCTCACCAGGCCCCCCCAAAGCCCATCGAGCAAATTCTATCCCTGTTACTCTTCCATTCTTCCCCAGAATTTTGGTTGGCCAAATCATAAATTGAAATTTTGCACCTTCATTTTCCGCTTCTTCTATTTCATTTTTTATGTGCTCTCCAGATTTTTCGTGATGTAACATTCGCTGTTTTGACCTTCGGTATATCACATTCACTTCCTTGGGTTCCAAGCGGAGTGCAACCCTTGTAACGTCTAGAGCAAGTAGTCGGTGAACGCAGAGCACAGCAACTCTATCGCCGAGTTCAACTCTCTTTCCTAAGTTTACTTCCTTCAGGAAATCGATGGCGTTTACTACGCCCTTCAGCTCTTCACCTTCAACGCCTAGTTTTGCACCTTTATTCATGCCAGTGGCAATAAACACAGCATCATGACCCTGCAAGATGTCATCAAACATCAAATCTTTGCCAACGGTTATGTTTGTTTTGATCTCAACTCCCAGATTTTTTATGTGTTCGATTTCGGCATCAAGTATATCGCTCGGTAGCCGATAATTTGGAATGCCGACCCTTAGCATCCCGCCTGGTTTTGATAGAGATTCGAAAACTGCAACAGGGTATCCCATTCTAACAAGATCATAAGCAGCCGTGAGACCAGAAGGACCAGAACCGATTACAGCTATCTTTTCTTTGTGCGTTGCGGGTATGGGAGTTACAGGTTTTTTCTTTCTATTTTTAAGTTCATAGTCTGATACAAATCGTTTTAGAGAATTGATAGCTACTGGTTCATCTACCTTGCCTCGTTCACACTCTGTTTCACATGGGTGATAGCAAATTCGACCACAAACCGCAGGAAAAGGAATGGTACTTCTAATCAACTCCAGCGCTTCGTCAAACTTGCCTTGATTTATTAGCGCAACGTAGCCTTGAACGTTTATTCCTGCTGGACAGGCTGCCCTGCATTTTGGAGTGCCTATTTTATCAATTACAAAGATGTTGGGGACAGCTTGAGGAAAAGGCCTGTAAATAGCCTTTCTCGTACCTAGGTTCATGTCAAACTCGCTTGGAAACG
>SMTZ1_10002425_pt1 | contig 20377 bp, 20 predicted proteins | sample DeeMarSWOR136_30_FD_25667 | JGI IMG/M metagenome (IMG submission 25667) | reverse complement strand
CGACCTTTTTCGGATTAAGTGTTCGATGTTTCCGGACTTGCCGTTCGAAGTTCTTGGGATTTAGTGTTCGTGGTTGGTGGGATTATACATCTATTTCATAGAATACCACATCTTCCGACTGATAACGGATAAATCTGGTTGAAAAGCCCCCTCCCAATTCAACGACTTGTTTGACTCCTGATCTAATCTGTTTGAGAAGTACTTCATCAAAATATCTATTACGGTATTTAACCCATTTTAAAGTTACCGGCACAAGTTGTATTAATTGTTCTCCCATTGCTCTCCCCTCATCATCAAGAAACATATCACCATAAGGGTCAGTAAAATCAGGACCTAAATCTTTGTCATCCAACGCTTGTATATAAGCCGCTGCTAAAGCGGTTTTACTTAAAGATGTCAATGTTTTTGGCATGTTTTTAATACCTCCTCTATTATTTGCATGTGTTAAAAAAAGAATGGCTAACGTAGAAATCACCTGCCGGCCAATGACTGGGTGTGTTGCAAGCTTACCTTAAAAGCAACCAGCTCCCCACGGCAGGTGGATTGGCTTGTTAGGTTTTTTATTAAATGAGTCAAAGGAAGATTCGAATTCGAGTAATTGAATTGATTTACAACACATTAATCCCAACATCACCCTTCATTTGCATAAGGTAAACATTCCCCTCATTAGTCAGAAACAGAACCTCATTAACCACAGCAATTAAAGACAACCTATCATTCTCAAAAACAGGAAAATCATTGGCAAGTTTTCTGACAGTAGTGCTCTTTTTCTTTTCAATTATAGCTGGTAGTTTATCATAAATTTTCTTCAGGTCAATATGCTGCATTCCTTTGATGATGTCCTCGGGGATTTTCACGTCAACTTTTCCTAAATCTTCTTGCAAAATATCTAGAATCACGCTGTACAACTCAGGGTTGTCTGAAGATAATTTTCCCATTCCGCTCACATCTACAAGAGGAGGTATGAATCCTCTTATTTTTGTAGCTTCAGGAAATTCTAATGGGAGCTTTGTTTGAGAATTTCTATGCTTCTGGTAAGCATGAAGACCATTAATTATCTCTTGTAAATCTTCCTGAGCCGATTTCGGGTTCTTATTTAAAATAAGCAAGTTCTATGCCGAACGGTATTGGGACATTATGCATTTTTTAGACTGTCGAAGATGAGTTAGAAATAGAGTGATTTTTTTAAGAATTTCATACAGAAAAAATCTCCTAGGAAATTCGAACATTTAATAAAACATTCTAGAAAACACAATTTTAAGAACCTTATTGAGGTGTTTCCTACTTAAAGGAACAAACAAAACACTCAGAGGTTTTTTCACTATCAATAGGGCTGGACTAAATCATTGCATTTTGTGAATTATAGTAAATCCCCTTTTTTTCTATTGACAAATAACCGTATAATTTTATATAGTATATTATAAATTGGGATATGTATCAACAAACTTAAACTTCATAGGATAGTGGGCACGAAAGACATAGATTTGGAGCTTTACGAAGGATAGCTATCTGCAGGGATTGCTCATCACTTGGTATTTTACTCAATAGGTAAAAAGAGACTGTATGTGAGGATGTGCTATACGAGCATGATTATAAAGGAGTGAGATATGCAAAGGTGCATATTTAAACTTATAAGATTCGTTATATTAATGGTGTTATCGGTGGTTCTCATCATTCTAACATTACCTCAAGGCTCATTTGCAGGATGACCGTGTACAACCACTACAACATCAGTTAGATGTTACAGTGATGTTAGTCCAGAAGAAGCAAAGAATATGATCGATGCCAATGAAGAGTTGATAGTGATTGATGTGAGGGAGGAGAGTGAGTACTGCGATGACGAACATATTCCAAGAGCCCTTAATTATCCTTGGAATACTGGAGTGCTTCAACAATATTATAATGAAATTCCAAACGACGGTGACATCCTGGTGGTTTGCCGAAGCGGGGTCAGGAGCGCCCAGGCCTCCAATTTCTTGTGTAATCAGCAGAGATTCGAGTTAACCCCTATTTATAACATGACTGGTGGGATGTTAGTCTGGCAGGACCAAGGGTGGGAGACAGTAGGTTGTTGTTATTCTGCTGAAGAGTGTGATGATGGGTTGTTCTGTAATGGTGAGGAGAACTGCGAGGCGTTAAACTGTCAACCAGGTAATCCTCCCTGTGATCCATTTTACTGCTGTGATGAGGGGAGTGATGCGTGCATAGATCACCACGGTGATTTTGATTGCGATGGATTAGCTGATGATGGGGACGGTAGTGGAATCCCTGGTGATAACACATGTACAGGAGGAGAGATAGAAGATTGTGATGACAATTGTCCTGAACTGCCAAATGCCACGGGTTTTGGTACGTGTGTAGGGATATTTAGTGGTATAGTTTCCAGTACCGGCGTTATCTGTACCAGTGATACCCACTGTGGAGATGGTGAAATCTGTGATAAGGAACAAGGAGATTTTAATGATAACGGTATAGGAGATGTTTGTGAGTGCTATGCTGATTTTGATGGTGACGGCAAGGTCTATCCTGGTGACGCCATGATACTGCTTGGGGAATGGAAGAGGAAAGATTGCAGTGGAGAAGACCCCTGCCAGGCAGACATAGATGGAGATGGCAAAGTGTATCCCAGTGATGCCATGGTATTTCTTGGGGAATGGAAAAGAAAAAACTGTCCAGTTCTTCCGTGAGATGATAGAGGGATAGATTTGTTTCAGGTGTTACTTTTCTATTTCATTTAGCCCCTCGGTAGCCCCCGTCAGAAATTTGCTACGATTTGCCCCGTTAGATATTTAATATCTGATGGGTGTAGAACTTTGACTGCCATTTAAGGTAGTGGTTTTCTAACAAGGTAAAAATGCTGAGGGTAGTCTAAACATTACACAATTCTGGTAATTGCTCAAAATCTTATGGATTTCTAGTGTCCTGTGGAGCGAAGGACATCTGAGGAAAAAACTTAAAAAATTACCTTTCCTCTTACATTCCGAATTAAACTATGATATACACAAATTGAGCATGATAGAAAAAGGGTCAAGTCCGCTCTTGACTCATCTTTATTGATAACTATAAGTTATCTCTGGAAATATTTCTTATTATTGTTTGTCTACTAAGTTAAAGGGGTCATTTCTTTTTTGGAATTTCCCAATAACAAAGAATGGTTTCTGGGTAAGGGATAAGATTCTTGTGAATGCCCTACAGTCTTCCCACTGAGGTACTTTGATAAACTAAAAATTGAAAAATCAGTGAACGGGTTGAGAGGTATTCCTATGTTAATTTGAGTAGGGGTAGGGTAAGTTCTGTGTGAGAATCCGTGTGAGAAAATCTTTCCAAAATGGGCTAAGACCTGCCACAATGCAAAGAATTTGCCAAAAAGAAAGCAATTATATATAAAATAGTTAAATAATTTCAAGGAGTTTGGGAAAGTCAGGGGCTGTGACTTTTAATCCATAGGTCTTGGTGAGTTTACCCTGAGGTGTATGAGGATACCGAAGGGATCCCCGCACGGCTCACCAGAAAACAAAGAAAAAAGAGGTAATTAGTATGAATTGTTCATTATCTCTTTTTTTCTTATGACTATTCCATATAAAGCATAATCTAAGTGATAAAATAGATGTGTAGAAGTGAGAAACCACTTAGATCGTTTTTAGCTTGACATAGAAAAATAGCAGTGTATAATTATTACATATTAATAGTGTGTAATTTGGAGGCCTAATTATGGTGAGGATAAATGCAATATTTTCTGAGCATACCATTAAAAAAATTGATAAGATAGCAAAGGAGGTGAAGAAAAGTCGGAGCAATCTCTTAAGAGAGGCAGCTGAAAAACTCATAGTAGAATATCAAAGAATCAAAGAAGAACAATATAGAAAAGAACGATTATCAAATGCCATAAAGATACAGGATAGATTGAGGAGAAAGTCTGGTAAGTGGGATGGTGTAGCAGAAGTTCGAAAGTGGAGGGAACGCCAAAGATGAGAAAATATATTTTAGATACATCTGTTGTTGTTAAATGGTTCAGTACAGAGGAAAAAGATTCTGAAAAAGCCCTTCTGTTAAGGGATCAATTGCTTAGAGGCATTTGTGCTATAACTATTCCTGATATCTTAGTGTATGAGCTTGCTAATGCACTTAAATATAATCAATGTTTTTCAGCTAATGATGTAAAGGATTCGTTGGATTCTATTTTTAACATGGGCATAGAAATAGAAGAAGTAGATGCGTTAACAATAAATGATGCAATCGAAATAGCAATCAGATCTGATGTAACAGTTTATGATGCATATTTTATAGCTATGTCTATGAGAAAAGAAATGACCTTATTAACAGCTGATTATAAATTTTTTAAGCGTATAAAGAGTTTTAAAAATGTAATCAGATTATCTGAAATATAGGATAACCCATTTCTCCAAATGAACACGAAAAAAAACCCAGACGTCCGAAAAAGCCTGGGGCCTGGCAGTCAATTCTACCAGGGATGTATTTATATTATCGACAATAGAAACCTAAATGTCAAGTATTTTTTTTAAAATTAAAGCAAAATGTATTTAAGAGTGATTTATTCTTTTTACTTCTTTTGCTCATCACTATGAATTTTTTAAAATCTTTTAGTGGAGTCAATCATGCCCTTTGCTATTGATCAAAATCGATGTGCTGCATGTGGTTCTTGTTTCAGCATTTGTCAAAACAGAGCCGTGGTAAAAAGAGAGGGGGTCTATCTTGTCACAGAAATGTGCTGTGATTGCGGTACCTGTATTCCTTTCTGCCCAACAGGTGCAATAGGGAAGGGAAAGAGTAGGGTTGAATTTAATAATAAGAAGTTAGATAAAACCCTCAGGGAAAAACTTTCCTTAAAAAGAAACATTGCTGCTATGAAATTTGCTGATGCACCACCACAAGGTGTCCCCGTAGAAGAGGGCCCTCAATTCTGGTGTGCCATCTGCGGTGATGTTTTCGAGGGCAAGGGCAGCCCCGTCTTCTTTACCGCTAAGGCTACCGTCTGTGGTGGCTCTGCCATGATAGGGGTAGGAGCGGGGAAAAGTACCAAGGATGAATTTGAGGCTGCAGTACAATATGAAGTTATAGGAGAGGGCAATTTGTTTGCAACGAAAACGGAGATGTCGAGAGCATGGGACTTCTACCCTAAATATCCAAAGGCATACAGGGGAATGATTATCGGCTCACTTGAAGATGTGAGCATGCCTGACATAATCTTATTTCCAGTAAACGGACGACAGATGTGTATGATAACTACTGCATACACCTATGAGACAGGAGAGATAATGTCGGGCTATGGTGGCTCAGCAACTTGCATGATAACCGTTGCGATTCCATTCTTGGAGAATAGACCCGTATTTACCAGTGGAGATTACAGCGGTAGAGATTTTTTGCAACTTAAGGATGAAGAAATCGTAGTATGTTTTCCCTATAGACTGGTCCCTGGTCTGGTCAGCAATTTGGACAAAACGGCGTATGCAAAACCGAGATAGTTTTTTCCTCTAGTTGCTTTATGTAATTGCTCAATAAAAAAGATACCTAGAGGAACAAGAAAACCTTACTCTCATAAAACTTGAAAGGAGGAAATGTTATGGCAAAAGAAGTTAAGCGGCATAAGCCTGATGTTAAGATGCAAAAGCCTAATACTAAGGAGATGTCACTTGAAGAGAAGTATGACCGGTGCTGTGATTTCTTCGAAATGGATCACATGATAAGCTACTATACCCACAAGAGACTCGGTACGGTAAAAGAGTGGGTAGATGATACGGTGGAGGCCTACAATAAATCGGTACCGAGGTTTTTGGGTCCCCTTGCTAAAGCGGTAACTAAACTAGTTCCTAACCTGGCACTCAAAAAATGCTTCGATAATGTTTTTAATCTCGATCAACAGCATCACGACATATCAGAATTTGAATACTCTGAGCCCAAGGATGGTGAAATAGTCGTCAGGTGGAAGAATTGTGCCCGCCTCAAGAGGCATAAGAAGTGGATAAAACAGCTCGGTTACGATTTCGACGATCGGGAAATTTGTGAAGTAGAAAAAATGCATCTCACCCACCCTAACCACCCGGGATGCAGAATGGGATTCTTTCCCACTGAAATCGTGTGGGAGGAGGGTGGATGCGTATGGACCTATAAGAAAAAGTAATGATATTACACCTTTTCCAGTAACGTAAAATGATAGCATTCGATATATTGGACTGCTGGTAAATTTGTTCCGTAAGGTCCTAACAGAATGAGAAGGTAGTAAAATGACGAGCGAGATGATTTTCTCTGCAGTTTTGATCAGTCTGGCACTGTTATTCTACTCCATCGGTGTGTGGAGTGAAAGAATTGGAGGGCGGTTGAAGGTTTGGCATGTAGTCTTTTTCTGGTTGGGGCTGATATTCGACGCAACGGGCACAGTAATTATGATGAGGATAGCCGGTGGGGGGCTTACGTTTGATATTCACGGGATCTCCGGGGTACTCGCCATCCTATTGATGCTTATTAATGCAGTCTGGTCAACGACCGTCCTAGCATTGAAAGATGAGAAGGCTATCGCCAACTTTCACAAGTTTAGTATTGTAGTGTGGACGATCTGGTTATTCCCCTACTTTACCGGATTTACTGCCTCCATGTAGCATTCCATTAAAAGGTAGGGCTTTGCCTCTATCTTTGTTGTTATAGTTGTCTACATGTGGTGGTTTCAATTTGCTCACTAAAAAATGTTACACCGGGTGCAGTTGCTTGGCCGAGCTTAGCCAGGCCATATCTTGTTATCATTTTTGGTTGACACGTAAGTTCAATTTTGTCAATATTTTAAGGTGTCGTTCCCTACACCATTATGCAAAGTGGCCGGTCAAGTGGTATCAGTCCCTGCTGACAAAAATTAAAGGAAGTTCAAATGGGAGTTACTATTTTTATCACCTGTGGTGCGGTATTGCTGCTTATTCTCGTGATCATTTACTGGACCCAATTTCGGGGCCATTCAAAGGAAGTTTACAATCCTATAGTTTCCTGGATCCGAGCCTGGATCGTTTTTTGTATCTGTTTCATTATTTCCTGGGCTACCGGAACAATGAACAAAGTTTTGGCAGCCCCCTTAGTTACACCGGAGCAGCTACAAAACCCTCAATGGATTGCATGGACAGTAGGTTGCTTTGTTCTGATTATTGTGGCTTACTGGGTCATCTGGGCGCGCTGGACACCTATTTTTGACCGAAAGCGTTACCTAGTTCCCCAGGTAATCTTTGGATTGATGTGGGGTGTCTCCATCGGACAGATATTTCTTGTTTTCTGGCACTTTGCCGGCATATTTAGTTTCCCCGTATGGGGAAGGTGGATCGTGGCATACCTATTGATGTCCACTCATGGCTTATGGATGGATCTCTACTGGGATGTTTACGTTCTCCCCGAACATGATACGCCGTGGTCCCTCAAGTGGAAAGTCATCTGTTCGCACATCCCCAACATGCTTTTATGCCTCACGTATCTGGCCATATATGACAACCAGGGTATTTTCATCATGTTGCAGGCATTAGCACTGACTGGGGCTGCAGTATCTATGCGTGTCCCGCCATTTTGGGTCAAAGACTACATCCATCCACCTCGAACCGCTCCCGGCCTTTTTGGTCTTCCACATGCTGTTGGACATGTTCCCGAGGAAAAATAAAACAGAAGTTGGACAACTCACAATCGATAGATAATAAATCCGGATAACATGTTTCATTGTTGAAGAAGTGCATTGGAAAAATAGATACAAAGTAAGTTTTTGCGATTGTATTAATAGTCATTTCCCAACCACTGTATAGTCACATATTGTGGTCTCAATTCACTCCCTAAAAGTTACTACAACTACTACCATTAATGTTAGAAATTATAAACACTTCCCTGCATGCGTTTATAGAATTGTTGTTCAATACATGCATTCACCTTGGCAAGTTTTTCCCCAGCAAGCACAATAAACTCCCAAGGCTGCTGATTGGTCGGGTTTGGAGCCCAAATAGCAGCTTCGAGACATTCCTGGATAACAGCTCGGGAAGGCTTTTCCTGTTCAAAAACTCTGATGCTTCTGCGTGATTTAATGAGTTCTAACATATCCATAGGTTGTACTCCTTTCATATAGCAGAATAAAGTAGCTGGCAGAAAAATGTTCGATGAGTTATTTTTGATGGGATGACTATAGGGAAGCTCCTTTTTGGGTCAACTGAAAGGTAATTACAAAATGTTCAACTGGGGCTTAAGCAAATTTTTTGTATCTGAGTTGATAATATGCTAGAATACATATAAAGGGTTGCCTCAAGGAAATAGTAATCCCTTAAAGCAGCCTTGTCTATTCTTCTAAAGATATCAATATTCCTCCTGACGTGCCTCTTCGATTGATCGGACCAAATGCACACCTATGGTAAATGCCTCATCAAGCACTTTTGAAAGCCTTTCCTCAGTCATAACATGCGCCCCACCAACGTAAAACTTCTCTATAATATCCACTTGCTCTATTAAAAGGTCATACTCCATAGCCTCAAAAGATGGAGTGCCCATAACCTCCCGGTACTCATCGCGGGCATTTGCAGTAACAAACAACGCAGCCTTTTTGAGAAAGTTTGCCGGTACACGTGCCGCAGGGAGGGTTATGGTATCTTCCCTATCTTTAAAATAGAGCGGGAACTTTCTTTCTATAAAGGTCTTCATTAAAGCGGTGATATTGACATCGTATACTGGAGATGAAAAAATGTATCCATCTGACTGAGTATAGTCCTCTAATATAGCTGCCATATCATCTTGTAAGGTACATCTCCCGAACGGCAAGTCGTGGTTTTCAAAAATACACTTAAAGCACCCTATGCAATATTTGATATTGCATTTTATAAGATCATATCTCTTTGCTTCAGCACCACTGCTTTCCACCCCTTTAAGTGCATTGTCAGTGAGTTGACTATTTAAGCCATGTACCCGAGGGCTTCCCATAAAAGCCAAAATTCTCATATCTTCTCCTTTTTCATTTGCCCCTCTTTCTTGTTGTGATCCCTCATAAAAAGCATTGAGGAAATACTAACAGCACTAGCTAGTAATCATATCACACAACATGTTTCTAAAGTGCAAGAAGGAGATTTAATATATATACCTTACATATATGTTGCATGTCAAAGGTAATCGAACTGAGTGAAAGATTTGATATATTTTGGAATACTGAATAGGCATTACTGCTCGATTATCATTTGCTGCCCTTTTCTTAAAGTGCTTGACTACCCCTCTGGAATAATACTATACTGGAAACCCTGAAGATAGTCGATTTGCCCAACCACTATTGGACGTTGCTATCAATGTCTTACCACAATTCGTATACATGCCTGAATCTTATTTCTCACTTCTCATTTAAATCCATTCCGCACAATCTCACTACACAATACCTAACGTTGCGTATTAGAAAGGCCTTTGTATATTCAAGATCGTCAAGCACAGATTCTTGTCAAGGCCGTAATAGTATTGAGTTTACGTTTTTATTTCCAGAGAGGTGATCTTCTAACCATAAAGAGACTATGTTCACATGTGCTTACCAAAGCATATGGGTTTAAACTGTTAAAGTTACGGAGATAGTTCTGTTCTCTTACTAAGGATTCAAAAGGTTTAAAGTAACTGCCACATTTAAAGGAGACGTGTGATGGCCAAACAAGAAAACAGAACCGCATCTGAGGAAGGAACCATTGAAAAGATGCTATACCAAAAACCCTTTAAATTTTTTGACAGCCATGCACATCCCGGCCTTGAGAAAAAAGGGATTATTGACAGGCCAGGTGCCTTTGACTTCTGGCGTGGAAATACAGTAGTTGCCAGAAGCATGATGGGTGCACGAGCCTGTCTGGGTGATCCAAACCCGACTACCATCATAACCAAGCCGGAAGAATGCCCCGAATTGACTCCTGAGGTATTCATTAAATATATGGATGAAAATAATATCGAGGGCATGTGTCTGCAATGCATTCACGGAGTTACCGATCCCTTTCCGGGAAAGCCCGATGGATGGAAGTTTTATGTACCTAATGAGTATGTAAAAAAAGAGTTTATTGATGCCTTCCCAGGGCGTTTTACTGCAGTTGGTGGGGTACATGCCAAGTATGGGAAGCAGGCAGCGATTGAAATGGTTATCTCCGCCCATGAATGCGGATATCCCGGCTGTAAGTTCCATACACCAACCTGTGGCTACCCAAACGATCCTGACATGTACCCGGCGTACGAGAAAATGGTTGAGCTCGGTCTGCATCTTCAGGTGCACACTGGTCAGGAAGAACTCCCCGGCACCAGAGCCAAGTATCAAGATCCCGTCTATCTCGATGATGTTGCCATGGACTTTCCCGACCTTAAGATTCTACAACTTCACTGTGGTCTCTTTAACAATCCCATGCAAGGCCTTTGGAACGTCATGAAATTTGATAATATGTACACAGACATTACCATCCCTCATCCAACCCTTATGCATTTTAAATACTATTGGGATCTTGATCACATGCGTTTTCTGGAGTTTTTTATGCCAGACAAGGTCTTCTATGGTACGGACTTTCCCCTGACCATGCCTGTGTACAGGGCAATGATCGACAATATAATGACTATGCCTCTCAGTACGGAATTCAAACATAAACTCATGGGGGATAACATCAGGACATTTCTCAACTGGAAAAGTAATTCCTAATGCTTACATACCTACTAGCGGGAAACTGTTTTTACCCTTCAGGCATGAAGAGGAACCCCACATTGTCCATCACACTTAAGAGTTACTATCTATTCCTGGTGAAGAGGAGGGAAAATGCCATTTTCAGATATTGCCTATAAAGCACTTCAGGACATTGTTGGTAAGGAGAATGTAACTAATGATCCCTTGATGTGCCAGGCTTATTCCAGAGTACAGTGGACGCCCGATGGTGTCATTCAGCGTGAACAAATTGGGGTTGCCATGCGTCCTGCCTGTGTGGTCATACCGGGTTCAACAGAGGAAGTACAGGCTATTTTCAAGATAGCCAACCGCTATCTCTTCCCCGTGATTCCAAGGGGGACGGGAATGATCAACAGCGCATTCCCCAACAGGGAGGGAACTGTCGTAATAGATCCCAAGAGAATGGACCGCATTATAAAAATCGATGCTAAAAATATGTATGCGGTGGTCGAGCCCTATGTGAGTTTTGCCTCTCTTCAAGCGGAAGCAATGAAGGTAGGTCTCTCCTATCCCTCTCCTCCAGCGGGCAGCCAGATTTCCGTGCTTGCTAATATCTCCTGGCATGGTGGTTATGGCAACTCATGGCTCTCGGGATTGGGAGCCCAAATGCTACTGGGATTCGAGTTGGTGCTTCCGAACGGCGAGATACTGAGAAGCGGATCTATTTCCCAGTCAGGCCCCGACTGGATCTGGAATGACGGTCCAGGACCGGACTTGCGGGGTTTCTTGCGCGGGGCACAGTTTGGTCATGCCGGCGGTATGGGAATGGTCACCAAAGTATCTACCCGGCTTTTTCCCTGGCTCGGTCCTCGGGTGTTCCCTACAGAAGGAAATGCCCTGGAGAAGGTATCGGAATTTTCACCTGACAAATTCCGCTGGTACATGATCGACTTTCCCCATAACTATCCGGAGGAGGAAGAATATGGTCTTAAAAAGGCATGTGACTTCCAGTATGAGATGACAAAAGCAGAGATAGGAGCTGTGGTTCAGCACCTTGCCAAGCAGTTTCTTCTTTGCTGGGCCTCCCGGACCAAAAAGGACTTTCATGAGGGAATGGCCAGGGATATCTTTCCTCATGGATATAATGTTGTGGGACTGTGTACCACCACTTCCCTTGAACAACTTGAATATGAAGAAAAGGTGCTTCGCCACATTGTCGCAAAACAAGGGGGAACTTTCCTCACAGAGGAAGATGAGCCTTACCGATTATGGATGAACATTGCCAACGACTGGATACGCACTGCTCACTCCATGCGCTTGAGTCGTCCCTCTGATTCTTTTCACCAGGGTACCGCCTGTCTTGATTCAATAGACAACGTAGCAAAGGAAATTGTGCGGGCTAACCGGGCACAAAGGGAACTGTATGAAAAAGAGGGGATAGGAAAGGGGCTTCTCCAACCCATCAGCCAACACGGGGGATGGATCAGCCCCCTTGAGAGGGGCTATGGTGCCGTGATGACTACTGACCTCTGGCCGGAACAAACCCCTCAGCAAGCTGCTGAATGTATTAGTCTCCTCTTTGGTTCACTTAAGGGAATGTTACAGGTAAAGAGTGCAGGAGCAACCGTCGCCCTCTTGGGTCCTGCATATGACCTACTGGGACCGCAATTCTTTAATGTACATCTTATCGTAAAGGAAATAAAAAAGACTTTTGACCCCAACAATATTGCAAATCCTCCCTACGCAACTAGACCAGACATTGTTCCACCAGAAGAGCTGGTAGAAATGACAAAGGTTTTATAAGAACAATTTATAGGGCAAGGTATTTTACAATGGAGAAAAAAGTTTCTTTCTATAGTGGCGTGGGACTGAGACTAGCCGGAATCCTGGACGTACCGGATAATCCTGAGGTAATTAAGCGGAATCCAGCTGTAGTGCTCTGTCACGCAGGGACTGGTACCAAGGAAACCTTCTTGCCTGAAATATCACAACGACTGGTTAAAAAAGGTTATGCAGTCTTGCGCTTTGACTATAGAGGCTTTGGTGAGAGTGAGGGGCATCAGTGTCGGCTAATCCCCTGGGAACAGGTGGATGACATCCGTAATGCTATAACCTTTATACAGCAGCAAGATGAGGTAGATAGAGAACGCATCGGGCTCTGGGGTGCATCATCCGGTGGAGCCAATGCGAGCTACACTGCAGGCGTAGACACTCGCGTGAAGTGCATGGTCAGTATCTCAGGTATGGGTGACATGGGTCGCTGGCTGAAGAATATCAGACGCTACTGGGAATGGAAAGAATTCTTGCAGCGATTGGAAGAAGACAGAGCAAATCGTGTTTTGACAGGTGTATCCCAGAAGGTCGTCACTTCCGAAATTGTGTTGCCAGTTTCATCATCGGGAATGGATACCTTGCCGGTCCCTATAAACCCTGCAGCTCAGAAAAACGAGCTCACCCTGGAGAGCGCTGAGGCTATGATACAATTCCGTCCAGAGGCCGTGGTAGGTGGAATATCGCCTCGAGCTGCCATGTGGATTTACACACCAGAGGACACCGTGGTTCCCATTGAGGAGTCCCAGAGTATGTATCACAAAGCTCATGAACCAAAAAAGCTTATAGCCATTGAGGGGTTTAAACATTATGAACTCTATCACGGGGTGGGGTTTGATCTCGTGATGAAAAATACTTTAGAGTGGTTTAATGCTTATCTCTGAGATTACTATTAGTGTTATTAGTTGAATGTTTAGAAATAGTTAAGGAGCAAAGAAGATGTCTTCTTATGATGTTGTCATAATTGGTGCAGGACCTGCAGGGCTCACTTCAGCCAAGACTGCTGCAGAAAACGGTCTTTCTGTTGCCCTTCTAGAGAGGAAGAATACAGTTCATGAGATCCTCAGGCTATGCGCTATGATGCTCGTGACACTCTCAGGAAAATACATGGGCGAACGACTAATTCATAACGAGGAGAACGGTCTTCTCTGCTTCCCACACCATGGCTTTAACCTGAAATACGATGGGCCAACAAAAGACTTCTTTTCCTGGGAGATTTACTCTCCACATGGAGAGAAGATATGTTTCGGTGATTATGTATCTAATATGCAAAGAGGTAAGGAAGGGAGAGCAAGTGCCGTATACGATAAACGCTGGTTATTGAGGGGGCTTTTAGAAGAATGTCAGAAGCTGGGGGTACAAATCTTCACGGGAGAAAATGTTGTAGACGTGAGAAAGGCCGGCGATGGAGTCTTGGTTAAGACAGCAAAGGGCAAAAGTTTTAAAGGAGTTTTTGCTCTTGCAGCAGATGGTCGTGTCTCGAGAACTGCTCGTGTACTTGGTCTTAACAAAAACCGGGGGTTTTACGGCACGGTTACTTCATGGGCCTATGAAATGACGAATCTCAACCTTCCTGCCCCTTACGCATTACATCAGCCTCTTGTACGCAGTGGAGATCCACCAATGCTTTCTTTTATTGTCCCCCGGGCCTGGGACTACCAGGGAGAGGAAGTCTGGTTGGTGATGATAGGTAGTGTCGATCCCGCAAATGATCACGAGGTACTTTTTAACTATTTTACGCAAGAGAGTAGATTCTCAACCTGGTTCAAGCATGCAAAGAGGATAAAACAGTGCGCGGCAGTAGGTAACGTCTATACCCCTATTTTTTACCCCTTTAAAGATAACGTCATCTTCGCAGGAGATGCGGGTTGGTGTCAAGAAGCTGAAATGACAGGAGCAGTAATGTGTGGCTGGAAGGCAGCAAATGCTATTACCTTTGCACTGAAAGAAAGAATATATAATGAAGAAGGGGTAAAACCATACATTGAGTGGTGGAAGACGCACTATTTAGAGAAATTAGACTACAATGTATTCTTGAAAAATCTGTTGATGCCACTTCTCTGTTCGGATGATGAGATCGACTACATTTTCAGTAAAATACAAGAGACCCTCCCCACAGTCCTTGACCCCTATGAGGTTCCCACGCATATGGGAAGCGCAATGGCTAAAATTATTCCTTCCATAAGAACAGAACGACCGGCTTTAATAAAAAAGCTTGAGATGTTTAGATTTTATCCACCTTCAGTAGTGATGAAAAATACCATACGTGCAGGGTTTAACGGGAACTTTACAATCTGATGCTAAACAACAGCGACAAAAAGAAATCTTCACTATACTGAATCTTTCTGGTGATAATTTGTATATGCGCAGCAGGAGATAATACCAGTGAATAGGAAAGAGTTGTTGGAGAAAACTTTATACTGTATCAGGTGTGGTCGGTGCCGTGGGGTAACCCAGGAGAGGGTTCCTGATATTGCGTTTACTACACAGTGTCCCTGCGGAATGACTTTTCATGGTGCCTATGAGCCTGCGGGCCTCATCTATTGTGCACGCGGCATTGCCCAGGAAACATTAACGTGGAGCGAGGACCTGACAAGAGTTTTGTATGCTTGCACTCTGTGTGGCTACTGTGAAGATCTGTGTCAGCGAAGCATACGATATACTCCTGTTATTGAAATTATAGAGGAGCTTAGAAGAATTGTGCCTAATGAGCTGAAGCCTAAAAGCCTTAAGAAGGCAGCTGATGCTGTGAAGGTACCAAAAAAACATAAGCTGACTGTATTAAAACAATTTGGCATTCATGACGTCTTGGAAAGCAGTAATACTGATACGATCTTTTTCCCTGACAATATGCTTTTATCACACACTTCGAAACTCAAAGAAATTGGTTACATCTTACAGAAAAGTAGTCAGCAAGTGGGATGTTTCATAAGCGATCCACTCCCATTAGTGGGTACAGCTTTAATCAATGGTGGCCATCAGGAGAAACTGGAAAAATGCACTACTGAAATCGACGCAAAACTTTCTCAGCACGGGATCAATAAGGTAATCGTCTATAACCCCGAATGCCTGTCGGTGCTCAAGCGCTTTAGCCGAAGTGGTGCAGAATTTATATCGATCATCCGTTTCTATGCTGACATGCTTAAGAGAATGAAAGGGAAAAGAGTAAACCTCCCACCAGTCACCTATCAGGATCCCTGCCATCTGGGACGGTATGCAAAAGAATATGCAGCTTCGCGGAAAGTAATGACAACACTTGGACTCACCGTAAAGGAGATGTGGCGTTCAAGGGAAAATGCTCTCTGTTGCGGGGCAGGTGGAGGGGTCTTCCAAAAGGCAACTCGACTATGAAGAGAAGGTATTGCAGCACATCATCAAAAAGACTGGGGGGGAAGACATCCCCCCAACGGATAGATTATACATAATGGTGGATCCAGCATTGGTAGGTGATTGGTTTCTTTGTGGCAATTCCGGAAGGATTATGCGTCCCGCAGGAACCCATATGATAGCTATGGTTGCCTTAGATTCAATTGATCATTCCGCGAAGGTTGCTAATAAGGCAGATGAGATTAGAACGGATTTTGATTTCATGGATAGTGACAAGGACGACTGGGTGTGTACCTATGATTTTGGGTGGCAAGGAGATGCAGAGTGTCTGATTCTGCCTGAACAGAGTGAAGATGATATGAGGAAGGCTATGGAACTTGCTATCGCAGGATTAAAATCTTCCTTGCAAGATAAGACATACACGGTGCTTCAAATTCCTGATACCCACCCCGTCCTGGGACCGGTGTATGGTAACTACCACGAACTATTAAAGAAGATCAAAAAGGTTTTAGACCCTGAGAATGTTGCTAACCCCCCTAATCCGATACAGGTTAATGACACTAAAGAAGAATAGCAATGTGAACTACTTGCTTGATTATTTGACAGACCAAACACTCCAGTATCCATTACTCTACTTATGAACGCAGCCATCTTTTCATAGGGTGGTGAAGAGAATGGAATGTGAAACTGCGTTTACCATGGAGACTTCCAGGATCAAATATGGTCCAGGAGTTACACGTGAAGTGGGCTCAGACATGAAGGGGCTGGGTGCTCGCCGGGTGATGGTGGTAACCGACACAAACCTGGCAGATGGTGAACCAGTCTCTGTTTCCTTGAAAGAGCTGCGTGCAGAGGGGATTGATGCTGTCTTGTTTGATCAGGTGCATATCGAACCCACAGAGGTTTCTTTAAATGAGGCCATTCGGTTTGCCAGAGAAGGTAGATTTGATGGATATGTGGCCGTTGGAGGTGGTTCCAGTATAGATACTGCTAAAGCTGCTAATTTATACGCGACCTATCCGGCAGAATTCCTGACTTATGTCAACGCCCCTATCGGTCAAGGCAATCAGGTCCCGGGACCAGTAAAACCACTGATTGCAGTTCCTACCACGGCTGGCACAGGAAGCGAAACGACTGGTGTAATTGTATTCGACTTCCTTGAAAAGCGCGCCAAAACTGCTATTTCTCATCCTGCACTCCGTCCGGTTATGGGTATCGTAGATTCTCATAACACCCGCACCCTTCCCAAGATGGTCGCTGCGTGTACCGGACTGGATGTGTTGACTCATGCCCTGGAGTCACTGACGGCACTGCCGTTTAACAAACGTCCTGCTCCTAAAGATACCAAAAAACGTCCTCCCTACCAAGGAGCAAATCCTATTAGCCACGTGTGGGCATCACGTGCGATTGAATTGGTTGCCCATAATATCACCCGTGTGATTGAAGATCCATCTGATGATGAAGCCCGCGGCCAGATGCTACTGGAAGCAACCTACGCGGGTATCGGTTTTGGGAATGCTGGGGTCCACTTACCACACGCCATGTCATACCCAATAGCTGGGATGGTGCATAATTTTCTGCCGGAAGACTATCCTAAAGACCATCCAATGATACCCCATGGAATGTCTGTAGTTCTCAATGCACCTGCTGTATTTCGCTTCACCGCCCCGACGAACCCTGAACTTCACCTGTATGCAGCCGGGTTAATGGGTGTAGATACCTCCGCTGCAGACACAGAGGAGGCAGGCAAACTGCTCTCCAGTGCCGTTGTTGGGTTGATGCGTAAGATGGGCATGCCTAATGGACTTAACGCAGTGGGTTTTGGTTTGGATGATGTTGATCAACTGGTTGCCGGAACTATGCTCCAGAAACGTCTTACCGAGCTATCCCCACGCAAAACAAGTGCCGAGGATTTCAAACAGCTCTTTTTGGATTCACTCACCTGCTGGTAAGAGAGTAAGTGGATACTTTATATGAATCCAATCAAAAAACAATGAAGTGAGCTTTACAATAAAGTAGGAGCAAAAATATGTCAGAAGAAAACTATGCTTTCCCACCCTATGAGGAAAAAATGAAAGAAGCACTGCAACCGTTTGCCCCAAAGCGTTTGGACTTTTACCAGGGAAAAGATATACGCGTATTTCAACAGCTAAAAGGCAAGAACATGGAAAGTTCTAAATATCTCTATGAGGCCCCCAAACTTGAAAAGATTTCATTTGCTGTCCATAACTTTAAAGACATGCTTATGTCCTATGGGGTCATCATCTGGCCAGATGATGAACATGCACTTCCCACTTTCTCTTCCTATTGGGCTGAGAGTGCTAAGGGAAGCTATTTTATCATCGATTTTTATCCCCCAGTCGATTGTATTGTTGATACTGAATATATGGAATACTACCTCAAACCATTGGAAACACTCTATGAGGAGGGGGTTAAACTATTTCCTGAGCAGTTCGGTCGATCACCTGATTGGTTCAGAGCGCTTGTTTCTCCCTATTGTCTCACCTCTGATTTCGCACCTACCACACAAAAAACTCAGAAAGCCATCATGGAACTGACCTTGGGATACTTGGCGATTTACATTGATCTTTGGAAGAGAGACGAACCGTATGACCCTGATTATATGAAACCCTTGATCAAGAGAAGGAATGCAATCAAAGCAGTATTCAGACAAAATGATCCTGGTGCAAAAATGATGGAAGTAGCAGTGGGGAACGAATTAGCTGAGTTTTCCATGAACATTAGTTTTTAAGCATTACGCTTCACAGATTCTACCTGATCACACGACTCTATTACAAAGAAGAAATGAATATGACAAAGAATAAAAAAGTTGTGACAAACAAGATTCCATGGGAGGTTCTACAGGCACTGGGGGATATTGTGGGACTTGAGTGGGTATCGGAAGACCGTGCTGTAGTTGAAACTTACAGTCGTTTTATTTGTTCATCTTCTTTCGATAATTCTCCATGGTGAGATTTGATGAGTTCTTTTAGAGTGTGTTTCTCATGTGCCAATCTTTCCCATATTTTATATGCTTCTTCAATACTGAGAGAACCAGTAGCTACCTTGCCTTCTAGAATGTTTTCTTTACTATTTATTAAGAAGAGAAAAGATCTGTTGAAGCCTAAGGCTTGATTCGCAGTGACAGCAATTAAAATCATGTGAAGAATCTCATTAAGTTCTCGAGTACTTAAGAGAATCTCGCTGATTTCGTTCATGATGGAAAGTTCTGTAACTTTATCTTTTAGTCTAGTATTCATTCTAGCTCTTTCTTCCTCAGCCCGCTTGCGCTCCGTAATGTCTCTGATTATACCAACTGCACCAATTATATCTCCTTTCCCATTATATAAATAATCTATATTTTCCTCTACAGGAACCACCTCTGTGTCACTACGCATAAGATAACTCTCCCAATTTGCAATCTTTCTCTCTTCAACTAATCTTGAAATCTTAGTTTTTGCATCATTAAAAAACTCTTTATCTATCTCTACCAATGTCCTTGTGGTAGACTCGTATACTCCCTCTTCAGTTGGTGAGAATTCAGACATATGCTTTCCTATAATCTTTTCTTCTTCACAATCAAGTAATTCTAAAAAAGCTTTGTTGGCTCTGGTAACATATCCTTTTCTATCAGTAATTATAATTGAATCCAATGAGCTTTCTATTACATTATCCAAATATTCTTTTGCTCTTCTCAGTTTCTCCTCAGCGAGCCTACGTTGACTGATGTCACGCACTATTGCAGTGAAAAAGTTTCCTTCTTCTGTTTCCCAAGTAGCATAGGAAATCTCAGCAGGAAATTCAGAACCGTCTTTCTTAAGCCCAGGATACTGTACCGCTTTTCCGATATAATTTGATTTTCCCACGGAGGCTATCTGATTAAATTCTCTTTTATTATTTTCCTTGTGTCGTTCGGGCACTAGAAAAGATAACTGCTTGCCGACTATCTCATCAGTAGTATAGCCAAAAATAACTTCCGCAGCACTATTCCATGAAATTATATTCCCATGGCTATCAACTGTAATAATGGCATCATTAGCACTTTGCACCAGCGAACGGAATTGCTCTTCACGTGACCTCAACGCTCTCTTCGTCCATTTGTTCCGAGCTTCTATACCTTTTAGCTCAGCAATCTGTTGACGAAGTTCCTCCAACTCATTTATAAGCTGTTCTTTTGTCTTATCCTCGTCTTTCATATCATTCATTGAAATAAGCTGTAATTTCAACTGATTTAGTCTTCCTGTCTATAGTTATAAAATATCGGTAATTATTTAAAAAACTTAATGAACACTTTGTTGTAATCCCGCTCAATGATAGTTAATGCTATTAAAAGATTCTTAAGACACAAAAAGATATCAACTACCATTGATGTATATGGGGAATATGATGAGGAATTTATGAAGAAGTCAAGAGATGGAGTACAGCCAGTTTTATGAACTACATAAATGAGCTGGTCCTCTGAAGGCGTTTTTTTCTGGAGTTAAGATGAAATTCCCCTGTTTAAATTTTGGGATACTTTTAGGTGAAAATGGTGAGTAATAGTGGAGTAGGGTAGGTGAGGGTGATTTATAAATTTCTAAATTAAACGCTCCTAAAATT
>SMTZ1_10012778_pt1 | contig 20382 bp, 26 predicted proteins | sample DeeMarSWOR136_30_FD_25667 | JGI IMG/M metagenome (IMG submission 25667) | reverse complement strand
TTCACCATCTTCCTAGCCGACTGGCACTCATGGATAAACAACAAACTAGGCGGAGACATGGAAAACATCCGCACATGCGGAGAATACCTGAAACAAATCTTCACAGCTCTAGGCTTAACACCCGACAAGGTGGAATTCCGCTGGACATCAGACATAACAGAAAAAGTTGACTACTGGGAAAAAGTCATCCGCATCGCCAAAAGCGTCTCAGTGAAAAGAACATGGCGCGCCCTGCCAGTTATGGGACGCGAAACAAGCATGACCGACATCGAAACAGCCTGGGTATTCTATCCGTGCATGCAAGCAGCAGACATCTTCGAGATGGACCTTGATGTAGCCTGCTCTGGCATAGACCAGAGGAAAGCTCATATGCTGGCAAGAGACGCAGCGGAGAAGCTCAAGTGGAAAAAACCTTCATGCATCCACACGCCCCTGCTTATTGGGCTCCAGGGACCCCAGACCACAGAAAAAACGTTTGACGAAAACTCAGAGTTGAATCTGGAGATCAGCTCCAAAATGTCAAAAAGCATCCCACAAAGCAGCATCCTCGTTCACGACTCTCCGGAAGAGATTGCCCAAAAAATAAAAAATGCCTTCTGTCCCCCCAAAGTGGTGAAAAATAATCCTCTGCTTGAATTAGCTAGACTCATAATTTTCCCAGAACTGGACGGTTTGGTGATACCGCGCCCGGCCAAATATGGTGGTCCAGAGACTTTTGAAAGCTTCGAGAGCCTTGTGAACGTCTACGGCGAAGGCAAAATACACCCGTTAGACCTGAAGAACGGCGTCTCAGAAGCCCTGGTTGAAATCCTGAAGCCTGTCCGCGAACATTTCCGGAGGCATCCCCAGACGCTAGAAAAGATGTTGAAGATAGAGATAACTAGGTAGAAGAGTTGCCAACGAAAACCGAGAAACGACTAGAGAAAATCCAGAAGCTCTTGGAGAGGCTTTCAAAGCAATCCGCAAAAGGCGCGCCGATCGTTGTGGAGGGAAAAAAGGACATCCAATCTCTCCATAAGCTGGGGATAACTGGCGACATAATCTTGGCAAAAGCTTCAGGAAAATCCTTCCTCGATGTTCTCGGCGAAATAGAGAAAAAAGAAAGAAGTGAGGTCATCCTTCTGTTTGACTTTGACCGGCGCGGCAAAGAATGGACTCGCCGCATGGCTTGTATGCTAGAGGGGATGAAAATAACTCCTAATCTTCTATTCTGGAAGATGCTTTTAGGCTTGGTCGGACGTGACGTAAAAGACATTGAGGGTTTGGCGGCTTATCTTGAAACTTTGGAGAGTAGGAGTGTCAAGTCGTAAAGTATAATAGACACTGAAGAGTTTAAACAGAATCGTCTCAGTTTTAATGGGGACAAAATATCATGATTGAGGTGAATAGAAACGAAATCAGCACAAACTTTTACAACCGGATGTGATCGGGGCACTTTTTGGACAAACTGAAGGATTGTTTGGACCCGAACTTGACCTCCGAGAACTCCAAAAATCGGGTAGAATCGGCAGAATAGAAATAAGTTTAGAATCAAAACAAGACAAAACTACTGGCAAAATAAACATACCCACAAGTCTGGACAGAGTGTCCACAGCCATTATCGCAGCCAGCATCGAAAGCATAAACCGCGTAGGACCATGCAAAGCATCAGTTATTTTGAACAAAATAGAGGACATACGGGACGCTAGGCGGCGGATCATCATAAACCGAGCCAAAGACGTTCTTCGGAAATGGACCGTCGAAACCATGCCCGGCACAGACGAAATTTTCAGAGAAGTCTCAGAGATGTTGAGGCTGGCAAGAGTCGAAAAATATGGACCCGAAGAATTGACTGCAGGACCAGAAATCAACAATGCAAAGGAAATAATCGTAGTTGAAGGACGAGCAGACGTAATCAACCTGCTAAGAGCCGGAATACAGAACACCATCGCTGTCGAAGGCGCCAAAATCCCGCAAAGCATAATCAAACTATGCAAAGAAAGAGAAGCAACCGCATTTCTAGACGGGGACCGAGGTGGAGACCTTATTCTCAAAGAGCTTCAGCAAGTAACCACTATCAAGTATGTTGCAAGAGCACCCCGAGGCAAAGAAGTAGAGGACCTGACCTTCAACGAGATCGAGAAAGCCCTGAAAGACAAGGTTCCTATCGAAAAGGTTAAGGTAACAAAGAAGAAGGAGCGCCGGAAGAAGCTGGTTCCCAAACAAATCGTTGACACTGCAAAAGAGTTGAGTGGAACTTTGGAGGCTGCGCTCCTTGACAAAGAGATGAAGCAGGTGGATCGGATGCCCGTGAGAGAACTTGCAGAGAAACTTCAACAAACAAAGGATGTAGACACGGTGGTCTTTGACGGCGTAATAACTCAGAGGCTCATAGACATCGCTGAAGAAAGAAACATCAACTATCTTGTGGCTGCCCGAATTTCGAAAGCAATGCAACAGCCACTAAAAGTAAAACTGATAACCTTCGAAGAAATCCAAGCTTAACAGACACAGGGAGGTAAAATTGCCTCCATTTTCCTTTTTTATGCTTTTCATGAAATTATCATTACCTTTTTTAGCAGTTTTAGGCAAATCACATATTGGTAAGAAAGGATAGAGTCTGCTTGAAGATTTTCAGAATAGACCTCAAGAAGGGCTTCGCGAAGGTTATGCCGGAGAGTCTGGATGACCTGTGGCACCTGTACAACATAATTCTCGAAAAGGATGAAGTTTACGCCCGCACCACTAGGCAAGTGAAACCCGATGATCAATATGCACGACCAACAAAAGCAAAAAGGGTTCCTGTTAACCTAGGCGTGCAAGTTGAAAAAATGTATTGGGACAGAGTGCTCAACCGCTTGAGAGTAAATGGAATAGTGATTGATGCACCTGAGAAATTAAGCATTAAGGGTTCACGGCACACATTAGACGTTTCTGTCAATAAACCTGTAACCATCGTCAAAAAACATTGGCTCAAACATGAGCTAGACCGATTAAAGCGAGCCAGCAAAATCACAGCTGCTCCTCTCACCATAATTTCAATCGATGACGAAGAGTATTGTGTGGCGGTTCTGCGGCAATATGGTATCGACGTGAAGGCGGGGGGAGGAACCAAGCTTCCAGGCAAGTTCGAGTCCGAAAGAAGGGAAAAGGAGAAACAGCTGTTTTTCAAGGATTCACTTAAGTCTCTGCGGGAAGCATGGGCTTCTGTTAACAGTCCGATAGTTGTTCTTGGTCCCGGATTTATCAAGGAGGATTTTGTTGATTACGTTAAAAGAGAAGCTAGAGATTTTGCTGAGTCTATTGTGGGGGTGAAGGGCGTGAATAGTGCGGGTTTGTCTGGAATACAGGAGTCGCTTCGCTCAGGAATCCTCACTAACATACTGCAGAACCTTCGGGTGGCTGACGAAATGAATGCCATGGAAGACGTCTTGGCTAGGCTCGGAAAAGGTAAACACGACGTAACCTACGGAATAGATGAGGTTGAAAAGGCGGCAACCTATGGCGCGGTTGAAAAGCTGTTGGTTGCGGATTCGATTCTAAGAGAAACCACAGACGAAAAACGGAGAGCACTAGAAAAAATAATGAAAAACGTTGAAGATGCACGTGGAGACATCATGGTCATCAGCACCGAGCATGAGGCAGGAACAAAACTGCTCTCACTAGGAGGCATCGCAGCCCTCCTACGGTTCCCGCTACCCTAACTTGGTTGAAAGCATCAAAGGGGGCTCCTTTGAATATACTAGTGATTGTGTGAACTTTCGACGGAAATCTTGTGTTATGCTGCTGAATTTCAGAAAAAAGTTAGTTTTCAACAATCATCTGTTATTAGGAGCCTAATAGGGTCTGCCTGCACGTTTCGGTGTTAACAAAAAATTGTGAAACCCTGATTTTCAACAAGGAACAACTATCATGGACCGCTACGTCAATTCTTTGGAAGAAAACCTGAGAGGTGCTCCTGAATACGTCAAGGTGGGATGAGGAGCATAGGAAAAATAGAAGCAGGAAGCAGTCGAGGGGATGATTAGTGAGCGAACTCGAGTGTTCTTCTCTGAGAACAAGGGTGTTCTCTAGGGAGAGCTAAATACTATTCAAATGTCGATTTCTGCTGTGGTTGAAATAGATGAGAAAGACATCTACTGTTTTGGGAGTCCTATCTCTGCTTTTGATAATAAGCGTATTATTCGCAACGGTTCAGTACTGCAACGTGTTGTCTCTAAAGAGTGAAATATTTTCTCTGCAGAGTGAAATAAACCAACGCAACAGCGCAACAGTTGACCGCGACACCGTAATCACTTGGTTAGATACAGCATTGCAACTTGCAGAATCAAGAACAAACCTGAAATTGCCAAACGCGTCCAAATATCTAAAAACGCTTCCAGACCAAAACGGCGAAGAGAAGACCACGAAGGTCTTCCTGAACTCCACAGCCGCAGGTTACCACTATTTTCCCACAATGGAGTTCACAACTGACTTGTTCAAAGTCAGGGGCAGTAGTACTTCTTCCAGAGGAGTACTTGAGCTTACACAAAACAGGTCTATTGTGCTGTCAAGGTGGGGCTGGACTTTCGACGCTGGAGGACTTGCAGCTGGACTTTATGAGTATCAGATAGGAACTTACGCGCAGAATCCAGTCTTGATAATTGGGGTCACAATTAGGAGCGATTACACGTCTGCAGACCTTGGCGAGGCTGTTGGCAATAGAACTGGCAACTATTTTTCATCCATCAATTTGGCTGTAGGGCTCTTCAGTCAGAACGGCAGCGTCATTGAAGCTTCAGTAAAAAAGAATGTTTGGGCTAGTTCTAAAACGGCAGTTGGAGGGCTTCCGTTCCTACTGGGAGCGGGACAAAGCAAACAGGTAGTCTTCTACCTCTCACCTTCCAGCTTAGATATTGACCACTACGAAATCTACGTCTCTTCGCTATCACCATATTGAAAAAGTCTGCAGTAAAATGGTATATCTCCCGTGTCCAGTTTTTCCTCTTGCTTTTTTTGGGTTTGGGGTTAAATTTGACCTTTCTTTCAAAAAGAATGTCCGCGCAATTTATGCTTGTGCTTAGATTGGGAGACCTGGCGTAGTTCTATTGATAATACCTACAATTTGTCAGAGCAAATATCTAAAAAGAAAAATGCCTCGGCACGTGCGTTCACGTTTTTTAGAGAAGTTAATTTTAAATAATAACTGAGAGTAGTATAGAATCATTTTGTTATTGTGCAGCGGGGGAAAAGAATGAATCTAGAAGGATGCTTTCATACTGAAAGACCAAAAACCAAGTTTTGTACCAATTGTGGAAGTGGTCTTTGTTATGAATGTTATATCGAGGAAGAACTTGGTTCTCGAGTAACTGCGTCCACCAGTATTGATATGGAAGTGCGTAAAGATTTTGGATTTTTTTGTCCATCATGTTACATTGAAAGAATAAATCAAAGCAATTATAGAATACCTAGAGAGGCGCGCACGCATGTTACACTAGATCCCAATAAAAAGCCCACGTTCTATAATCCTTTCAGTTTTAGCAGCGGAACACCGTTAATAGTCAACCTAGTTGGTGTAGCTTGGTTAGTTTTTGCTTTGTTGGCTCCCTTCATCATACCATTTGGGATGGGGTGGGTTATCACTATTGTTATTGTGCCTCTTTGGGGGATTCTCCTGTTTTTAGATTATCGCAGAGGAGTAAAGGCCTTCGAAAAGTTTGAGATAAAGAAACAAAAAGCATTGGATTTGTTGAAAGAGCACAGACGTTCAGGTGCAAGACAGAAAAGAAAAGAAGATGAAGAACCGTTGCCACATGTGAAGCGCTGTCGATATTGTGGTGTTGAAAACAAATCTGACCAAACCTCTTGTAAAATCTGTGGCGCTCCATTATAACCTGAAATTTCCTTCTTTGGGGTTTGGGTCTATTTTTTGTGGTGTTTTGTTCGTCTGCGTACTGCTGGGTTTTGCTCTGCAAGTTTTTTCATTGCTTGCTCAAACGTTTCGTCGGGTGCCAATTCTTTTTCGATGAAGACTCCTGTTCTTCCCACCTCGTCGCGGCGTAGTAGAGCATGTACACGGTCCAGCACAGTGTTGAGGGAGACGCCTAAAAGGTTGGCAACCTCTTCTTCTCGACCAACAACCGCACTTTCTATGTGTCCTTCTTTTGTGGGTTCGATGAGCATAAGCCGCTTATCTACACCTAGCACACGTTTGTTTTCTTTGAGTGCCGAAAGAGCTGCTTCGCCACTAAACTTGTAAAAGTCCTTCTCTACAGGACGGAGCTTCACCAAAGGAAACGACAGACTAGTCTGCGGGTCCAATCCGATGTATCCTTTCAAGGCATAGATGGGCGTAGCCTGAACAATTGTTCGCTGAATAACCGGAAAACCAGATCGCTCAAGTGAAGTTTCTATGACAAACGAGGAAGGGGGCGATGGCAGAAACACGTCGATGTCGCTTGATTCTGAAACGTCTCCGCGGGCTATGCTTCCGTGAACGATGGAACGCAGGTGGCAGTTGTCCAGTGTCTCCATTAACTGACCTGTTTTTGTCCTCAACTGCTTCAAAAGTTTCCACCGCATCTTGTTGTAGACGACCTCTACTCGTTCAGCTCGTTTCATCGGCTTCTTAGCCATCTTTACTTCACCGGTTCAAGGCAACTCTTCAACCACTCTAAATAAGATGACGAGCCATCCACTATGGGAAGCGCCAGAATCTCCGGCACATCATAGCTGTGAAGCTCCTTTACTCTCTTCGACAGCTTCTTGAAAAGCTTTTCATGGGACTTCATGATCACAAGAACCTCTTTTTCCTCCTCTATCTTTCCTTGCCACCAGAAGAAAGAAAAAACAGGGTCTAGAATGTTGCCACAGGCGATCAGCCGCTCCTCCAGCAGTGTGCGAACTATCTTCACGGCTTCTTCCCTGCTGCTGGCTGTCATAAACACAATCAGGTATGACATGGCTTCTCCCACAAAGACTATGGAGTAGTGCTATTTTAAATAAATCAAAAACGAAGGTTTCTGGTATGCTGATCGCTGGAGTTGACGAAGCCGGTCGCGGACCTGTAATCGGTCCTTTGGTCATAGCAGGCGTCTCTATCGACGAGAACGATTTGCCTAAACTGGTGGACCTTGGCGTGAAAGATTCTAAACTCCTTTCTCCGCAGAGACGCGAAACACTTGCCTCACAAATAAGAAAGGCGGCTCTGAACTGTCACATCGTATGGCTGTCTCCAGCTGAGATTGATCGTGTCGTTGAAAGCAAAAGAAAGCTTCACAAACTGAATCGCCTCGAAGCTGTGGCAATGGCTAGAGTGATAGAAGTTCTTAAGCCAGACATAGTCTATGTGGACGCATCGGACATTCTGCCAGACCGATTTGCAGAACACATCGCAGAAAAACTCTCGTTTAGCCCCAAAATAGTATGCGAACACAAGGCAGACGCAAACTATCCCATCGTCTCAGCAGCGTCCATCGTAGCCAAGGTGGAACGGGACAGGGTGATTTCCAAGCTGCAGAAGAAACACGGCAACATGGGTTGCGGCTACCCAGGCGACCCAAACACAATAGAATTCTTGGAAAATTGGATCAGAAAGTTTGGCGACTACCCAGATTTCGTGAGAAAATCGTGGAAAACAGCGAAAAGAGTCAAGAGCAAAGCAGACTCGAAACAGAAAAAACTGCAGTAAAACTTGTTTCAAACTGTTTTGTGAGCATTGGAGCTAGTTAAGCTGTGCGAGAAGTTCTTCTGGGCACTTCATCTTGTTAAGAACCTTGTAGCATATCAAAGGAATTTCTTCATCTTGACTTCTTTCTCCGTAGCTTATGAAAACCGCATGAGCGCCGACAACCTCGCCAAGACTTTTAACCTCTCCCATCCGCTGATCCAAGTTCCTCTCCCCCGCATCAGCAACACCCCCAATTATCTTCAACCCCTTTTCTGGATATCTCGCAATAAAGTCGAAGGGCGCTCTTCCCGTGGAAGTAACCTTGAAATCGAATTGTGAAAACTTTCTAAAAACTGCCTTCAGAAGACGATGTTTAGAGATTATGCGTCGGGCTTTGGCTAAGAAACACACCCGCTCGGGACCTTGAAACACGTCTGTGGTTTGCACCACCGGGGCTCCCAGAATCCATTCGAGCTTGTAGGCTGCGGGGACTGAAGCTTTAGCCATTTCATTCTCATAACCGTAGAGAGTTCTCCTAGAGATCCCAACCATCTCAGCTAACTTTCCAACAGAAAGCCCCAGCTCTTGCCTCCGCTCCCTGATAAGAGACCCGTCAAGTTTTATATAGTAGCCTCCAGGTCCAGCCTCAACCAAAGGATTCACTCCCCGCAGGAGCATATCTTCCAGAGTCTGGGCAGTTATGGCACAGACATCATACCTGGTGTAGACCGTGTCATCCTCTAGAGGTTTTCTGCGCGTTTTTTCGCCGACAATAAGAGGTATTGCAGAGAAGCATCCTGAAATCTTCTGAAGCTCAGCCGCATCATTGAGGTACGTATTTCCGATGTTGGTTTGAATCCTCAAGAAAATTAGCTTTTTCTCTCCCTGAGCCGCTAAATCAAAGCAGCATGGTCTGGAGCAGCATCTTTGTGACAAACGGAATCCGGCTTTTTCCAGAATACGTTCCGTGACACCGAGGATCTCCGTTCCTTCCATCATATACCCTCAGCTATGCAAACCTATCTGGGGGTCGCTTATAAACGTATACAAAAATCTACAAAACCCAACTAAAACGGAGCACACTTGGAGAATGAACCAAACTGCTATATCCGCGGTTCAGTTGTATGCACTGCAAGAGTTTCCGGTTTTCCATCCTGTTCTCTAGCCTCATCCGGCGTGGCTTGCTATTTGTGTGTACGCAGTGCTTTTTTGGCTGCCTCTGCAACGTTTGTGCCTGGTTTGACTGCTATAATGGCTACGTGATGCTGCTTTAGCAGCTCAGATGCGCCAATGCCCAGTTCATTGGCAAGTACCACTTCAACGCCTTCGTCCACCAACATTTTAACTGCGATGGGTCCAGCTCCATGGTGATATGATGCTGCAGAATTCTCCAGTATGGTTACGCCTGTTATCTTTTCATCTTCAGCATCCACTACAGTGAATGTTTTGGCTCTACCAAAAACGTTTGACACAACGTCTCCTAACCCATTCTTTTCATTCGTTGCAACGGCTATCCTGAGCTTTCCCAAAAAAATTTCACCTCCCCCTGACTCCAAGGTTTTCTAAAGGGCGTCGCGTTCACGATCCTGCTTGCTGTTTCTTCACTTGAGTTTTGCTTTCAATTCTTCGATTCTAGCTTTGACGCCGCCCATCTCTTGTTCAAGGTCTGCTTTCTCTGCCTCCAACTGTTTCTGATAATTTTCTAGGGCTGCAACTTCCTGGTCTGGAGACTGCGGTTGTTCTGCTGGCGGAATTGCCTGTGGGTAAACGGGTTGACCTACTACTGGTGGTGGGTATGTATACCATCCTCTGCCAAACCCTCTGCCCCATCCTCTGCCGAAGCCTCTGCCACGTCCTCTGCCCCATCCTCTTCCGTATCCACCTGTTGGGTTCATGAAGCCGGGATTAGAGTAACCTGCGCAGTATCCGGCTGCTCTTCCTGTCATGGGTCCTTCACCTCTATTTTTGTGTTTATGCACGATTTATATTTATTAGAATATGCACAGAAATATATAAGAGTTACGGAACCACTAAATTAACATATAAGGTCTGAGGCATAAGAGATTAGCTGATCACAATGTCACGAAGACGGTGCAGACGAGGAAGAAGAGGAAGATTCCCCAAACCAGTCATCATACCAAACCCCTCAAAAGTAGAAAAATTCATCCCCGAACCAAAAACAACCGCCAACCCCATTTCGATTGAACCCGCAGAACTCGAAGCCCTAAGGCTGGTGGACCTTGAAGGCTTATCTCAGGAACAGGCAGGCACAGAAATGGGCGTCTCAAGAGGAACAATCTGGAGACTTCTTCAAAGTGCAAGAAGAAAGGTTGCCCAAGCCCTCACCGAGGGGAGACCATTAACAGTCACCAACTAAAACATCACTTTAAAGCGTGTATGTTTACGACTTCCTGAATTGAGTAGCTCGGCATTGCAGCATCTGGAAAGAGATATTTTCTGTCATCCATAAACCAATAAATATGCCCATGTGCACCTACTGCTTTCAGGTTGAGAAGAAATGTGTGAGCTTAAGGTAATCGTGAAAAACGAAGTAGCGTTCGAAAATGTGATCTACGCAAAAGCGACTGGAAATAGCGTGGTTGTCAAAGATGTCTTGGGAGAGTCAATGGAGTTCAAGAATCACACAATCACAGAGGTCAATATAAGCAAAGAACAGCTTGTTCTGTCTCCAGCAAAAACACAAAAATAGATTACGGTTTCTTTGAAGAGGCTGACCCAAGAAACTCTGGATGCTACGAGCTAGACACAGTGCAGACACTGAATGAGCTGTGCCTGTTTTGCATCAAACTGCTTCTATAAATGTTTCAAGGTCTGTTTCCACAGCTCTGCAATAGCCTTCGAGACCCTGCTTTCCGGAGAATATTTTGCTATGGGTTTTCCTGCGACCATGGATTCCGTAACAATGGGGTCAAAAGGTATTTTTCCAACAACCTCAACGCCGTTGGAGCCACAGAACTGGACTATTCTGGATGTGTTTTCTTCGTTTAAATCATACTTGTTTACGCAAACAAGGGCAGGAACCTTGAAGTGATTTAGCAAACCTAAAGCACGCTCCATGTCATGAATACCAGATAATGTTGGCTCCATAACTATCAGCCCCACATTAATTCCGCCCACAGAAGCTATCACAGGGCAGCCGATTCCAGGTGGTCCATCATTGATGATCAGTTCGCAGTTTTCTTTTTCAGCGACCTTTCTCGCATTCTTTCTAACCAGTGTCACGAGTTTACCCGAGTTTTCCTCTCCCGGATTCAGTAGGGCATGGGACATTGGGCCATACTTGGTCTTTGAGATAAAGGCGTACCCGGAAACCCTTTTCTCCAGCTCTATTGCAGCTACTGGGCAAATGTACTCGCAGACGCCGCAGCCCTCACATAGAACAGGGTCGACAACGAGTTTCTCTATGGCGCCGAATCGGCAATGCTCTTCGCATTTTCCGCATTGAACACACTCTTCTTCATCTATCACAGCAACTCTGGATGCTTTGAATTCCTGTTTCTCCAGCACCTCAGGCTTCAACAGCAGGTGAAGATCTGGTGCATCCACGTCACAGTCAGTTAACACAGCGTTTTTGGTTAACACTGCAAGAGAAGCGGTTACACTTGTTTTCCCTGTGCCGCCCTTTCCACTCAACACTGTAATCTCTTTCACCATCATCTTCACCTCTCTATGTTATCCCATACTTCCATGAACTTCTCTTTCCATTCAGGCATCTCTGCCACAAATGGGATTCCACGGGAATACAGTTCTGCGATTTTCTTGCTAAACGGAATCTCAAGCAACAGAGGAATGTTCTCTTTTTGGCAGTATTCGTAGACTTTTCTGTCTCCGAGCCCTGCACGGTTTATCACGACGCCCATGGGAACTCCGAGGTCCTTCAAGACCTGAACCGTTATCTTCAGATCGTGCAAACCAAAGGGAGTTGGCTCTGCCACAAGGATACAGTAATCAGTTTTGTGGACTGATGCGACCAAAGAACAGGCTGTTCCAGGCGGAGCATCTATCACAACGTTTTTGTTGTTTTTCATCTGGTTTTTGACTGCCCTTATCAGCGGGACAGCCATGGCTTCGCCAACATTGAGTTCCCCGTAGACTATCTCAACGCCCTTCGCTTCTCCCTTTTTTATGGCGCCTATCTGCCTCTCCTTTTCGGTTATTGCATTCTTGGGGCAGACCAGTGTACACCCGCCGCAGCTGTGACACAACTCGGGAAAGACCATAACCGTTTTTGGCGCCACAAACAGAGCATTGTAAGCACAGAATCTGGAGCATTTTCCACAGTAATCACACATCTCCTCCGAAACCGCAGGAACCTTTGTGTACACTGATTCTGTTTCACTGATTTTAGGTTGTAACAGAATGTGGGAGTTCGGCTCCTCAACATCGCAGTCAAGCAGCTGCACGTTCTCTAAGGACAGCGCCATGTTGACTGCAACTGTTGTTTTTCCTGTGCCGCCTTTTCCGCTGGCAACCGTTAAGATCATTTGTTTCCTCTTCTTTTTGGGCATTCCTGTTTTCTAGTGGTGATGAGCTTGATGGCAGCCCTGTGTCAGCTCTTGAAGTTCATTGTTGTTGTATGCTCTGACGACCTCTCTGATAGTGTTTGCTTCAGTTCTCAGCACAGCAACCCCAGCATCTTGGAAGATTCTTAGGGCTTTCGGGCCTAACCCGTAAGTGATTAGTGCTCTTGGTTTTAATTGTAGAATTCTGTCAGGTGGATGCCCGACACCGCCGAAATGTTCACTTGTGTTAGCTATTGTTCCTTGTCCTATCACTTGACCTTCTTCATCTAAATCGATGATTGCGTAGAAAGGCGCCCTCCCAAAATGTTGAGAAAGCTGCGCGTCTATACCTCTGTCATTCGAGACCGGAACCACAATTCTTGCATTCACTCTCTTCCCACCTCCCTTTTCACTTAATCTTTCAGAATTCTATCGTCCTCTGCCGCGTCCTCTTCCCATTCCGAAATGTCCATCAACAGTCGGATTGCCTACCTCTTTGAGTTGCCCCTTCTTGTATTTCTCAACAGCCTCTCTAACACTGCCAGAGACGCCTGTTACAATCTTTATCCCCGCAGCTGAGAGGACATTGAAAGCATTTGGTCCAACATTACCTGTTAATACAGCCTCAACACCCACGTTTGTCACTGTTTGGGCGGCTTGAATTCCGGCTCCATGCGCTGCACTGGAAGACGCGTTCGAAATGGCGTTGAACTCCATGGTCTCAGAATCTACAATCACAAAGTATGCACATCTACCGAATCTTGAATCCACCTCAGAATCCAGACTGCCTGAAAATGCTGAAACACATATTTTCATCTGGTCATTTCCCTCCTGTTTCACTTTGACTCTTTTTCTGTGTTGACTTTCCGTTTTTCTGTGTTCAAAAAATTCTCTACCTTCTTCACAATCTCTCTGAAGGCTTTTGCGGCTGGCGACTCCGCATGCCCCGTTACAAAGGGTACTCCCTTATCCGCCTCTTCGCAAATCTTTGGGTCTATCGGAATTTGCCCCAGAAACGGAACATTCAAGTCTTCCGCCAGTCTCTTTCCTCCTCCCGCCCCAAGGATGTTGATTTTCTCGCCACATTTTGGACAGGTGAAGCCGCTCATGTTCTCTATTATGCCTATGATGGGGATTCCCATTTTTCTGGAGAAACTCACGGCTTTCCTTACTACGTCCTCCGAAACCTCTGAGGGTATGGTGACTATTATTGTGCCGTCCATTTCAGGGATTAGCTGCATCGCGCTTAGCGGCTCGTCGCCAGTGCCCGGAGGGACGTCGATGAAAAGGAAATCAAGTTCACCCCACATGAAATCCGACAGGAATTGCCTAATCACCTGCATCTTCAAGGGCCCACGCCAGATAACTGGAGTCTCTTGACTTTCTAGGAGGAAGTCCATGGATACCACCTTGATTCCCTCTGGACCAGTTACTGGCAAAGCGCCTAGAGGCGAAACCTGACATTTCTTTCCCTTCACGCCAAGCAGTTTGGGTATACAGGGTCCATGTATGTCGATGTCCAGGATTCCCACTCGATCCTTGTAACCGTGCAATGAAAAAGCCATTGCCAGATTTGCTGCTACTGTGCTTTTACCTACGCCTCCCTTTCCGCTGATTACGGCAATCTTGTGTTTGATATGGTTCATGTTCCTTTTGAGCTTCTGTTCCTTTTCGGTGAAGTCTGCATCCATATCCATCTCTCGTTAAATTGTTGCGGTTTGTTCTGTTTACAAATCAAAACATTTAATAAACGTTTCGTTTAGTAAAATAACTAATGACTAACAATGGACAAGATTGACTGGAAACTAATCAAGCAACTCCGATCGGATGGAAGAAAAACATACAAGGAATTGGGGGATGCAATTGGCTTCACCAGTTTGGGCGCAAAGAAAAGAATCGAGAAACTGCTTAACAAAAATCTTATCCACATATCAGCCCTCGTAAACCCGGATGCCCTAGACCTGCGCCTGGCGTTGATCCTGCTCGAGATTGAAAGTGCAGAAGCCATGAGGAATATCATTGAGCGATACAGTAAATGTCCCCGCGTAATCAACTACAACTATGGGCAGCTACAACCTCATCGCCTTAGTGATGGCTGAAGATCAAGCCACTCTTGAAAGCGAATCCATGGAAAAGTGCGCGTTGAGGAGCGGTGAAGGAATCCGTAGATCCGAGTTTTATCTCATAGGAAGAGTCCAACACTACCCCTTCTTACCGTTGAAGGCAGAAGCCTTAAAAGAGAAAGGCGATGTCACCCCCTGTGGCGTTCAGTGTAAAGCCTGCCCGTCATTTCAGGATAAAAAATGTGTTGGATGCCCCGCTTTGAGCTACTATAGAGGCCCACTTGAATGGTAAATCCGCGCGCAATCATGTGGGCGCGTGATTGAATGTTAGGGATCTCTGGAAGAAGGAAAAGCTTTAAAAATGTTGAATAAAAGGGATTCTGCGAGGGATATTCCCTTCGCGGAACTCAGCAAGAATTTAATACTGCTTTCAAATCATGTCATAGTGAGGTTGGTGGATTATGGCTGAAATAGAGTTAAGGCCTAGAATGCTGGTTAAGGATGTGATGACCAGTCCTGCAGTTACCGTCCCAGAGAACACACCCATTGACAAAACGTCTCAACTCATGAGCAGTGATAAAATTGGTTGCATCATCGTAACTAGCAAAGATGGAAAAGCTCTTGGAATCATAACTGAAAGCGATCTTGTGAGACGTGTTTTAGCCAAGAACATCCGACCAAGCAAATTAACCGCTAAGGAGGTCATGTCAACACCGCTGATTACCGTAGATCCAGATGAGATGCTAACTGAAACGGCGAGGCGAATGAGCAAACTTAATGTCCGAAGGTTGGGTGTTATATACAAAGGAAATCTCGTGGGGATAATATCCAGCAGGGACATTTTAGCTGTAACACCTGAGCTTCTCGAAAACATGCAAGAAAAAGCCCGCATAGAGCGAGAAACAGAAGTTGAAGAAGAGAGTTCAGAAGCCGCTCCTTTGGCAGGATACTGTGAACAATGCGGAAGCTGGTCCGACAGCCTCCATGAAGTTGAAGGAACCTATCTCTGTGAAGAGTGCCAGATGGAACTCTAGAACTGGCTATTGAGGTTATGCTTCTCGCTCATTCAGGATTTAATGGACAAAAGTTCTCCTCAGTTTTATAAGGATGAACTCGCCACCAAAGCTAGAGCCCTCTAGTAGACGACAATGGACGGGTTGTCGGGATGGTTCACCGAAGCAATTTCAGAATTATTTCCTCTTTATCTGTCGCTGGATTTTGTGGTTGAAGAGAAAAATTTACTGAGATAATAACTAACCCAGAATTCTTCATACCATTGCTTATGATGAACTTATAAGAGTTATAATGCGCTTATTTCTTTGAAGGTATATTCTTGACCGTCGACACCGTCCTTCACAATACCAAGATCTGTATCCACGGAAAACTTGTTGAAGCAGGCATTGCCATCGATAAAGGAAAAATAGTCAAAATAGCCAAGGATACAAACCTCCCCCCAGCCTGCTTCCAGGCATCATCGATCTTCATGTACATCTGCGAGACCAGCAGCTAGCCTACAAAGAAGACTTCTCCACAGGAACAGCTGCCGCAGCAGCTGGAGGCGTAACCTTGGTTGTTGACATGCCCAACAACAAACCTGTGACCATGGACTCTTCATCCCTTAAAGAACGAATGAGGCTAGCCGAAAAGCAAGTTTTAATCAATGTTGCTTTCAACTCAGCTTTTCCTCAGAGACTGGAAGAAATAGCTGAAGTAGTTAAAGCGGGGGCGGTAGGCTTCAAGGTTTATCTGTCAAATAAGATTGGGGGGATCGACATTGAAGATGACAAATTGCTGGTTGCGGCGTTTCGGGAGGCTGCGGCAAATGGAGTTCCTGTTGCGGTGCACGCTGAAGACCGTAAAATCATTGAGGATCGGAGAAAAGAAATGGAACTGGCGGGACTGAACGATACGGACGCTTATGTGAAGGCTCATCCTCCGGAAGCCGAGGCGCAGTCAATACAGCGCATTATCCAACTCGTAAAGGAGTCTGGCGTTCAAGTTCACTTCTGTCACCTAAGCTCAGCGTTGGGATTGAATGCTGTTCTAATGGCAAAGAAGGCAGGTTTACCGGTGACCTGCGAGGTTACTCCACACAATCTGCTCTTGTCTTGTGAACAGTATAGACGCTCTGGATTTTTTGCTCTCACTGATCCTCCCCTGCGCACACGAGGGGTGCCCTTAAGCGCGGCTTCATCGACGTGATAGCTTCGGATCACGCTCCCCACGCCTTTGAGGAGAAGAATGTCAATTCTGTTTGGGAAGCGAAACCAGGTGTACCTGGACTTGAAACAACTCTCTCTCTTCTTTTAACTCGGGTGAATGAGGGGCGTTTGTCATTGGCAGAGCTTGTGAGGCTGACCGCTGAAGAGCCGGCAAAGATATTTCGTCTGAGTAATAGGGGTTTTTTAGAGGAGGGGAATTGGGCTGACGTTGTGGTGGTGGATATGAAACGAGAACATGAGATTGATTCGCGGTCTTTCTTGTCGAAGGCTGAGTATTCTCCTTTTGACGGAATGCATGTAAAAGGAAAAGCGGTGAAGACTTTTGTTAATGGCTGTTTGGTTATGGATGAAGGAGAGATTATTGCAGAGGCTGGAGCTGGGGAGGTGGTTAGCGGGTAGGGTGTGTTGATGGTTTGTGGATGAAATCTGGTTAATTTTTGTTGTTTTTGTGCTTTGGCGTTATGCCGCCTTGTCTTGTGGATGTGTTTTCCTGCAGCGTAGGGAATGCTTTTTGCGATTGTCTATTTTTTGTTTCAGTCTGCATGGACATACCGCCCTCAGTTTTTTGCCATTCCGTTATTGTTGGCGTCCTGATATGATACTCTATTCTAGGTTTTTTTGGTTAGATTTTCTATATTTAAGTTCTATATCTAAAGTCTAGAAAATTCTACCTTCATAGTTTATATAATGGCGGATTATTATACACAAGCACACGAAATTTGGTTCCACTATGTGATTCTTATCCGCTCCAATCAGGAGGGATTTGATAGTGGATTGGTTTCTGCACAAAGAGGAACTACCGTTTTAGCTTTTTTGTTGAAAATCGTGTGCTTTCTCTTTAGTTTTTGGTGTGAATTATGGGTAGGCATAGGAGTAGACTGAAGATTTTAGCGAGTATTCTTTCTGTGGTTAGTGATAACCATGGTGCCAAGAAGACTCAGATTATGTATCAGGCTTATTTGAGTTATACGCTGTTGACTCGGTACCTGAACGATGTGTTAGAGGCGGGTTTGGTGGTTTGTGATAGTGATAATTGTTTTAGGCTTACTCCAAAGGGTGAGAGTTTTCTGGCGAGATGTAGTAAGTATTATCGGTCTCGTCAGGTTTTGGAGAAGAATTTGAATCATGTTGAAGATCAGAAGTTGATGTTGCAGGAGATGTGCCCTGATAGAAAAGCAGTAGGTGTGAACAAAAGAACTGGGGAGAAAGATAGAGCGTAGATTTGAAGATGGGTGAGATATTATGGTTTCGCGGTTGAGATTTTTAGTGGTTTCTGTTTTTCTGTTTTCCTTGGTTTCAGTTTCTGTTCCTTGGGTTAGCGCCGCGAATGGGGATTTGGCTCCTTTAGAGGTTGCTGAGGCTGAAGAGGCTTTGGCTTCGGCTTATGAGGCTGTTTTGCAGGCGGATGAGGCGGGGGCGGATGTTTCTGGTTTGATAGATAAATTGAATGTGGGTAGTGAATATTTGGTTGAGGCTTACATTTGGGTTCATTTAGGCGATTCTGAGAACATTAGCCATTTTGCCGGACTCTGTTATGACATCGCCCTAGATGTACATAGCGACGCTGTTGAAGCGATAGATGAAGCGAGGAATTCTGAGATGAACGAGTTCGTTCTGGTCATGCTCGGGTCAGTTGCTGGTGTAATTCTTGTTGTTGTGTTATGTTCTGTTGGTTGGCATATTTTTAAAAAACGTTATTATAAGAAGGTTCTAGGTTTGAAGCCGGAGGTAGTTTTTGGTGAATCTTGAGGATTATCGTACACTATTTGTGGTAGTCACCTTGGGGTTGACTTTGGTTGCTGCGTCTCCTACACTTGCCCTAGTTATGCCTTTCGGAGGCAGTTCGGAACGGTTTTCTGAGTTTTGGTTGCTGGATCCAAACCATGCTGCTGAAGATTACCCATTTAATGTTAGTGCTGGCGAGATGTACAGTGTTTTTGTTGGGGTGGGAAACCAAATGGGCAGCTCTGAATACTACAAGGTTTATGTAAAGTTACGTAATGGCACTCAGTCTGTTCCAGATGGTAATAATAGTGTGCCCGATTCTTTATCTCCAGTCTATGAGTACCGGTTTTTTGTTGGAGTTGACGAGGCTTGGGAGTCGCCTGCGAGTTTTGGTTTTGGTGATGTAGTTGTTGAAGGTGATGTTTTGTCTGTGGGTGAGGTGGTTGTTAACGGTGTGACTTCTCGTGTTGATGTTTTTGCTGTTTGGGATTCGGAGAGGGAAGGATACTTTTTCCAGTTGTTTTTTGAGTTATGGCATTATGATGTTGGTTCGCGTGACTTCAGGTTTGATGGTCAATTTGTTGGGTTATGGCTTAATATGACTGGTTATTAATCGATAAAAATTATGTAAACTTCTTTTAGCTGCCGATTATTCTGAATCTAAAGATTTTGGCGTGGTAGTTTGGATTCGGCGATTAATTTAATGTGTTTTTGTTATAGAAAATCAAGTATATTTTTCTATAATCTTTTACCCTATCTATTTTTATCGCGGTTAAAATAGCATTTACCGAGGACAAAAATCAACCATAACGTCGGTATTTGGTGGAGAAAATGGAGAAGAACGGAAGTCACCCCTCTGTGTTGGTGATTATTGCAGCTTTGAATGAGGAGAGGGGTATTGGTCCTAGTTTAGCAGAGCTGAGGTTGGTTTTGGGTGATTCAAGGTATTTGGTTGTTGACGGCAACAGTGTGGATAGGACAGTTAATGTTGCTAAGGACATGGGGGCTGAAATCCTGTTTCAGGATGGGATGGGTAAGGGGCGGGCTATTGCACAAGCGATTAAACATGTTAACTCAGATGTGATTAAGTATGTCGTTTTTACTGATGCAGACTATACCTATCCTGTCAAGAGTTTGCCTGAGATGATTCAGATTTTGGAGGAGAACACTGAGGTGGGTATGGTATGTGGAAACAGATTCACTCATTCACTTACTTTAGGCGCAATGAAGAGCTTTTTCTTTGTTGGAAACAGATTTTTGGCGTGGACTCAACGCTTTCTTAACGGTGTGCACCTTAGTGATCCTTTGACTGGGTTGAGAGTTATCCGATGGAAAATCTTGAAGAGTTGGGAGCCGAAATCTAAGGGTTTTGACATAGAAGCAGAGCTCAACCATCGAGTGGAAAACCAAGGCTACAAAATCGTGGAAATCCCAATACAATATAGAAGTAGATTGGGCGAGAAAAAACTGAAGCTGCAGCATGGCCTCACGATATTCAAGAGAATTGTAACTGAGAGTTTTACTCATTTAGGGTAAAGTTCTTATTAGCAAAGTTAGGTATTCTGCTTTTTTGCGGCTTTTGATTCGGATACATTGACATAAACAGTGTAAACAAAAATTTTGTTGGTTGTGTGGGACGTTTGAGCAGAGAAAGCTTAAGGGTTGCTGTTGTTGGTTTAGGTAAGATGGGTTTACTCCATGCTAGTATTCTTAATACTTTGCCTAATGTTGAACTTGATGCCTTATGTGACAAAAGTTCGTTGATTCGTAAATTTTGTAAAAAGATGCTTCATAAAGTTCGAGTGGCAGATGATTTGGAGAAGCTCTCTGATTTAGATTTGGATGTAGCTTACGTGACAACGCCTATTCCCTCCCATTTTAATGTTATAGAGACCCTATATTCAAGAAAAATTGCACGTAATTTGTTTGTCGAAAAAACGCTTGCATCAAATCCTGACGAAGCAAAGAAACTATGCGAGTTAGCTCAAAGTTTTGGAGGCGTTAACATGGTTGGTTACATGAAACGTTTCGCCGTTACCTTTACGAAGGCTAAGGATTTGCTAAATCAAGATGCTTTAGGAGATGTTTTTTATTTTGATGCTTATGCTTATTCTTCAGATTTTTTTGGGAGTGAGAAAAGTTCGGAAAAGTCCGCGGCTAGAGGGGGAGTTGTTAGAGATTTAGGGGCGCATGTTATAGATTTGGCGCTTTGGTTCTTTGGT
>SMTZ1_10002791_pt1 | contig 20383 bp, 20 predicted proteins | sample DeeMarSWOR136_30_FD_25667 | JGI IMG/M metagenome (IMG submission 25667) | reverse complement strand
TTAGAATTGCTTCCCCAATAACATTTCTATATGCGTTAAGTTGAGGCGAAATTTCGATTATGGCTATGTCTCCGACAAAATCTATTGCATGCGGTAAACTAGCCAACAGATAGGGTGGAAGTTTGTTCTCAAGTAATTCTGCAAATGAGGTCACTCTCTTCTTACGTACGGGAAAAAGATAAGTTTGAAACTCGCAATCCGGAGCTCGTTTTATAAACGCTTCTAACTCGTTTTCTTGTGGCATACGGACGAGTGGGATGTAGATGAAGTTCTTATTTCTTTGAATTTCCAGTTTTCTGTTGACTATTTCTAGTTTATTAGCCAGAATAATGGTTTTTTCACCATAAGCCTTCAGGACTTTGACGCATATTGATTTTCTAGGCATAGAATCACTAGAACTGAAGCCATTCGTTAAGCTCCAATTTGCTCGTATTTGTACCGAATATTTCTTGGACCGTTTCAAAGATTTTTTTGCTTATAATTCCCATTTCTTGGGCTTTTCCGAGTCTTTCCATATCCAAGACTTTGGCGGTGCCATCTTGCGTGTGCCTTTTGTCACCCAACTTTCTCAACCTTGTGAAGCTTACCCACTTTTTTCACATTGAACTTGACATCTAGTAGTTTTTCGGCAAGCCAGATATTCGTTTCTAAGTGATCTGAAACTATGCGGGTCAAAAACTCTGACTTCTCTTGAGCCAAAGCTATATAAGGAATAAGCAAATCAGACAAGTGAACATCTACTGTAGCTTTGGCAGAGATTTCTGCATAAAGTTTTTCAGCAGCCTCTCTCCCAACGATTTCACTTGTCTTTCTGAGTTCGCCTATTGCGTCAGCAGCCAAAACCACGCCAGTGTCTGTTTCAGCCCATAAGATAAGGGAGCTGCCCTTCTGAATAGGATTTGACTTGTCGTTAACTACACAGATGTCTGCCGTGTAACCTTTTTCTTTTAAGTATTTGTTTGCTGCTTCTGCTTGTCGTTCAGCTACCTTTCTTTTAGCGAGGAATGTGCAGACTGAAACTCCTTTTATGCCTGTTATTTTGCCAAAACTTCCTAAGCATAAGGGTTTTATTGATTTACACGGCTCCATGGTTAATGTTACTTCACCTAAACCCTTTGGATAGTAACCGTACCTGTGTACTGTTAATTCACCATCTAATCCCATACGCTTTAGTATTGGCAAAAACACATAGCGCATGTAATTAATGGTTGGCGAATGCTGAACATCCGTTCCACCCTTTGATATATGTAAATGTATAGTATCCTCTGCGAAAGTACATATTGGCAGCACAGTCGCCAAAAGCATTGAAATGCTCCCGGCAGTTCCAATCTCCGCTTCAAATTTTCCACTTTTCACATTCTTAGGGTTGAACCAGAGTTCACGGGAATCAAGTCTTACATTCTTCAATTCAGCGTTACAGAGTTTCGCAGCCGTCAATACAGCTGCTAAATGTTGAGGCTTCAAGCCTGGCTGTGGTCTGTTCTCTCTAATGTTATAGAGGTATAGCGGTTGTCCAGTTATTGCAGCTAGAGCAACAGATAGTCTGAGGATTGTACCACTTCCACTCTTTCGACTTCCATCAATCTCAATCACTGGTGATAATGCTTCCTTCTAGTCCGTTTTGAATATTCGGTTTTTTCCGGGTTAACAAACAATTAATAAATGGGATGAGTATTAAGGATTTTGAGGAGGAAAGGGTATGAGTGAAGAAAAGGAGAAGGTTGATAAGCTTGTGGAAAGAGTTGATGAGCTTCTTGTGATTCTGAACAGAGTTGCGGAAGATCTTAGACAGGTTTCAGGATCGCTAAAATCTTTAGCGGTTTCGCAGATCACACAACCAACCGCTACACCCACTGTTCAAACACTCGAAAAAACCGAAACCCCCGGGAAAATGATGTTAATTGACGATGTTAAAATGATGTTTCCAGAAGACTTAGAGAACCTGTTAAGTTTTGAGGAAGAAGAAGATTACATAAAAGTAAAACCACGCCAGTTTCTAGGTTCAGACAACTTTGCAAAAATAGCGTCCATAATACGTGGAATAGACGGAGATTATGTGAGCGCTGGAAAACAATCACATTTTAGGGTGCCGAAAAAAAGAAACTGAGAAGAAAAACTGAATGTTTTTACAGAATTAGCAACTCCAGATTCACTTGTGTTTTTAGCATTCTTGTTTCTGTCAATACTAGCGACACTTAATTCACCTTCATCATAGCGTTACAAAATCCTAGAGTTAATATGAGTCGATTCTAGTGTGCAAAACAAGACGTGGTTGCTACGAAGATATTTACTACGAAGATATTTAAATTGAAGATTACCTATTATTATTATGGAGAAGATTGACATCCAACAGACTAAAGCAGTAAGGGTCTCTGTGTTGACGTGTATAAATGATTCAGCGTTGATGAAGGTTGCGGAATCTTTAGGCGACGAAGAAGCCATTAAGTTAATTGAGATTCTCAAAGATTTATCTGAAATAACTGATGACGAGATAGCGAACAAAACTGGCATAAGATTGAATTTCGTTCGTAAAATCTTGTACAAGCTTTATGATCATTCGCTTGTAAGTCTGAGGAGAACACGCGACCCGAACACTGGATGGTTCATATTTCACTGGAAGTTGCAACCAGATCAGCTGGAAGGCTTCATACTTAGCCAGAAACGTAGAGTACTCGAAAAACTCAATCTCAGGTTGGAATATGAGAAGGATCATGACTTTTATTGTTGTTGCAGCCCTGGATGCAAAAAATTTCCATTTGAAGATGCTGTGGAACTCATCTTTAAATGTCCTATTTGTGGTAAACCATTGATGCATTATGACAATGGCAAAATCATCCAAACGTTAACGAATAAAGTCAAATTAGCTGTAGAAATAGCGAAATCATGTGAAAAGAAGGAAATTAAAATTGATTTGCAGCTTGTAGAGATAGGGGCTCTTCTGCACGACATTGGACGCTCAAAAACTCACAGTATTTACCATGCAGTTGCAGGAGTGAAGATCGCGAAATCATTGGGATTGTCAAAACCAATCATATCAATAATAGAAAGGCATGTTGGTGGCGGAATAACAGCAAAAACAGCAAAGCAGTTGGGGTGGCCAAAAGGTGTCTACATTCCACAAACATTGGAAGAAAAAATCGTAGCGTATGCAGATAAGTTGATTGAGGGATCAAATCGAGTGCCAATTGAAAAAACAATCGGAAAATTCCGTTCTGATATGTTGCCACCCTCTGCCATCACAAGACTGGAAAAGCTTCATGAAGAAATGTTGGATTTAGTTGGCGACTGCAAGTGTCTATCATAACATTATCTGCAAAAGCTTACAATAATTTCCAACTGAAGTTTGTTGACAAGCTTTTAAAGGCTATGCTCAGAGACTTGAAAGTTGAAACACAAATTCACAAATTCTCCCACGGATGGATTCAAATAGCAATTTCAGGTGAAGACGAGAAAGCAGCGTTGCACTATTTAGCTGGAGAAATAGGATTCGGCCCCAAGCATTTAGAGAATTTAGAAAGATTCTCCACAGTAAAAGGATATATAACATCATTGAGCAGGAAAGAACTTTATATAGACATGGGAGTATTCTCATCAAACATCGTCAACGCAGTGGTCTCTCTAAAAAGTCTACAAGCCCAACTTGCTGATGGAAGAAAAATGTCACTTGAAAAGATAGCTGAGTTGTTTGGCTTCGTTGAGAATCTACCATTTACTGTCAAAATCCTAAAGGTTGACTTAGAAAAGAGTTATGTTGAGGCTGTATTATCAGAAAAACAGCTTGATCTTTACAGACGTTGGACAAAATCATTGTTGGACAGACTGGTAGTCTTAGGTGCATCCTTCAACAGAGTGGAGGCAGCTTTGAAACGAACAAGCTGCAATCGTGATGTGGTGAACATTGAAACTTTGGGATTGTTTGAGAATGCAGTTGTATGCAAGCTTGGAACGGATGCCGTTGGATTAATCCCGAAAATTGGTAGAAGACTGTGGAAAGCGGACTTCAGCATATTTAATCCAAAAAAGATTGTAGATTTTCTTGGGGACTACTTGATATCATAACTTTTTGCCAAAGAAATTCTGTCAGGTCATTAAAACTTAGGATGCTTAATGTTCTGGGAAGATGTGTCTTAAGAATTTTATAACGAAGCAGCAATTATCGTATTGACACGGAGATTATGAATGATGGACGGCAGTTTAGTTAGAGAGGGTCAAATTGAGGACGTTCCCTTTATCGTTGACATGGTAAGAACTGGTTCCGAGGAAGGTGTTTTTCATGCTCATCCTTCTCGTTCTCTTTCCGTAGAAGAACAAAGAGAAAGATTTCGGGAGTTTGCATTCAAGAACAGATCAGAGGGCTATCAACTTCTAGTTTTTGAAGTTGACAGTGCAATTGTGGGCTACATTGATTCTCAAGTGAAAAGAGGAGTGGGATACATTCTAGGAATTTATGTGAGAGAAAACTACCGCGCGAAAGGTATTGGAAAAAAACTTATGGAGAGAGCATTGGACAGTTTTAGAAAGAAAAGGTGTCACAAGGCAAGACTTGAAGTTTTCGCACATAATCATAGAGCAGTAAAATTCTATAAGCACCTTGATTTTGTGCAAGAAGGTTTTCTCCGTGAAGATGAAGAAAAGAAAGATGCAATCATAATGAGTAAGTTTCTTGTTTATGCCTTAGGTCAAAAGACTTGACAATGTCTGCCGAGGATGACAACATTTAACTCTACCCAAAACAAATGTTTGGGGTTTCAACAGGTTTCTATCTTGAAAAGCTAGAGAGAGCTATTTTGACAGCTTGAACAGAAAATTCGTAACACGTCACTTCTAATGATTACAGAAGAAGACGCTCACGTTAACTGCATTTGTTTCGTGGTTACGAGGTATACTCCTGTGAAGATTAGAAGTCCGCCTATAAGGATGAACAGGCTTAGGTTTTCTTCGAGGAAGGCGATTTCGAAGATGATGGTCACTAATGGTTCTGCGAATAAGAATGAACTTGTTATTGCTGCGTCTACTTGTCTTAGAACGTAGAACCAGATGTAGTAGCCTAGTAGTGAACAGGTTATGGATAAGAAGAGAATTGCCAACCAGCTGGTTCTGCTCATTGTGAATATTTGATGTATAGAATATTCAGTAAGAGAAAAAGGGATTAGACATAATCCTCCCAATATAGTTACATACGATACGACAAGAAAGGGATCATATTTCTCCATAATCTTCTTTCCTAGAAGAGTGTAAACAGTCCAGAGAACTGGAGTGGAGAGCAAGATTAAACTTCCTAGAAAAAAATTCATATTGCTTGAGAAGTCAAAAGTGCCATTTGTTACAATAGTGAAAGTGCCTACTGCAGCGATTCCAGCTCCCAAAATCTGTTTTCTCGTCAAATGTTCCTTGAACATTCTGGCAGAAAAAACGGTTATGAGGATCGGTGAAAGGAGACAGACTAGAATTGCAGCTATTGACGGACTTGCCATCTCAATGCCTGTATATTGAGCAACAAAAAAGATAGTGATACCTGTCAAGGCAAGAACAAATAATGCTGGAGTATCTTTTCTTTCAATGAGAAGATTGTAATTACGTTTTCTATTCTTCTTCAAGAGAAGAGCAATAAGGAAGAGTCCGCCTGCAAGAAGAAACCTGAAGGTTGCTGTTGCAACTGGAGTTAGTCCTTCGTTTAAAGCTATTTTGACAACTATGAAGGAGCTGCCCCAAAAGATGATTAGAACTGACATTAGAAATGTGTTTGAGATACTAATTGTCCTAGTCGACATGTTAAGAATAAATCTCTTGTCAAGTTTAATAAAGGATTTAGTTTAAAAAAACAGAAAGTAGTTGAACGACATACATCGATTATCGTGTACTCCAAAACGAAATCCTTTAGAATCTCTTGTGTCTATGTTTTGGGGCTGGCGCACACCATGCTTCCTACAGCAGCTATGAACAGATTGGGAGGAGAGAGCGCGAAAGATTAAAGATTACGTTATTCACCACATTTGCATATACTGTAGATTTGAATCGAAAGAGATGGTGAGTGGTTGAAAAAAGAGAAGCCTAAGATGACCAAAGTGAAGAAACTTCAGGAAGTTTTAAAGGAGGAACGCGAAAAGTCTAGCGAATATTTGAACCGTCTGAAGTACTTGCAAGCAGACTTTGAGAATTACAGAAGACGAATGGAGAAGGAAATCCATGAGGCAGTCCAGATTGGCAACGAAAAACTCATAATCAACCTCCTCAACGTCATAGATGAGTTGGAGTTAGCCCTCCGATCCGGAAGAGAAACCGAAAACAAACAAGCGCTTCTGGAGGGAGTTGAAATGACCCTGAAGAAGATGCACACCGCACTGGAGCAGGAGGGTCTGACCAGAATAGAGGCAGTAGGCAAATCCTTCGATCCAAAACTGCACGAGGTTATGAGAAAGATACCAACAATGGAGCATGATGAAAATATGATTATTGAAGAGGTTAGAACAGGTTACATTCTCAGAGACAAAGTTATCAGACCATGTATTGTTAAAGTTGCTACTAGGTTAGGTGTTGAGTCATGAGTAAAGAAAAAACAAGAGAGAGAATATTGGGAATAGATTTGGGAACTACTAATTCAGCAGCAGCTATATTGGAGGCTGGAAGGCCCACGATAATACCTAGTGCAGAAGGCCCTACCATCGCTGGCAAAATGTTCCCCTCGGTGGTTGCCTTTACCAAGGATGGGCAGCTGCTTGTAGGTGAACCTGCCAAGAGGCAAGCCGTCACAAACCCTGAGGGAACCATTTTTGAGATAAAGAGGAAAATGGGAACAAACTACAAGGCGAGTATATACGGCAAAGAGTATAACCCCCAACAAGTCTCAGCTTTCATCTTACAGAAGATAAAGAGAGACGCGGAAACATTTCTCGGCGAGAAATTGAAGAAGTGTGTAATCACTGTTCCCGCCCATTTTAACGACAATCAAAGGCAGGCTACTAAGGATGCTGGTGAAATTGCAGGTTTCGAGATTTCAAGGATAATAAATGAGCCGACAGCTGCTTCCCTAGCGTATGGTCTTGACAAGCTGGAGAAAGAGATGAAAATTATGGTCTTCAGTTTTGGAGGAGGAACTAACGACACCACCATAATGGACTTCGGCGGTGGAGTTTTTGAGGTGCTGGCCACTAGTGGTGATACAAAGATCGGAGGAACCGACCTAGACAATGCTGTCGTCCAACATCTCATCAAAGAGTTTCATGATCAGACGGGTATTGACTTCAGTAGCGACAAGATGGCGATGCGAAGGCTCAAGGAGGCGGCTGAGAAAGCGAAGATAGAGCTTTCCACGTTAACGAATACGGAGATTGATCTACCTTTCATCGCCTCCGACAACAGCGGGCCTAAACACTTACACAGCACGTTGAATAGAGCAAAGCTCGAGCAATTAACAATGCCCATTGTTCAAAAGATTAGAGACCCGATAATGCGTACTCTCTCAGACGCTAAGCTCAAGTCAAAGGACATAGAGAAGATTGTTATGATCGGCGGTCAAACGAGAATGCCGCTAGTGAGAAAGTTTGTGGAGGATCTGATGGGTAAATCCGCTGAACGTGGAGTGGACCCCATGGAATGTGTGGCTGTCGGTGCAGCAATTCAAGGGGGGGTATTGGCTGGTGAGGTGAATGATCTCCTTCTCTTAGATGTGACACCTCTCTCACTAGGCGTCGAAACTTTAGGCGGCGTCTTCACGAAAGTCATAGAGAGGAACACGACAATTCCGACGAAGAAAAGTCAGATATTCTCAACGGCAGCAGACTTCCAAACCACTGTGACTATAAATGTAATACAAGGAGAGAGAGCCATGGCAGCGGACAACATCTCCCTCGGCATGTTCAACCTTACCGGTATACCTCCAGCACCTAGAGGCGTGCCCCAGATAGAGGTGACCTTTGACATAGATGCCGACGGCATACTAAACGTCTCAGCTAAAGATATAGCCACAGGAAAGGAACAGAAAATCACCATAACGGCATCAACAAAACTCTCAGAGAAAGAGAAAGAAAACATGATGAAAGAGACTGAAAAGTTTGCAGAAGAAGACAAAAAGAGAAAAGAAGAAGCTGAAGTCCGCAACAACGCCGACTCGTTGATCTACACCTCCGAAAAGACAAAGAAGGATCTGGCTGACAAGCTTGGAAAAGACCAAGTGGAGAGAATAGACAAGGCAGTCACAGAACTTAGAGAGACACTCGGTGGCAAAGATGTTGAAAAGATCAAAGCGAAGAATGAAGAGCTCACTGAGGTACTACAGCAAGTTGGGACAGTCGCTTACCAGCAAGCGGCAGCTAAGCAAGCGGAAGCAGAAAAGACAGAGCAAGCTCAAAGTTCTGAAGAGAAAGTTGTGGACGCGGACTATGAAGAAGTGAAAGAAGAGAAAAAAGAGTAGAGGTCGGTTTCTCTCCAGCCTTGGGCTGATAGTTTATGAGTAGTAAGCGAGACTATTATGATGTTCTCAACGTATCGAGAAATGTGTCGAAAGAAGAAATAAAAAAGGCTTATCGCAAACTGGCTTTGAAATATCACCCGGACCGAAACAAGTCTCCGGGTGCCGAGGAAAAATTCAAGGAGATATCGGAGGCATATGCTGTTCTCTCAGATGACAAGAAGCGTATGCAGTATGACCAGTGGGGCCATGAAGGGATAAGCAGCAGATACACCTGGGACGATATATTTAGAGGTGCCGACTTTGACAGGATTTTTAGGGATCTAGGCTTCGGTTTTGGCGGCTCTGACAACATCTTCAACATGTTCTTCAGAGGTGGAGCCCGTCGAAGGCATGGACCACGTAGAGGAACAGATTTACGATATGATATTGAAATAACTTTGGAAGAAGCTGCATTCGGCTTAGATAAGGAGATGGAGGTGCCCGGCTTTGAAGTTTGTGGCACATGCCATGGCAGCGGAGTGAAACCTGGAACAGGCCCCAAGAAATGTCCAAAATGCAATGGAACAGGCGAAATTCGACTCACCAGAAGGTTTGGCTACATGCACTTCACAGAAATCCAAACATGCGACGAGTGTCACGGAAAGGGCATATTCATTAAAAACCTCTGCAAAGACTGCAGAGGTACAGGAATAGTGCAACGCCTTCGAAGAATAAGGTTGAAGATTCCTTCTGGTGTTGACAATGCTTACAGCCTTAGGCTACGTGGAGAAGGAAAACCCGGAACTCAAGGTGGTCCGAAGGGAGACCTGTACATTGTTGTGCATGTTAAGCCTCATGAAATCTTTGAAAGAAATGGAAACGATGTTTTTTGTGGAGCGCATATAGGCTTTCCTCAGGTAGCGTTAGGAACAAAAATTCATGTTCCAACTCTTGACGGTGAAGCGAAACTTAAAATCCCAGCTGGAACCCAAACTGGCACAATGTTCCGATTGAAAGGAAAGGGGGTGCCGCGCTTAAATGGGTGGGGGAGAGGAGACCAGTATGTCAGGGTCTTCGTTCAAACTCCCACAAAGTTAACGCGACGCCAAAAAAAACTTCTGGCTGAATTGGCAAAGGAGATGAAAGACAAGGTCGATTTCAAATAACAATTTATACTGTAATATACACTCATATATTTCACAGAGCGTATCTTATGTTAATAGTTCGAGGTGACATAAGTACACGCAAGCATGGTACAACCTAGAAACTCTTTTTCAAGATTAGTGCTCGCGAAACAATGCAATAGAGTATATATGTAAGTATAGAGCTTGTAGGAAGCGTGAGTGCGAGCATGTTAAGATCCATAAGGAGCTTGACCTATATTCAAAGTCCGCGTTTGGGGTGACAAGATGAATATCGGTTATGGAACAATTATCCGTGAATGCAAGATCGGTAAGGACACGAAGATTTGGAGTCACTGCAACCTTTACGAGTGTACAATAGGTAAACGTTGTAAAATTGCAAGTTATGTGGAGATCGGCAGTGGCGTAAAGATTGGCGATGATTGTAAGATTGAAGCTTATGCGTTTATCCCGCAAGGTGTTACCCTTGGCAATGGTGTATTCATCGGTCCGCATGTAGTGTTCACGAACGATAAACATCCACGAGCTCGCGATAAAAAATGGACAGTGCAGTCAACCTTGGTTGAGGATGACGTAAGCATCGGCGCAAACAGCACTATTTTATCAGGAATAACATTACATAAAGGTGCTATGATTGGAGCTGGTAGTGTGGTAACATCGAGTGTACCTGCAGGCGCCAAGTTTTACGGTCCCAAAGCTGTAAACAGAGGTTCAATTCATTAGAGAGAGCGCGCTCAGATTTCGAAGACTTGCAATTTAAGAAAAAACAGAGGTAAACGAGAACTGTTGCACGCTAGACTCGCGTGGGCGGGTTCCAACAAGTTGTTTGCATATTCGCGAGCGTTGACATTTGCATACGCGAATAATCATATGCCCAAGTCGTAGACATTTTTGTGCTTGTCGGCCTGCAAATATTATGAAAAGAATCTAAAAAGCTACTTAAATAAATGGAGATTTCGGATTTCAAACTTTATCCATTAAATCTAGAGCGTGCGTTTGGTTAACTCAAGGTATTCTTCGGTCAGTAATTAGCGTGTGGAAGATTTTAGTATGTGTAAGGGAAATCACCTAGTTCAGAGTTTAGGAAGAAGTGACGTACTCAAACATTTTAGACTCCACCAAGTTCCAAGAATCCTAAGTTCGTAGACCTTTTATACTTCAAGAAAGAGAGTTAGTAAAGACCATGATAGTGTTTCTAGTTGAACCTCAAAGAAACCCGAAATTGCCTGTGCTTGATTCAGGTGATGATCAATATTTCTATCCTCTTTTAGAAGCAGCTCGCAGACGGAGAATTAAGGTTGATTACATTACTGGAAGAGGTGTTATTCCAGAAAACGCTGAGTTATATGTTAGTGTTCATCCTCATTACGCTTATGGCTGGAAGAAGCGTGTAGATAGAACCGTTGTCCTTTATCATGGTCTGGGTGACGGGGAACTTGGAGGTTTTTATTGTAGTACCCGTCCTCTATTCTTAAATCGGATTAGTATCCCGACGCGATTATGGAGAGGATGGCTTGTTCCAGGAGAGAAATTCGCAAATGGATACCCTAAATATCTAAGAGACCATGTGAAAGTAGTTGGTTTTCCAAAACTCGATTTGTTTTTCTCTGAAAAAAAGAAAGAAATGATGGAAGTTGTAAGAGAACAATGTGCTCTTAAACTACCTTTTCCTAATACTGTTATTTACGCTCCAACTTTCTGGCCTTCATACAGTTTGCAGGTAATTCAGGACTCGGTTGAGATTGGTAGACGGCTTATTGAAGCTTCTCAATCAGATGATTTTAATCTGATTCTCAAAGCTCATACTAATATTGGAAGGAATGGTTATGGTTTAGGGCTACTAAAACTAATGGAAAAATACCAAAAAAAATCCGGAATCAATTGTTTGATTCCGCCAGGAAAGATGATTCGTAGCAAAGGATGGGTTGATAACATTGTTCCGTTATTCTGGTTTGCAGATGTACTTGTTTCAGACTATTCATCAACTCTACGTGAATTCATGGTTACTGACAAGCCAAGCGTGCAAGTTCTTTCGCCGTTCTATAAACCACTTCCTGGTATGTATCATACAGAATTGAATCAACTGACTGAAACGTTGTCAAGAGCATTCGATAGAATAGCTGATCCTCATGAAGAGAGATTATTACAGGTAAAACATTATATGTTTAAGGCGGACGGACATAGCAGTGATCGTGCGATAAGTGCCTTACTGGAGCTTTGTGAAGCAGGTATCATACACAAACTTTTCCATCGTCTAACCTCGAAAATGATAGAGTATTCACGCCATATATTCGCCTCATGACTGGTTATACATCTATATGAAAGCACCCGTGCTCACAAAAAAGATCATATTCTAGTTTTGCATGCGCGGTTGTTTTAGTTATGAACTGATTTTCTTTCACTTCTACCTTAATGTCTTTCTGAAAAAAGTAGCCTTTTAATAAAGTGTGTAAGATAAGAATATTGTGAGCATCTCGTTGAATGGAAGATATCTAGATGATGCTCAAATATGCAGGATAGAAAATTATGGTGAAGAATAAGTTTGGAGTTCCGTGTAGCAGACTAAAAAATAGAATTAGAGATGTCGAAATCAACTGCACATCTGAAGAAGAAGCTATGGCATTAGCGGCTGGGGCTTGGTTTGCGGGAAAGAATCCTGTCGTATATATGCAGAATAGCGGTCTATGTAGGTGCATTGACATCATCTTAAGTTTGTATAAACCATACAAGATTCGACTACCGAGATTGATTCTGAGTGTTCGTCGAAAACCTAATCATCATTTTTTTGTAGGTGAAAGTACAGAGTCGCTGTTACGTCTTCTTGAATATACGAATGTGGAAAGGATAATGCAATGAAAAGGATAGATGCGATACAAAAAATAATGCAGGATGTTACAAACGAGTTTGTGATAGCATCTTGTGGAATGATAAGTAGAGAAGTTTACTTTGTCAGAGATAGACCCGAGAATTTCTATGTGATGGGTTCTATGGGCGCGGCTGTTGGTGTTGGAATCGGACTTGCCTTGAATATTGAGAGAAGAGTATTGGTTATAGCTGGCGACGGAGAAGTCCTTATGAGTCTTGGGACTCTTGTCCTAATGAATAAACTAAAGCTGTCAAATTTACGTGTAAGTATTCTCGATAACAACATCTATCAGACTACAGGAGGGCAAAAGACTTGCAGTAACGCAATAGATTTAACTCAATTCTATGGATGTAGCGTTTTCAAAATCGATGAAGAAAGTGACTTCAAGGCTCCAAGAGTGGGGCTAAGTCATGAAAGAATAGCGCAGAGGTTTTATGATGCCATTAATAGTTCACAGTAAATCAACAGAGAAGTTCATAGATGATTGGACCTACGACCGCACAATGCTGGTTCGTGATAAGCCTGATAAGCATATAGCAGATTTGGAAAACACAGAAAACATCGTTATTGCGATAGGGGGTGGCTCAGTCATAGACACTGCAAAAATATTGTGTAGAAATCCGGCAATTGCAGTACCTACGACTTTTTCTGGGGCTTCGCGAACAAAACATGCAGTATATTGGTATCACGGAAGAAAAATTAACATTAACACGAAAAAGCCTATTACAATCTGTAAGCCAGAGTATCAAGAAACATTACCAAAAGAAATCCGCAACTACAGTCTGTGCGACTGTTTGTGCCACGCTATAGAAGCTTCGATCTCAAATAGGGCTACTAAGCTTTCAGATTATTGCGCTAGAATGTCAATAGAACTTTTGGGGAAAAATAAGCCTGCCGACTCTCTTAACGCAAGTTTTTTGGCTGGAGACGCCATAGAAATAACTGGAACGAACGTAATACACGCACTATCTTATCCAATTACGTCACTGTATGGAATATCGCATGGTAAAGCGTTGGCATTCTTATTACCGAGAGTTGTAAACTATCTTTATGACAGAGAGATTGAGGTACAATTCTTGGAGAATGTAGAACTCGATATTAATATTGAGAAGGTTATAGATGAAGCTCTAACATACAAGAAGATCTACGAAAGCAGAAGACTAGTCAACAAAAGAATCTTAATGGAGCTATTGAAGTGAAGAAAGTTTATGTTGGAATGGCTGCTGACTTTCTGCATGAAGGTCATATTAACATTATCAAAGAGGCAAACAAATATGGTGAAGTTATAGTTGGCTTGTTGACAGACAAGGCCATAGGATCTTATAAGAGAATCCCCCTAACAACTTGGGAGCAGAGAAAACTGGTAGTTGAAAGCATAAAGGGCGTTTCAAGAGTTGTTGCCCAACACACCTTAGACTATGTTGAAAACCTAAAGAAGTATAAACCTGACTTCCTAGTTCATGGAGATGATTGGAAAAGTGGCGTACAAAAAGATACAAGAAGGCGAGCTATCGAATCCCTCAAAGAATGGGGAGGAGAACTAATTGAGCCTCCATATACTAAAGGTATATCCTCGACGCTACTCATAAACGATAGAAAACGCTGTGGTATCACTCCAGATAATAGAAGAAAGATGCTTCATAAATTAATCGACTTGAAACAAATCGTTAGAGTGATAGAAGCTCATAATGGAATATCTGCGTTGATAGCCGAGGATATCAGAGTCAACGGGAGAGGTTTCGACGCCATTTGGGAGAGCAGCCTTACAGATTCAGCGTCAAAAGGTAAGCCAGATATCGAACTGGTTGATTTTACATCAAGGACGCGTACAATAAACGAAATACTTGAAGTGACGACAAAACCTTTGATAGTTGATGGTGACACAGGAGGATTCCCTGCACATTTCGCCTTTATGGTAAGAACACTAGAGCGGCTTGGAGTATCCGCCGTTGTCATAGAAGACAAGGTTTTCCCTAAGCAAAACTCGTTGTTGGAAGTAGTTCATGTTCAAGAAAAAGCGAACATATTTTGTGATAAAATAAGGGCTGGAAAACAGGCAAGAATAACTGAAGATTTTATGATTTTTGCGAGAATAGAAAGCCTGATCTCGGGGAAATCTGTAGATGATGCTTTAACAAGAGCCAAAGCTTATGTTGAAGCAGGGGCTGATGGAATTCTGATTCATAGTAGAGACAAAACAGCTGATAGGATAATTGATTTCTGCAGAGCCTACATGGCTTTAGAAAACAAGGTTCCTCTGATCGCTGTACCAACAACATATAATAAAATCACAGAAAGAGAACTGATTGATAATGGCGTTTCGATTGTTATATATGCCAATCATCTTCTTCGCAGTAGCTACAAAGCAATGATAGAAACTGCCCAAGTAATCTTGAAAAATGAAAGCAGCTACAATGCCGAATCAAAATGCTATCCAGTCAACAAATTATTCGAAGTGATAAACAAACTACCTCAATATACCAATAATGAAGATATATAGTTTCATTTGAGAAGCCCAGTGCTCTTCCACTTTGGCGCGTATGTGGTTGTAGAAAGAAACTCCACACGGCTAGATCACTCTACCAATTCGAATGCCTCAATTAATGAGATGCAAAAAAGAGAATAAATATTCCAACAATAAACATCCTTCTTTCTTTTTCCTTAGAGTTCTTTCTGCAAGTCACAAAACCAAAGGAAAACCTAGTGTTCGTGCAATTTCTTCTATTTCAAACTCAACCAGACTAGCAACCTGATGCCTAAGATGTTTACCTCATCAGGATTGAGAAGGCACTTTGGTTTGTTCTTAATCAATGGGTGGAATCTCTGTACTCACCAGCCTTCAATACTATTGCCTTTTTCATTCTCATTCTGGTCAAAGAATCTTATTCTTTAAATAGCTTTATGATTCGTCTGGCACCCTTTCTAAGCGTGTGTAAGTTGGTGGGCCGGGAGAGATTTGAACTCTCGACCTCAGCCGTGTAAGGGCTGCTTTAGGCTTGCCTTCTTAAATGCAAGTGTCCTAACCACGCTAGACGACCGGCCCTCTCTTTTGGTTTTAAAGAGGCTTATTCTATTAAAGTTTGGGCTTTCTCGGAACAAATATAAAGATGCCGATTTTAATACTGAAAAACAGGAAGTGTAGTTAGGAGAAGTTACAGCAGCACATAAACTTATGACTAGGTGGTGTAATGAAAAGAATTTTAGTTACTGGTGCTGGAGGACCTGCAGGCGTGAATTTTGTAATGTCGCTAAAGATTGCTCCAGAAGAAATGTATGTTGTTGGAACAGAAGCCAACGAGTACTTTTTTAATTTAGCTTCTACTAATACAAAGTATCTGGTTCCAAAAGCAACAGAAGAAAACTACATTAGTGCCCTAAATGAAATCATACTAAAAGAACATATTGCATTTGTCCACGCCCAACCCGACGTCGAAGTAGGGATAATCTCAGAAAGACGTGAAGAACTTGTGGCCAATTCATTTCTTCCTTCCAAAAACGCAATACGGACATGCCAAGACAAGTTTGAATCAGCGAGACGATGGGAGAAGAATAAAGTTCCAGTGTCAAGATTTCAGGAAGTACGCGACGAATCAGATGTCGATAAGGCTTTTGAAGAATTAGAGAAGCCTATCTGGATTAGAGCTAGACATGGGGCAGGTGGAAGAGGAAGCACTTTAGCTTACAATAAAGAGACAGCTTTATCATGGATCGGATACTGGAAATCACGTGAAGTGGACTGGAGATTTATTGCTCAGGAGCATCTGCCTGGAAGAAACATAGGCTTTCATAGCTTATGGAAGGAAGGTGAACTTGTTACATCTATGGCTAGAGAACGTGTCGAATATATTTATCCACATCTTGCTCCTTCCGGCATCACTGGCACACCTTCTGTTCAAAGAACAATTCGTGACGAAGAGGTAAACGAAATTGGTACAAAAGCAGTTTTATCCATTGACCAAAAATTCGATGGAATCGCCTGCGTAGACTTGAAGGGAAACAAGGATGGAGTCCCATGTGTAACTGAAATAAATGCTGGAAGGATGTTCACCACATCATACTTCTTTTCGTATGCAAGCAAAATATTACGCGAAGACCATTACGCAAACATACCATATCTCTACATAAAGCTTGCATTTGAAGAAGAGATCCCCAATATACCAAGATACAATATCCTGCCGGAAGGCATCTATTGGATTCGACACATTGACTCGCCAGCAAGGCTCGTAAAAGATGGAAAGATCATTGGAGAAATGTACCGTTGATCGAAGCTGTCATCTTTGACCTTGACGGCACACTGATCCAACTGCCAATTGATTACGAGAAACTATTTCAAGAATTCAGCAGGATCATGAGAACTCCTGATATCCATCCGTTGCAGCAGAAGATTCCAGAATTGAATGGAAAAACCAAGAAGAAAATTTTTGAGGTGTGGAATAAAGTGGAACTTGAGGTTTTAGCCAACGTTTCCAGAAAACGTGAGGGAATCAGTATTTACAAGAGATTCTTGGAAAAACCTAAAGCTCTTGTAACTATGCAGGGTAAGGCTCTTGTGAAAGGCGTTCTTGGACGTTTGGGTTTATCATTTGATTTTGTAGTCACGAGGGAATGCTCCATTAACAGGGTTGAGCAGCTCGAAATTGTTGCTGAAAGATTTGCAGTGTCTTTTAAGAACATTTTGTTTGTCGGAAATATAGATGATGATTTTCTCGCTGCCAAGGAAGTTGGATGCCAGTTTTTGAGGGTCAAAGATGAAGATTTGGTATGATGCTTGTACTGGTAAACAGGTCAGATATGGCGTTGCTATAGCACGGCGTCTCAGAACTCTTGGACATGAAATCATATTGACTACAAGAGAACATCCAGACACTCTGGCTTTGGCTGGCTTGCTGAAAGAGATGTTTGAGGAAATTGGGAAATACGATCCAACATCGCCGTTATCAAGACTTAAGGAGAGTCTGAAACGACAACAATTGTTTTGCAGAATGTTTGAAAAAGATGCACCAGGCCTAGCTATTTCACATCGTTCAGTTGAATTATGCAGAGTTGCTTTCGGATTAGGAATACCGAATATTTCGACACATGATACGGTACACGCTGAAGCTATAAATAGACTCACAATGCCTTTAATCGATTCGTTAGTAGTTTCCAAGGCTTTGCCGAAGAGCGCCGTTGAGGGTTATGGAATAAAACGGATTTTTTGGTTTGATGGAGTGGATGAAGTTGCTTGGATTAAGAGCTTTAGACCCAGCGTTAAGTTTGATTATGGAAGCCCACTCATCGTGGTAAGAGAATTCGAAACGAAGGCTGCATATGCACAAGGAAAAGAGAATGTGACAGAGACTTTGGCTAAAAAACTAGCTTCAATAGGTAAGGTTTTGTACCTGCCTCGTTACCGAAAAAAGGCGAAAAAAGGCTTGATCATTCCAAAAGATTTTATTGATTCTGCCAGCATGGTATCTCAGGCAGATTTGGTTGTCGGTGTCGGAGGAACAATAGCACGTGAAGCTGCCTTACAAGGAGTTCCTACATTAGTTATTAAATTACTGGATAAGTTATACGTTAACGAATATCTTGCTGAAAAAGGTTTTCCGATTTTCACCGTCACCCCAAATAAGATTTTTGACCGTGCCAAGAAACTTTTGAACAAGAAATGGGATGTTAGAAAATTAATGAAAAATCTTGAAAATCCTGTAGATATCCTAGAAAAAATTGTTACACAAAAAATAGATAAGTAATTTGGAGGAAAATCAAGGTGAATGTTGAAGGAAAATCTGTTCTTGTCACTGGTGGAGCAGGATTTATCGGTTCCCATTTGGTCAAAGAATACTTAGCGAAGGAAGCTGGAAAGGTTGTGGTATTTGACGACTTCTCAACTGGAACTATGAATAATCTGGAACATTTAGATGATAATCGTTTGAAAATAGTTGAAGGTTCAGTTTTAAATGAGGAAAAAGTAAACTATATTGTTAAGGAGGAACAGATTCAAATTATAGATCATCTAGCGGCTGAGTTAGAGGTTTACACGGGAATAAAAGATTCAAAAGAAGATGCTAATATAAATATTTTCGGAACACTGAACGTTCTAGATGCGGCTTTGCGAAACAATATTGATAAGGTTCTGTTTGCATCTTCTGGGGCTGTCTACGGAGAGGCAAAATATGTGCCTGTTGATGAGAAACATCCCTTGGAGCCCCACTGGCCGTATGGAGTTAGTAAGCTTTCAGCTGAACGTTATGTTCTGCAGTATCATAAACTGTTCGGTTTGAACACCACAGCTTTCAGATATAGCATCGTTTATGGTCCAATGGAATGGTTTGGACGAGTTTTAACGATGTTTATTAAGAGGATTTTTCTAGAGCATAAACCTCCTGTAGTCTTTGGAAATGGGAAACAAGTTAGAGATTTCGTTTACGTGAAGGATGTTGCTAGAGCCCATATGTTGGCTATAGAAAATGACTCTTCGGAAGGACATGTATTTAACATTGGAAGTGGAAAGGGAATCTCTATTAGCGAGTTAGCGGGATTACTTGTTGATATATCTGGTGAAGATCTTGAGGTTTTTTATGACAACCCTCCAGAGGGAGAAGCTTCCCGCTTTCAGCCAGAACGGATCCGTTTGTCAGGAGAACTGAAAAGGTTTGTTCTCAGCTTTGAAGAAGTAAAGAAGGTTTTGGGCTGGCGTCCATCTGTTAGTTTCAAAGATGGTATTCTGGAGGAGATAGACTGGATAAAGCGGAAGCGTCATAAATGGGACGTGAAGCCACGGGTTTAGTTTATATGCTTCCTAATCGGAGTTTTTGTACTTAAGAGGTTAGTTGCTTTGAAAGAAAAAGTTTTGATTATAGGTTTAGGTGAGGTTGGTCATACACTCTTCGATATATTCAAAGAAAGTGGCAAGTTTGATGTTTATGGTTTCGATATGGATAAAAAGAAAATGCGAGAAATAGTTGGAGAAACTAGACTACCTAAAAACGTTGATTTCATGCATATCTGTTATCCTTATATTAGACAGAATGAATTTTTAAAGACAACTCTCAACTACATAAATAAATTCAACCCTAGACTGGCAATAATTGAAAGCACAGTGCCTCCCGGAACAACAATGACGGTCTACAGGTCATCAAAAACACCTGTAGTTCATTCTCCAATACGTGGAAGACATAAAACGCCAGAAATAATGAAGAAAGAAGTACTTTTCTGGAAAAAATATGTTGGTGGTATAACAAAAGAAGCGACTAATACTGCGCGAAAACATTTCGAGAACCTTGGAATAGAGGTGAAGATTTTAAGGAGTCCTGTGGAAACCGAGTTGGCAAAGCTGTTCGAAACTACTTATAGAGCTTGGCTGATCACTTGTTTCCAAGAGATGCACCGTATCTCAAGGTTTTTTGGAGCTGATTTTAGCGAAGTTATAGATATGTTAGAAGATATCCATCGTATACGGTTCAACAAACCTCTCCATTACCCTGATGTTATTGGCGGCCACTGTTTAATCCCTAATACCGAATTGTTATTGAAAAGCTATGATTCTGCTCTTCTTCAACTAGTATTGGACTCGAATAGAAAGCGAAAACAAGAGGTCAAAAATGAAGATGTTCGAAAAGAAGTTGAGAGAATTAGAAGGAGAGTGAAAGCTTTGGAGAAATGGTTCGCTAAACATGTGTATCCGGTCGTAAAACAAAATGAGAATGGTTTTCACTAACATGAAATCTGTACTGCCAGTTTGAAGCCATTTTTTATTCGAGTTTGCAAACTAGGCTTTGCGCTTTTGTTTTCATAGGTTTTCCATCATAATTTACCTGAACTGTTCTCTGGATTCACCTTCGTTTTTTCCAGATGTTGATAGTGAATTTCCATTTGCCGGCGAAGCTACAAGCAAGTTGACTGAGGATTATTTTCGACCAAAATCTGACATATTCCATATTCTTTCATGCAGATAATACACAACGAGTTTTATTATCAGTTCCAAAGAGCCAACACCTGCGC
>SMTZ1_10002051_pt1 | contig 20384 bp, 14 predicted proteins | sample DeeMarSWOR136_30_FD_25667 | JGI IMG/M metagenome (IMG submission 25667) | reverse complement strand
TGTAAATTTTTGCAAGTTCATACGTAATATATAAACAAAGAGCGGTTTTTCCAATTCCTTCTTCACCTAAAATCAAAATTTCATTACGCTTCTCACTTTTCAACCACTCATCAATATATGAATTAATCGAAGAATAAGTATTTCCTTTGATATCGACGAATTTAGTGAAAACATATTTCCGATTCAAATCAGCATTTTCTAGAACATCTATAAAAGATTGTCGCAGTCCTTTAGCAAAGTCCACATGATGCTCATAATCGTAAATAAATTCATCAATATATCTGCCAAAATCAAGCAGATAATTTATACAATCAGAATAGGTCAATAATTGAATTTTTTCTTGTTTAGCAAGCTGTTGAGCTTCGGGTGTAAATCCAATGTCTGTTACAAGTTCGCCCATTGACACGATTCCCTTGCTTTTTGCCGATGCCACGAGTTCCGCATATCGTGCAATCACTTGCTCCCCGATCAAATCTTCAACAGTAACTGCACATTTAACCATCGATTTGTAAGACTTATTCAAGGGCATCGTATATTTTACTACCATATCAATTTTGGACTCATTTATCTCCTGATCACGGATAATCTCAAATCCCAGGCTGTTATACAACAAGAACACTTTTTCTTTAAATTTATTTCTATAATCATTAATTTCGACTTCGCTCAAGCCAGCGATTTTATTGAAACTACGATTTAGCTTGTTGAGCGCAATATGATTAAGTTGTTCAACGATGTCCATCCGAGAGACTCTGAGATTTTCACTATCTCCAAATGTTTCGACACTTTGAAGATTGTCAATGAGTTTCTCATGTAAGTGTTTAATTTTTTGATACTCTTCAGAAGATTCATCCAATAATCCTAGTAAGTCATTAGCCCCCTTCGTATATTTTTTAAATACCTCATCCATGGACTTGCTGCACTCCTTCGACCAATTTTATACTCTATAAATAACAATTAATAAACATATTCTTCCCAAGAATTGAATCAATGAACTTCAAGAGAAATGTGGGGTAAACCATCAATCCTATCGGTAATTTTGGTGGTGGGATTAATTTCTTTTCGTCATCTTCTTCGTTTGTTTTTTGCGCTAGCGCATGCTGTTTCCCCTTTTAATATCAAATTTGATCTGGCGAAATTTTTCCTGTCTTAGTTATTTAATAAAATTACGACTAAAATGTAGATCCATTGCTCCTATTTTAAAATGCAAAAACTATGCTACCTGCTTAAATTCAACCGATATTTAATATTTCATGTTCCCTTTGACGAATTTAGCTTACTTCGCAGAATTACGATCCCTCTGTCTGTTCCACTTTATCCAATCACTTTGTTCATCAACGTCTTTTCTACTAAAAGCTCCTTGAAATATTACTTTGCCCGTATTATCAACTTTAATTTGCTGCATACTTTTTACGATGTAAAGCCACTGTTCTACACTGACTTCCTGGGGACCAGGAACTTCGTATGGTCCCGGTACCTCGTAAGGTTCTATAGATTTAGGCTGCAAATCGGTCCTGTCCGGTGCATTTGTGAGTTGGACTTCCCCTTTATAAACTTTCAATAGAGTAGTAGAATCATCTCCCACAGACATCCTTACGATCGTTCCAGTGATTGCCATAGCTGTAACAGGATTGGTAATATCAAATTTGGCTTTTTTGCCTTTTGGGCTCACATTTGCCCAGAGCTCTCCCTTTTGCAAATGAATTTGTACCTCTCGTCTTTTTTCTTTTGTCTCATCGTATAATTTAACGATATCAATCATTGTGCGAGGGGCCATGCGGATAATATCAAGTTCCAGCAATTGTAGTTCCGCACGCGATGCTTTATACGTCCGTACTTTTTCACCGTCATTCACTGCTGTATTTTTTTCAGCCTTAATCCATTCTTTTGAATTTGATGGTTGTTTTTTCACACTGCCAGCAATATAGGTTACTACGCCCTTTTTACCCTCATCCGCATATATCAATTCTAACATTGCAAACATAACCACAAAAATAACTGTTGGGATGAATGCAATCGCTCTCAATACTTTTTGTTGCATGTATATCATTTCCATAAATTCCTCCGCTAATAGTTTGGCTATTCTTATAATCATTTTTAAGTGAAAAACTAAAACTTAATTTATTTTTTAGAAAAATATCTACCGTATACAAGATCTCCCAGACGAATCGCTTCTTTAGAAAAAGGTTCGATACCGCGTTTGCGAAGTTCTCCATCAATTAGAGGTTTAGCTTCCTTCCAGGTTTCAATCAATTCTAACTTGTTGATGAAACTATGATAAGCACGATCATCTCTTCGAAAAATCTTTTTAATGAGCATTTTTTTTATTTTAGGATCAATTAAAGTCTTCAGCATTGGCATAGATCCTTCGGATTGACTTTCAAGGATGGAACGAGTGATTTCACTATCCATCGAATCGTCCTCTGAGGGCTTATCATCATTCGTGCTGTTGCTATCGTCATTGGTATCATTATCGTTATCTGTATCGCGATCCCTGTCCACAGTTTTATTCCTATCTCTATCTTTGAAGCGGCTTTTTATCGTTTCATTGACAATTATTTTCACTTTTTCTTTGATCTGGCTTTCAGCCTCAGGTGTCTCATCTTTGGTAATTAAAGTAGACGATTGTTGATGTGAATCCAATTTATCAGAAAGTGATTCATTTTTTACAAATTGCTCAGTAGGATCGGGCATTTCCTGCATTATCTTGCTGTTTTCAGGTGATTCGATATCATGTATAATTTCATTAGAAACATGTTCTTCATCAAGAACTTTTTTGGGCGAACTTGAAATTGATGCCACCTTAAATTTATCCGTTTCCTCGCTCTTTAAATATTTCTCCAATTTTTCTTCTATTTCATTTATATTTATATATGGACTTAAATCGGGCTGAATATCAATTTCTTCTTTTTTAAATCGTTGGGCTAATGTATTTAGGTTTCTTTGCTGCAACATCGTAACAACTAAGCGTTTCTTAATCTCATGGCAGGGTTTGGCAATTATTTGCCCGATATAGTCGGCCATGGCAGAAATATCGCGAACCAATGCAGCAATATTTTTTTTATGATAAATTTCATTTTCTGCCTGCTGTGAAATTTGTAAAAAAAACTCTTTGCTAATGGTTTGATCTGGGACGCTTTTTAAACGTTTAATGAGATGATTAATATATTGGTGTTTATCAGAAATATTTATAATAGCCTGTATGATTTCGTTCAAAGAATGTTTCTGTTTTATCTTAAAAAAAACATGCATTAACGTTTGGCGTGGCCCTATAAATAAATCTGTTTGTAGACCAACTGTTTTTTTTATGGCTTCTTCTATTTCATGATGCGTAAATATTGTCGTTTCGATTATCGCTTCTTCTAGTTGATCAAGTATTAATCGTATTCTTTCATTCTTACTAAAATTATATCTTAATTTTTCAAAAACCTTAATTGGATTCTCACTATCATAAATACGCTTTGCTTGAGATCGTAAATAACTTTTTAAAAAGCCTGGCAATTCTTTTTTCAATAATTCATCATACGCAATCTGATTTTTTTCACCCATAAGCCGTTTTTGTAACTCAATGCCGAGTTCTTTTTTCTCTTCTTCCCATTCAACATGGTCCATTAGTATTCCTTCTTCATGATGTTAAACAATGTGAGCCTGTCCCTTTGAAGAAATTTAAAACATTCATAATAGATTTCGCATTAGCTTGACCCTAAAGGTAATTCAATTATACTTTATAAAATATCGAATTTCAATCCGAGCTAGTTTGTGGTCTCTTTTGGAACTTTAGCCACATCGCCAACTTTATCTTCAGGTTTTAATTTAATTAAGCGAATTCCCTGAGTATTTCGCCCCATCGTTTTTATTTTAGCGACACTTTGTCGCATCACCTTGCCTTTGGTAGATATAATCATTAAATCTTCTTCATCTGTTACTTCCATTATCGTTATCATTTTGCCAAGGCGTTCATTCATTTTCATTGTAATGATACCTTTTCCCGCACGGCGTGTAACTCGATAATCTTTTACATCGCTTCTCTTTCCATATCCATTTTCGGTCACTACGAGTAATGTCGCTTCCTTTCGTATAGTAACCATTCCAACTATACGATCATTATTAACTAATGTTATCCCTGTAACGCCTGCAGCCGTGCGACCCATAGGTCTAACTTCCGATTCATGGAATCGTATCGCTTTTCCCAAATTGGTGCCTAAGACAATTTCCTGGGTGCCATCGGTTAGCTTAGCTGCGATCAGATCATCTCCGGGGTGAATCGTGATGGCGTTGATACCACCTTTTCGGGGATTGCCATAAGCCGAAAGTGCTGTTTTCTTAACCATACCTTTTTGGGTTACCATCACAACAAAATGCTGATCATCAAAATTTCGTACCGGTACAAATGCTGCGATCCGCTCATTTTTTTGAATTTTTAATAGATTGATAATCGCACGTCCTTTAGAGCCTTTACCTGCTTGCGGGATCTCATAAACTTTTAGCCAATAACAGCGCCCTTCATTTGTGAAAAATAAAATATAATGATGTGTCGACGTAATAAAGATATGCTCGATGAAATCTTCATCCCTTGTAGTAGCACCGGTGTAACCCTGTCCTCCACGATTTTGACGGCGATACGCTGAAACAGGTAATCGTTTGATAAACCCATGATGTGAAATAGTAATAACCATATTCTCTTCGGCGATCACATCCTCTATCTTAAAATCTTCGACCTTCTGAATGATAGCTGTACGCCGAGCATCGCCATATTTCTCTTTAAGCGCAATTAATTCACTTTTGATGATTGCCATTCTCTTCGGCTTGTTTGCAAGAATATATCTCAATTTTTCAATTAATTGTAGAATGGCGCTATACTCTTCGATAATTTTGCGGCGTTCAAGATTCGTCAAACGCTGTAGTCGCATATCCAGAATTGCTTGCGCTTGAACGTCAGAAAATTTAAATCTTTTCATCAATACATTTTTAGCGGAAGCGGGATTTCTTGCCTTTTTTATAAGTTCAATAACTTCGTCTATATTATCGAGCGCAATTTTTAGGCCTTCAAGGATATGAGCACGTTTTTCAGCCTTGTCCAGCTCAAATTCAGTTCGCCGAACTACTACCTCATGACGAAAATGGATAAAATGGTTTAACAGTTCCTTTAAATTTAAAATCTTCGGCTGGCCATCTACAAGCGCTAACATAATCACGCCAAAAGTCACTTGCATCTGGGTATATCTAAACAACTGATTCAACAAGACATCTGCTTGTACATCACGCTTCAATTCAAGCACAATTCGCATACCATCACGATCCGATTCATCCCTTACTTCGCTTATTCCTTCGATCTTTTTCTCATTAACTAGTTGCGCAATTTTTTCTATTAAATTCGCTTTGTTAACCTGATAAGGTATTTCAGAAATAACGATATTCTCTTTGGAACTTTTCAACGTTTCTACATTAGCTTTAGCACGAACAACAATTCGGCCCCGACCTGTCCGATGGGCTTCGTCAATCCCTTCATCACCATAAATAATTCCGCCAGTTGGAAAATCTGGACCTGAAATATAATTTCTTAACGTCTCAATTTTGAGATCGGGCCGGTTGATTAAGGCAATGATTGCATCGACTACTTCTGACAAATTATGTGGTGGAATATTGGTGGCCATGCCAACGGCGATACCAGAAGCGCCGTTCACCAGTAGATTGGGCAAAAGAGATGGTAAAATTACAGGCTCTTTCAATGATTCGTCAAAATTTGGTTGAAAATCGACGGTATTTTTATCTAGATCTCTTAAAATTTCTTCTGCAATATGCGCAAGACGTGCTTCTGTATAACGCATCGCTGCCGGCGAATCACCATCTATTGATCCGAAATTACCCTGTCCATCAACTAGTGGATAGCGTAGCGAGAAGTCTTGAACCATCCGGACCATCGCATCATAAACCGCACTATCTCCGTGTGGATGGTATTTACCAAGCACTTCACCGACAATACGAGCACTTTTTTTATAAGGGCTTCCGGGATTCAAATTCAATTCCTGCATCCCAAATAGTATTCTACGATGTACAGGCTTTAGCCCATCTCGTACATCAGGCAAAGCTCGTGCCACAATGACCGACATCGAATAATCGAGGTAAGAATCTTTCATTTCCTCTTCGATAAATATCGGAATAACTTTTTCATTTTGAGTGTACATATTCACCTTTCACATTAAATATCTTATATATCAAGATTTCGAACATATTTTGCATACATTTCGATGAATTTTCTGCGAGGTTCAACTTGATCGCCCATTAATGTTGAAAAAATATGATCGGCCTCAAACGCTTCATCAATTGTTACCTGTAAAACCGTCCGATTTTCTGGATCCATTGTTGTGTTCCATAATTGTTCCGGATTCATTTCACCCAGTCCTTTATAACGTTGAACAACAACGCCATTCCGCCCTAACCGTTCCAAGCTTGCATCCAATTCATCTTCATGATAAACATATTCTTCGCTTTTTCCCTTTTTTAAACGATATAACGGGGGTTGTGCGATGTATATATGTCCTTTCTCAACTAACTCCCGCATATACCGGAAAAAGAATGTCAGAAGTAATGTTCTGATATGCGCCCCATCCACATCGGCATCGGTCATGATAATAACTTTATGGTAGCGTATTCTGGAAATATCGAATTCATCCGATCCGATACCTGTTCCGAGTGCTGTAACAATTACTCTAATTTCATCATTGGAAAGGATTTTTTCCAAGCGCGCTTTTTCAACATTCAGGATTTTCCCTTTCAAAGGAAGGATCGCCTGAAAACGGCGATCACGCCCTTGTTTGGCTGACCCACCTGCAGAATCACCCTCAACCAAATAAATTTCACATAAATTTGGATCCTTTTCAGAACAATCTGCTAATTTTCCTGGTAATCCCCCACCATTTAAGGCACCTTTGCGCCGAGTTAATTCACGAGCTTTTCTAGCAGCTTCTCGAGACCTGGCGGCAGTTAAACATTTTTCAATTATTTTCTTTCCAACTGATGGATTTTCTTCTAAATATAAAGCTAAACCTTCACCCACAATTGATTCTACAATACCCCTTACTTCGCCATTTCCCAGCTTGGTCTTGGTTTGACCTTCAAATTGCGGATCAGCATGCTTAAGACTGATGACGGCCGTTAGCCCTTCGCGAACGTCCTCTCCTTGTAATACAATATTGTCCTTTTTGAATAGATTATTTTTTTGCGCGTAATTATTTAGAGTACGCGTAAGAGCTGTTTTAAATCCAATTAGATGGGTTCCACCTTCAATTGTATGAATATTATTCACATAAGAGTAAATATTTTCCATATATGAGTCATTGTACTGCAGCGCAATCTCTACGGGGATATTGTCTTTTTCTGCTGATACATAAATGGGCTTTCGATGAAGTCGATTTCGATTTTGATCAATATACTCGACAAAAGATGTGAGTCCTCCTTTGTATTGAAATATCTCCTCTTTTTCTTTGCCTTCGCGCGTATCTTTTAAACGGATTTTAATTCCATTATTTAAAAATGCAAGTTCCCTGGCTCGTTCGGCAAGGATCTCAAAATTATATTTAATCTTTTTAAAGAATTGCGGATCCGGTTTGAACGTCGTTTCGGTACCCCAGCCTTTTCGTTTGCCAACAACCTCAACTTTTGTAGTTGGAAATCCTTTTTCATATTTTTGCCGATAGATTATTCCATCATGGAAAACTCGAACTTCACACCATTCAGAAAGGGCATTAACAACAGATACACCGACACCATGCAAACCGCCTGAAACTTTATATGACTTTTTATCGAATTTACCACCAGCATGCAGAACTGTCATAACGACTTCAAGAGCGGAACGTTTTTCCGTTGGGTGCATATCTACGGGAATACCTCGACCATTGTCTCTTACCGTCACAACATTATCTTCTTTTAGTATAATTTCAATCTCGGTACAAAAACCAGCCAATGCTTCATCTATACTGTTATCGATCACCTCAGAAACAAGATGATGAAAACCTCTGGTTGTCGTATCCCCAATATACATAGCAGGTCGCTTACGAACTGCCTCCAATCCTTTTAAAACCTGTATATTACTGGCATCGTAGTTCGAATTTGAATTACTCTTTAGTAAAGATTTATTTTTATTTGCCATAGATTTTATGAACCTTTCTTTTTTCAATCCATAGAATACATTTAAATTAAAAGGAGTATTTCAAATAAATTTAATCTCCCGAACAAACTTCCCACTTAATTCATCATTAATTTTATCCATAATATTCTTTTTTTGATAAATAATTTCATTCCGCCACACATCATTTTTAACTTTTATATAGAGTATGCTTTGTTTAATATAAAGAGGCTTGGTTACTTTTGAAATTTCAGAACCAACAACGCTTGGCCAAATATTAATGGCTTGATTCTCCTTTATTCTTTTGGTTAGATTAAGATTTTCCAACATTTTATTCATAACTTTTTCAATTGATAATACTTTCTTTGTTCTTGTTCTCTCTTGCATATTTTTCATTTTAACTTATAATTTATCGATTACTTTTCGATCGAATAAACGTTATTATCCCTAACTTCAAATTGTTTACTATTAGAGAAATCGAAAACTTCTGCATCCATCGAACGTGTTGTTGTAATAAAAATTTGCCCTACATCCTGAATCTTTTCTACAATTTTTTCTTCACGAGCAGGATCTAAATCTGAAAAGAGATCGTCGAGCAATATGATCGGTGTTTCTTTAATTTTGTTCTTTAGATAATTGTATTCAGCAATTTTCAAAGCAATCAGTACGGTTTTATGTTGTCCTCGTGATCCATATTTTTTCAATTCATTATTGTCTATTTTAAAGGAAAAATCATCTCGTTGTGGTCCAACAAGCGAAAGCCCGCGAAGACGTTCAAGATTCTTTTTCTTTTCTAAAATACGAATGAAATTAGATTCAATTTCGCTTATATCATTATATTTGAAAGACGGCTTATAGGAAAATATTAAGGATTCATTGGATAAATTTAAATCCATATAAATCTTGCTCAGGAGAGGAGAAAATTCGGAGACAAAGATATGTCTAAATTGGACAATTGCGCTTCCAAATTTCACGAAATTCTCATTCCACGGTTCTAAAGAAGCGGTGCTAAGCGAGCGATTAATTGCAGCATCTGATAATAATTTATTTCTTTGCTTTAAAATTCGTATCAATTGTTGTAGCGTCTTCAAATAGGCATTACTAACTTGAGATAAAATCGTATCAACAAGTCTTCTCCTTTCAGCAGGAGCGCCAATCGTAATTTTAAAATCATCGGGAGTGAATATTACAACTGGAAATTGCCCAATCAATTCTGAAAATCGATTCAATTTTTTTCTATCAATTAATATTGACTTTCCTTGCCCCTTGAAATAATTAATAATCACATCTCGCTTAATCTTCAAATCACTTTCAAAATGGCCAATAATTAAAGAGTGATTCTTATTAAAAGTTACTATCTCGCTTTCAAGTAAAGATTTGAAACTTCTTGAAAAGCATACTAAATAAATCGCTTCAATAATATTGGTTTTTCCCTGAGCATTTGCACCGAATAATATATTACTTTCAGGTGAAAAATTAATATTTAATTGCTCATAATTTCTGAAGTTGGTCAATTCCAAAGAAGAGAGAAACATATTTTAACCAAGAAAGCTTATTCATCCACCAGACGAATTGGCATTACAAGCATCATTAAATCTTCACCCGCAATCTGTGTAATTGGATAAAAGATGGCAGCACTTGTTGCATTTTTCAACATAATTACAACTTCATCAGTGTCTATGTTTTTTAGGATATCTAGAATATAATAAGAATTATAGCCGATTTCAAGATCATCGGAATTATAGTCCGCCGGAATTTCTTCTTTTGCTTCACCGCCAAACTCTAGATCTTCCGATCGAATTTCTAATTTATTTTGTGAAATAATAAATCGCATTTGATGCGTAATTGAATTAGAAAAAATGGAAACCCTTCGAACTGAAGCAATTAAGCTATCACGATTCACTAATAGACGTTTATCATTATCAAGTGGTATGACATTCTCGTATTTTGGATACTTCGCCTCAATAGTTTTAGAGTAGATTGATGACCGCCCGAAAGTAAATATTACGTGGTTCTCACTTAACTGAAGGTTTATCTTTTCATTCGCCTCAATTAGGGATGCCTCCATATTTCTAAGTAAAATATTGAGTGCTTTTGTCGGAACAATTACATTGATTTGAAATGAAGGGGACCTGAAATTTTTATCGACAATTTTAACCAGGCGATGTCCGTCAGTAGAAACCAACTTAAATTCATCTTCCATAATTTGAAAGTATACTCCCATCAGTGCTGTACGTAACTCATCCGTTGATACTGCAAACATCGTTTTGGTAATCATTCGATGCAATTTAGCACTGTCCATTTCAGTGCTTCCTTCGCTATCTTCAACAATTATATTGGGGAAATCATCTTTTGAATCGCCTGAAATACGGTACAATCCCTTTTCTGTTATAATACTTACGCGAGAATCCTCCTCAGAAGAGATGTCTAAAGGAATATCTGGTAATTCGCGAACTATTTCTAATATAATTTTAGCGGGTATTGCAATCGAACCATCTTCTTGACCATTTACATCGATACTAGTTGAAACAGAAATCTCAAGATCTGTACCCGTAATTTTAAGATTATCATTGTTCAACTCAAAAAGAAAACTACTCAAGATAGAAATAGTTGTTTTTGCAGGGATAACTCCTATAATTTTGTGTAGAGCACCAAGAAGGACGGTCTGTTGTACTATAAAGCGCATCGCATTCTCCTTTTAAGGTAGATTACCATTAAAAACAGATTTAATATCTACTATATAAGTCACTTCTATTTCCAGAAGAACTATAACACCCTCTTAAATTAATAATTTTTTTTCTCTTTTTCAAGAAAAATTTTTAGTTTGTTTAAAGCGTTTTAAACTATTTATTAAGATGTCAATCAGATTATGATATACGGTTCATATTAATATTATATATTAAGAATATATAAATTGTATTAGTAGTAGAGATTGTGGACATGTTGATAACCTTTATACGCGATGACGCTATTTTATTATTTAACATACTCATAATTGAATATAAAAGTTTGAATTGTTGACGAATGCCATGTTGATGGGATGTGAAGAAAGGCATGATATATTAACATTGTATAAACATCCACATGGAATCCTGATAGTACCTCTTATTTTTCCACACACTATTATATATTTATTCACAGTTATTCACATAAGAATGTTGATTACTTCATTCATTTATTGTCATGGATTATTTATGTTACTGGTGATTTAGGATTAAAGAGCGGAATGAAAAAATAGCATCTGAAATTTTAGATGTTAATAGAGTGACCAGGGATTAAATACTGGAAATTTCTATTTTTCTTTGTAGTTGTTTAATAGTATCTTTAACTGTGCGGTCTTCCTCCAGTAATTTTTCTACATTTTGAATTGCATGTATAACGGTACTGTGATCCCTGCCCCCAAAATGAAGACCAATCGTTTTTAGTGAATGATTAGTGAATTGTTTTGACATAAACATTGAAATTTGCCTTGCTAAAGCAATTTCTTTTTTTCTTGATTTCGCTCTAATCACATCATCAGGAATGCCTAAATGCTCGCAGACAATCCTTTGAATTGTCTCAATTGTCAAGTTATGCTTTTTAGACAAACCTAAATCTTTTAATACATTTTTAGCAAGCTCGATAGTTATACCTTCACCATTAAGAGAAGAGCGTGCAAGTAATCTGATGAGTGATCCTTCTAATTCGCGGATATTCGAGGTGACATGGGTTGCAATTAAATCGATAACTTCAAAAGGCAGCTCAATTCCATTTTCTTCGGCTTTTTTCTGCAAGATTGCAATACGCGTTTCAAGTTCAGGGGGTTGGATATCAACAACTAATCCGCATTGAAAGCGAGAGATCAATCGTTCTTCTATGCCTTTTAATTCTTTGGGTCGTCGATCGGAAGATAATACAATCTGCTTACCTTTCTGATGGAGAGTATTGAAAGTATGGAAGAATTCTTCTTGTGTTCTTTCTTTATCAACAAAAAAATGGATATCATCAACGATTAAGACATCAACATTACGGTATTTATTGCTAAATTCGGTTGTTCTATTTTTTTGAATCGAATCAATAAAATCGATAGTAAATTTTTCGCTTGATACATATAGTACTCTTTTAACTAATGTCTCAGTTTTTGCATAATTCCCAATCGCTTGAATTAAATGTGTTTTACCAAGTCCAACACCTCCATAAATGACAAGAGGATTAAAAGTAGTTTCACCAGGAGCTTGTGCAACTGCTGAAGCAGCAGCTCGTGCAAACTGATTATTATTACCTTCGACAAAGTTTTCGAATCTGTAACGATCGTTTAATTGGCTGTCAAAACCATTGTTAGAATTTGTTTGTTTTCGTCGGTACGAAGGTAATCGAAGTGACTCTTGCGACTCATTCACAACGATAGAATAGGTCAGTTTTGCATTCTCCCCAATATTTTGGCATAATATTTTGTTAATTAATTCGCTATAATGCCCTTCTAGAAATTCATAAAAAAATTGACTGGGAACTTGAACGGTCAATTTTTTGTCTTCCATTTTTAAAGGTCGTATCGGTTTAAACCAAGTTACAAAGGTTTGGTTGTTAATTTCCTTTTTTATTGAAGAAAGACATTTTGACCACACTATTTCATAATCTTGTGGCATTTTATCAACTCCAGTGATTAAATTGGGTTTTGTGGTGCATGGTATTTAATAAAAACTAGACCTCCTTGTCATTAAAAATCCTTAAAAGATTTGGAACTCTTCCTTTGTTATCCACAGTTTTATCATGTTATACATACTCTTTGAAGTTATTGTTAATAAGAGTATTAGAGCATGCTATGTCTTAGTTATCAACATAATAACCTCCTTGTTTTTATTTTTCATCACCATTTAAATTTAATTCAATGCCTGAAACATAAGATTGTCCACAAGTAATACATGAGTTTCAAGGTTCATAATTAAGATAAAAAAAAATGATTCAAAATGTCAAGCAAAAAATCCAGAGAATCCTTTAGAATGAAAAATAGCTTGACTTTGTTATAAATTATTCCTACTTTTATTGAAATTAAAACATTATATAAAATTTTATCTGGAGGAATCATGAAACGGACATTTCAGCCGAGCAATAGAAAAAGAGTAAACAAACATGGCTTTCGAGAAAGAATGAAAACAAAAAGTGGTCGACATATCCTGAAACGTCGTCGCAAAAAAGGGCGAAAAAAGCTGTCAGTAAGCGATGAATAAAAGATTAACTTTAATATTAATTTATAATGAAAAAAAGATTATGTTTAAATAAAAATGAGATTCTAAAGAAAAATAATTTTTTTAACCATATTTTTAAAAAAGGATATCATTATAAAGGTCGATATCTTAATATTATAACCTATTCTGATACCAAAAGGCTAATTGGATTCACCGTTGATAAAAAACAACGTAATGCCGTTATTAGAAATAGAATAAGAAGGATGCTTAGAGAAATATATAGAACCAATAAAGATAAATTTCCTGAAGAAATTATTATAATTCATGCAAAGCATTTTGAATCATTCGTGCGATATATAGATTTAAAGAATGATATTTTACTTTTATTAAACAAAATATATGAAAGCAGTGAAGTATATTCTGGTAATACTAATTAAAGGATATCAAAAGTTTATTTCTCCCTTATTTCCTCCTTCTTGTCGTTTTTATCCTACTTGCTCGCAGTACTCTTTACAGGCCATTGAAAAATATGGTGTTATAAAAGGTTTCTTTCTATCGATTTGGAGATTAGTGCGATGCAATCCTTTTCATTCTGGAGGATATGATCCTCTTAAATAATTGAAAAATTAAAATCATTAAATGACCTGGATACATCAATGGATATTGATAAAAAAACCATACTAGCATTTTTTCTAATTTTCTTAGTTTTAATTGCCGTACAGTACTTTTTTGCACCCAAGCAGATACCTAAAGCAGATAAAACAAACGGTGAGCAACCTATAGATATACAAAAACCAGATAATGTGGAAGAAAATGGTTTCGAGACAAAAACCGATGTTCAGAAACAGAAGGAAATTCATCCGGATAGTCTAATTTCTCTGTTTAATATATCACCTGCAACGAAGGAACAAGAAGTTAAAGTTGAAACGAATAATTATTACGCTGTTTTAACTAACAAAGGAGCAACGATACAATCTTGGCAACTAAAAAAATATGCAAAACCCAATAGTGTACGTAATGGTGATATTGTGCCCTTCACAGATCGTGTTGAATTGATAGGGCCCCTTGAAAAAAACGATAATTACGAAATAAGAAAAGGATATGGAAATTTAGGCGTCTATTTACCTGTGAAATACGGTCAGGGTGATACGAGCCCACTTCTGTTTACCGTGAATAAGACTGATATAAAATTAACAGATGAATCTAGTACCGATTCACTAATTTTTTATTTGGCTTTTAAGAATGGTGGATTCATAAAAAAGAAGTTCATATTTTATGCTGATAAATATGATTTTGATTTTAAACTGGATATAGAGAATTTAACAGATGAAATAATTTATCAGCCTTATTATAGGCTGGAATGGCAATCAGGATTGGTTCCAACGGAATTCGATATCGAAGATGATATGAATTATGCAAAGGCATACGCCTTAACCGGATCAGAATTAGAAAAAGAGGATATACCGGATGAAGGCGAAAAAGTCAAACCATTAATAGGAAAAATTGATTGGATTGCTACCACAACAAAATATTTCACCGCCGCAATTATTCCGACGAAGAATAACAGCGAATTAAAAGCGTATTTGTCTGGTGAAAAAATAAAAATTGATGATAGGGAAGATTTATATTGGAAAAAATACAATATTTCTCTCGAGACCCCTGTTTATGCAAAAAGTAGGATATCTTCAAGCTATAAGGTTTACTTAGGACCACTAGATTATTTTACACTAAAGAAATATAATTTGAAATTAGAAAAACTGATCTACCTTGGATGGGATTGGTTACGTCAATTAGCAATTGGGATATTATACGCATTTGTATTTCTACACAAGTATATCTCAAACTATGGAATCGTTATTATCGTTTTTTCCATACTTGTCAAAATCGTTCTTCATCCTTTGACCAAAAAAAGTATGGATTCAATGAAGAGAATGCAATCATTGAAACCAGAAATGGATGCGATTAAAGAGAAATATGGCAATGATCCACAAAGGATGAATAAAGAGACGATGCGTCTTTATAAAGAAAAGGGCATTAATCCTGCAGCGGGATGTCTGCCATTAATATTGCAGTTTCCTATTCTGATTACATTGTATCAGGTATTTCGTACTACAATAGAGTTGAGAGGTGAGCCCTTTATTTTCTGGATTAAGGACTTATCAATGCCAGATACTATTTTTCATTTGCCATTTAGTATTCCATTTTATGGCGATCAGTTCAATGTACTTCCAATCATAATGGGAGTTACAATGTTTATACAGCAAAAAATGAGCGTACAGGATCCTAAACAAAAGGCCATGGTGTATATAATGCCTGTTTTCTTTACCGCATTATTCAATCGTTTTTCATCTGGCTTAAATTTGTATTATACTCTATTCAATCTATTTTCCGTGATTCAACAAAAATATTTTCCTCCCCAAAAAAAAGATGCGGGTGATTCGAACACGTCTCCCACAAAAGAAATTCAGAAACCAGGAAGAAAAATTAGTAAAGTTCCAAAAAATAAGAACCGCAGGAAAAAATAGTATCTTTTCAAAACTGTTTGGGATCTTAATTTCGACTATTTAAAAGCCCTGGCATGCTGGGGCTTTATTTATTTAAAATGGTAGAGCGGTGAATAAAGAGCCTATAATTGCAGCAATCGTGACACCTAGAGGTAGTGGCGGAATATCTGTCATTAGAGTGAGTGGTGAAAAGTCTATAGAAATTGTATCGAAATTTTTCAAAGGAAAGATTCAACTAAAAGACGCGCATCCATGGCGAGTGTACTTCGGAAAATTCATTACATTCGAAAAGTCGAAGGAAACGACAATGGATCAGGTTTTATTAACCGTGTTTAAAAAGCCGAATTCATATACTGGAGAAGATGTCGTTGAAATTAGTTGTCATGGTGGACCTTTTGTGACAATTAGTATATTGAATACGATAGTAAACGAAGGTGTTGAGCTAGCTAAACCCGGTGAATTTACGCTACGCGCCTTTTTAAATGGTCGCATAGATCTCACCCAAGCTGAGGCCGTTTCTGATGTTATTCAAGCCAAAAGTAAATTAAGTCTAAAAAGTTCAATTGAACAATTAGAAGGGACGCTTTCGAAATCCATCGAGGCGAAACGAAGTGAAATAGTGAACGTTATTTCATTATTGGAACTTGAACTAGATTTTTCAGAGGAAGATGTCGAATTTATTGAAAGAAAAAAATTACTTGATAATCTTTTAGAAACAAAAAAAAATATAGAGCAACTGATTCGTTCATATCAACGAGGAAAAAATATAAAGGAGGGCGTCCGAGTCGTAATTATAGGAAAGCCTAATGTCGGCAAATCCAGTTTATTAAATGCATTGGTCAAGGCAGATCGAGCTATTGTTACGGATATACCGGGCACAACCCGCGATGTTATAGAAGATATAATTGAAATTCAGGGGCAGCTATTCAGGGTATCTGATACAGCCGGAATTATTGAGTCTAACAATTCCATTGAGCAGGAAGGAATTCAGCGCACCCAAAAAATGATTGATCGGGCTGATATCGTTTTGGCGTTATTTGATGCTTCACAAGAGCCAGATCAATGGGACAAGTTAATGGTTCAAGGACTAACAAAAAAAGCCTCAGAAAAACGAATCATTGGTGTTCTAAATAAGATGGATATACATAATTTAAATGTAAGCTTTTCTTGGGTTAAAAATTATTTAAATATTAAATTTATCGAACTATCTGCTAAAAAATTATGGGGTTTTGATGTTTTAGAGCGGGAACTTGTAGATGCAAGTAATAGTGAAATAGCAATATCTTCAGATGAATTAATTTTAACTAATATTCGACACAAATTGGCGCTTGAAGATACGTTAAAGAATTTAAATCATGCAATACATTCAATTGAAGAAAAATTAAGTCCAGAATTGATCGTTATTGATTTAAGAACAGCGTTGGATTCTCTAGGGCAAATTGTCGGAGTAACAACTCCCGAAGATATTTTGAATGAAATTTTTTCAAAATTCTGCATAGGAAAATGAAGAATGTTTCACGTGAAACAATGAATTAACTATATGGAAATATGATAGATAAAAATGAAATATATGATGTAATTGTTGTTGGTGGAGGACATGCCGGCTGCGAGGCTGCATTAGCCGCAGCGAGAATGGGCACAAAAACTTTGCTGCTTACGATGAATATCAACACCATTGCGCAAATGTCATGTAATCCCGCCATTGGTGGTCTAGCAAAGGGACATTTAGTTAAAGAAATTGATGCGCTCGGCGGAGAAATGGGTATGGCTGCCGATGATGCGGGTATTCAGTTTCGCATGCTTAATCGTTCTAAAGGGCCGGCAGTATGGTCTCCACGGGCACAAACTGATCGCCAGGGCTATTCCAATCGAATGCGATGGGCGATTGAGAATCAGAAAAATTTGTATCTAAAACAGGAAATGGTGACGGAGATTATTGTTGAAGATAGAAATGTTGTTGGTGTCAAAACGCTTGTAGGATTATCAATAAAAGCCAAAAGCGTGATTTTAACTAATGGCACATTTTTAAACGGCCTGGTGCATATTGGAATGAAAAGTTACAGCTCTGGACGTGCGGGTGAATTCCCTGCAATTGGACTCACAGAATGTTTAGCAAAGAACGGATTTGAATTTGGACGTTTGAAAACAGGAACACCACCAAGAGTGGATGGTTGCACCATTGACTTTTCAAGAACAATTGAACAGCCCGGCGATGAAGTACCTCAGCCTTTCTCTTTCAGGCATCAATGCTTACAGGTAGAACAACTGTCATGTTTCCTCACGGCGACAAATGAAAGCACGCATCAGATTTTGAAGCAAGGGTTTGATCGCTCTCCATTATTTACAGGAAAAATTGTTGGTATCGGACCACGATATTGTCCCTCAATTGAAACAAAAATCGATCGTTTTTCCGAGAAACCCAGTCACCAAATTTTTCTCGAACCTGAAGGTAGAAGTACAAACGAATACTATGTAAATGGATTTGCAACCAGCCTTCCTGAAGATGTACAATTTAAGGCATTGCGAACAATTAAAGGATTGGAGAAAGCCGAAATAACACGATTGGGATATGCGATTGAGTATGATTATTTTCCACCGATACAATTAAAGCATACATTAGAAACAAAACGAATTTCAAACCTATACTTTGCGGGACAAATTAATGGAACATCTGGCTACGAAGAGGCTGCTGCGCAAGGATTAATCGCAGGAATAAATGCCGTTTTAAAACTCCGAAAAAGGAACCCTTTGATTTTAAATCGTGATCAGGCATACATCGGTGTCCTGATCGATGATTTAGTAACAAAGGGCACTAACGAGCCGTATCGAATGTTTACTTCGTTAGCAGAATATCGTCTGCTTTTAAGGCAAGATAATGCCGACCTTAGATTGATGGACTACGGATATAAATTTGGCCTGATACCACAGTCGGTTTATCAATTTAAGAGAAAAAAAGAGAAATTAATCGAAGGGTCGATGAGATTATTAAAGCAGTTAAAAGTTACCCCCGATGAAATTAATTATATTTTAGAAAAAGTTCAAACAAGTCCGATTCAATTTAGTGAAAGCTTGTATAATTTACTGAAAAGACCTCAGTTATCGATTTCAAATCTCAGTAAATTCAAAGAATTGGATATATTTCAGAAGCAAGATGATTATTTATGGAAAGAAGTTATAAAACAAGTTGAGATTGAGATAAAGTATAAAGGTTTTTTTGATAGGCAGCGGGAGCAAGTGATACGGATGCAAAAGTTTGAGGAAAGGATTATACCGGAAGCCTTTAATTATCAATCAATAAAAGCCTTATCATCCGAAGCAAGAGAAAAATTGAGCATAGTTCAACCAAGAACACTTGCACAAGCTTCAAGGATTTCCGGGATATCACCTGCTGACATTTCCGTATTGCTGATTTTTCTTGAAAAAGAGAAGAGAAAAAAAGTGAATGTTTCACGTGAAACATAGGCCTATTTATTTAATTTACTTATACTAACATGGAAAATAATTATAAAGTTCTAGAGGACAAACTTAAGCATTTATTTGAAACGATACCGAATAGTTGCATTTTACAATTTCAGAATTATGTCGATTTAATATGCGAATGGACCAAGCGAATAAACTTAATTTCTATTAATGATAAAGATCGAATTATCGAAAGACATATACTAGAGTCTATTTCGGTTTTGGGCTCCATAAAAATTCCTGAAAAGAGCACCTGTTTGGATTTAGGATCAGGCGCTGGGTTCCCCGGTATTCCATTAAAAATCGTGCGACCCGATTTTAATATGACGCTTTTGGATTCGAAGCGGATGAAATGCCTGTTTTTGAAAAAAGTTGTAAAAACCTTAGAACTTCCTTCAACGGATGTTGTTTGTGAAAGAGTAGAAATGCTTCAAGAGAAATCGGGTTTCAATGCTTGTTTTGATCTACTATTTATACGAGGGATATCTGGTTTATATCAGTTATGGAAATGGGCGTCTCCTTTATTGAAGAAAGATGGCAAAATGGTGGTTTGGAAGGGGGGAGATATTGAAAAAGAGATAAAACCGTTGAGAAGCAAATATTCAGATATTAACATCGAGGTTTTTCCCGTATCACCATATTTTGTTAATCCATCCCTGAATCGCAAAATTGTGGTAGTTGCACCGATATAATTGGTTTCAGCATCTTCTTATTTAATTAGAAAATAAAAAATGAAAATGGATTCTGATAATAAGGTATTTGTGGAAATTAAAAATCTAATTACTGAAAAACGAAATCCGGCAACAATGGATATCGATTCGAAATCTATAATAGATATTCTCAAGTTGATAAATAATGAAGATCAAAAAATTCCCGGCGCAGTCGAAAAAGAAATACCTTATATTGCAAAAGCGGTAAAGATTGTTGTGAATGCTTTTTGGAATAATGGTCGTTTATTTTACATTGGTGCCGGGACGAGTGGGCGCCTTGGGGTTTTGGATGCTTCTGAATGCCCTCCAACTTTTGGGACAGATCCGGAAATGGTTCAAGGAATTATTGCTGGAGGTTACAAGGCTTTGGTTCGTGCACAGGAGGGCGTCGAAGATCATAAGGAAAAGGGAGCAAAAGATTTGT
>SMTZ1_10002050_pt1 | contig 20385 bp, 18 predicted proteins | sample DeeMarSWOR136_30_FD_25667 | JGI IMG/M metagenome (IMG submission 25667) | reverse complement strand
GGCTGGCTCGCCTCACAGATGATGTCGAACTTCGAGCGCTCGATGATCATATTGTTTTCATTCCTGAGACGGGAACTGGAGGAACTGGTCGAGTTCTGTAAAGAGACCAAACGAGGGGGGAAGCCCCTAGCAGAGAATCCTCATATCAGGCATAAACTTGCACAGCTAGCCATTGATATCGAAACGGGTCGTGCTTTTGCTTACTTCATTGTCTGGAACCAGGAAAAACACGGCCTGATAGCCGCCGGATCCTATGCCGCAGCAGCCAAAGTCCTCGCCACTGAGCTAAACCAGCGCTTCAGCTATATTGGTTGCGAGATACTGGGGCTCTACGGACAGGTAGAGTACTCTAAATGGGCACCTTTAAACGGTAAATACGAGAAGGAATACCTGCAATCAATCAGCCTGAACATGGGCGGCGGTACCTCGGAGGTTATGAGGAACCTCGTCTGTTCACTGGCACTGGGGTTGCCAAGAAGCTGGTAGATTAAAAATATCACCGAAAGGGGAAAATCTAAATGGCCCAAGTAAGAGAAGTAGTAATGGTGGACTTCGCACGAACGCCCTGGGGGAGAGGGAGTCAGAAGAGACCGGGATTCTTCTCGCACATGCGGGGAGATGACCTGACGATTATCGTGATCGAGGAGTTATTTAAGCGCACAAAGATGGATAAATCCATGATCGACGAGGTAACTATGGGCTCGCCAAACCAGTCCGGAGAGCAGGCAAACCCCGGAAGAAGCGTCGCTCTGCTGACCTGCCCCTTCGAGACCCGGGGGTTGAGTGTTGACCGGGCATGTACCTCGAGCATGGCCGGTGCTCACTTCGGAATCATGGCTATCCAGCTGGGTATAGAGGATATCGTTATCTCGGGTGGCTACGAGAGCTGCTCTCACTTCCCTATCCCCCTCTGGACATTCGATACGGATATGGAAAAGATGATGGAGGAAGCCATAGCCACGGGCGCGACCTCGCGCGGATTGCCCAATCCAAAGCTGTGGGATATTGTGGATACAGGCGCCATGATAGGCATGGGTATAACCGCCGAAAACCTTGCAGATAAGTTCAATATCGAGAGAGAAGAGATGGACCAGTGGGCACTGCGTAGCAATCTGAGGGCGGCGGCAGCCTATAAGAACGGCTGGTTTAAAGATGAAATAATTCCATGTGAAGGCAAGCTTAGCGATGGGACGGTGAAAATCGTTGACTACGATGAGGACGTCAGACCCGATACAACCATAGAAAAGCTGCGTGAACTCCCGACACTTTACAAGGAAAACGGGAAAGTTACTGCCGCCAGCTCGTCCAAGCAAAGCGACGGAGCCGGTGCCGGCGTGTTTATGCCCAAGGAGAAAGCCAGGGAGCTGGGATTAGTGCCCATGTGCACCATAAGATCCATAGGGTGGGCTGCGTGCGACCCCAGCATTATGGGCTATAGCGCTACTCTGGCGACCAAGGAAGCTATTGGGCGCTCAGGTTTAAAACCAAGCGATATCAACCTGTGGGAGACAAACGAGGCTTTCGCGGTTGTGCCTATTGTATTATGCAAAGAACTAGGTGTAGATTACGATAAAATGAACGTTAACGGAGATGCACTCTGCATCGGTCATGCCATAGGAGCGAGCGGTATTCGAGTATTAGGCACACTTGTCCATGAGATGAACCGCCGTGGTGTCAGATACGGCTGTGCCTCTATATGCGGCGGGTTCGGCCAGGGCACAGCAACTGTTGTGGAAGTAGAGGATTACTGGGACGGTCACCGCTCCTGGCTCAACCACGATTAGAATAAGGGGGCTGCTATGAACCTCGACTTAACCGAAGAGCAGGAAATGCTCCGGACATCGGCACGTGATTTTCTAAGCAAGGAATGCCCGAAAACACTGGTTCGAGAGCTCGAGGAAGACGAGAAGGGTTATTCGCCTGAATTATGGCGCAAGATGGCTGAACTGGGTTGGATGGGGCTGGTGCTTCCTGAAGAGTACGACGGCATGGGGATGGGCTTTATGGACCTCGTCATTCTACTACAGGAGATGGGGCGTAACATCCTGCCCGGGCCTTTCTTCTGTACCGTGGTTACGGGCAGCCTGCCAATTCTCTTTGCAGGCACCGATGAACAGAAAAAAGAGTTCCTCCCCAAGGTAGCAAGCGGTGAACTTATCCTCACCTTGGCACTCAGCGAGCCCAATGCACTGTATGGTGCAGTCGGAGTGGAGACGAAAGCCGTGGCTCAGGGCGACAGCTTCGTCATCAACGGCACCAAGCTTTTCGTGGAAAATGCCCATATCGCCGACTGCATAATATGCGTCGCTAGAACAAAGGAAGGCTCCTCACCTGAAGAGGGTATCACCCTGTTCCTGGTAGATGCCAAGAGCCCCGGCATTAAGTGCGAGGTAATGCCCACCATCGGTGCTGACAAGCTCTGCGAGGTTGTCTTTGAGAACGTCAGCGTGCCTCAGAAGAATATGCTCGGAGAACTCCATAATAGCTGGCCCGTCATTGAGAAAGTCCTGGAACATGCCACGATAGCCAAATGTGCCGAGATGGTCGGAGGCGCCGAAGCATCCCTCGATATGACCCTGAGCTATGTCAAGGAAAGGGAGCAGTACGGCAAGCCGATAGGCAGCTTCCAGGTAATCCAGCACTACTGCGCCAATATGTGGACCAAGGTTGACACCAGCAGAAGCATCCTCTACCTTGCTGCGTGGAAGCTTGCGGAAGGTCTTCCCGCTACCATGGACATCGCTGTGGCAAAGGGCTGGATAAACGATTCCTACCTCTTCGTTACAGAGAGGGCAGTGCAGTGCCACGGCGCTATAGGTACCACCAGAGACCACGACATCGGGCTCTACTATCGCAGGGCGAAATCGACAGAGGTCGCCTTCGGAAACACCGATTTCCAGAAGGAAATCGTTGCCCAGCAAATAGGCCTCTAAGCCGCAGAACGAAGGCGTGAAAGGAAGATGCTATGGACTTCGGTTTCACTGCAGAGGAACAAGCCTTCAGAGAGGAGCTTCGCGAATTCCTTCGCCAGGAGCTAGGGCCGGAGCACAAGGGACGCACCCCCCATGACCTTTTCAGCCGAGAATTCAGCCGAAAGCTGGCGAAAAAAGGATGGCTGGGCGTAGGATGGCCGAAAGAGTATGGTGGGGGTGGACGCCCCTACATGGAGCAACTGGTCTATGGCGAGGAGATGATGAGGCACAGGGCGCCCGCCGGCGCTCATATTCTTGCCCAGAATATGGTCGGGCCTACCCTCATCCGCATCGGTAGCGAGGAACAGAAGAAGGAGTACCTGCCCAAGATTCTCAGTGGTGAGATAACGTTTTGCCTTGGTTACACTGAACCCAACGCCGGCACCGACCTTGCGGCGTGCCAGACTACAGCCGTTCTCGATGGCGATGAGTGGGTCATCAACGGTTCTAAAATATTTACCAGCTTTGCCGGCCAAGCCCACTACGCCTGGATGACAGTCAGAACCGACCCCAACGCCCCCAAGAGGCACAGGGGACTCAGCATGTTCATTGTCGATATGAAGACCCCCGGTATCACAGTAAGAGAGATGGATACCATGTGGGACTATCTGCAGTATGAGGTCTTCTTCGATGACGTGCGCGTTCCCAAAACTGCGGTGGTTGGAGAGCTCAATAAGGGCTGGGACTATCTCACCACTGCTCTGGACCATGAGAGGGTCTTTATGGGAGGCACGGTAGCCCAGCACCAGCGCTTCTTCGAAGAAGTGGTTGAGTATGCCAAAAAGACCGAGCGCAATGGTAAACCCCTCAGCAAGGACCCGATCATCCGGCAGAAACTAGCCCAGTTGGCGATAGACCTCGAGGTCGGGCGCCTGTTCGCCTATCGGGTAGCCTGGCTTCTCAGTAATGGTATCGTTCCCTTCTCGGAGGCATCTATCACCAAGACCTTCACCAGCGAACTGGAGCGGCGCTTGGCCAATACGGCAGTGCATATCATGGGCCCCTGCGGCACTCTACTGGAAGGTAAACGGGCTCCATACGACGGATACATGGCGTGGGAGTATAAATTCTCCCTGATGATGGCTGTCGGCGGCGGCAGCAACGAGATAGAGAGGATAATCATCGCAATCGCAGGACTGGGTCTGCCCAGGCCCTGACCTGCTATAGGTGGTTGCCTGAGGAGAAAGGAGTAGAAATGATTATCGATGCCCATTATCACTTAGCAGCCCGGGAATGGTACTCCGAGGGATGGTGGCAAACGGTAAACGGTATGTATATCAACGGCATGAGGAACCTGGGAATAGAAATGCCGCCAGAAATGGTAATGGAGACCATGATTCCCGCCCTTTGGGATCCCGAGGGAGAAGCATTAATCAACGACATGGAGACCAATGGAATCGATAAGACCGTACTGTTGCCCATGGATTTCTGGCTCATGTATGGCGAGCCTGAGGTATCTCTCGAAGGTCAACTCAAGGCCTTCTCAGACCTTCAAAGCAAGCACCCGGATAAAATAATAGCCTACGCCACCGTCGATGCCCGCAGACCAAACGCAGCGGATTTCTTGGTGCATGCTATCAAGGAATGGGGGCTCAAGGGCCTGAACCTCTATCCACAGACAGGCTTTTTCATGAACGATGCAGTTACCTACAAGGTTCTGGAAAAGGCTTACGAACTGGGTCTCCCGGTGACATGTCATACAGGACAGTTTGGCGCTGTCCCCCTGCGCGCCAAGTACGGTGACCCGATACACCTCGACGATGTGACACAAGAATTCCCCAATATGATAATAACCGCTGGACACATGGCGTTCGGCTGGCATGAGCAGCTCTTCTATACCGCCGGGTTGAGATACAACATTATGACCGACATCTCCGCCTGGCAGGATGTAGCCCATGCCAATTACCTCAAGTTCTGCAAGGTTCTGAGGCATGCCCTGGACCGTCTTGGACCTCATAGGGTCCTGTTCGGCACCGACAATCCTTATGTCTCCGCACTCATGTCCACGAGAGCCTACGCAGATATTATCAGGGACTTGCCACAGAAAGCCCCGGAGGGGATAACCTTCACCGAGGCAGAAGTTAACGCCATCCTGGGGGAGAACGCCGCCAGGATTCTGTCTCTAAGCTAAAGGGCTGGCAGTCTGAACTTCCCGCTGACGCAGTAAAGGAGGTGAAAGATTGAGCTTGAAGGATAAATATGCCATAGCTGGAGTTGGCATAACCAAGCTCGCCCGGAAGAACCCCGAAAGCAGTACCATGGGCTTCGCCCTCGAGGGCTGCAAGAGAGCTATAGAGGATGCCGGACTCACCAAGGATGACATCGACGGGCTTCTTCTTGTGCACCCGTCACAGCAGGGCGAGCGTCATGGCTTTGCAGGAAGAGCGGCTGACCTGCTGGGAATCCACTCCGGCTTCACCTCAACGGTAGATGCCGGTGGCGCTACACCCATCATCCTAGTACAAATGGCTGCCATGGCAATCAACGCAGGCATATGCAATAACGTTGTCTGCTGCTATGGCTGGCAGAACAATCCCATCGACGTCCCTCTCGGTTTACCTCCCGGCTTTGAGTTTACCCTGCCCTATGGAGAAATCGGGGCGACACCGTTCCTTGCCCAGATAGCCCGCAGGCATATGCACGACTTCGGGACCACCAGCCAGCAGTTCGGCGCAATCGCTGTCGCCTGCAGAAAACACGCCAACATGAACCCAAACGCCCAGATGTATGGCAGGCCCATGACGCTGGAGGACCATCAGAATTCTCGCTGGGTGGTGGAGCCCCTGCGCTTGTTCGATTGCTGCGCCTGGACCGATGGCGGTGCAGCCGTAGTAGTTACCTCAGCGGAGAGGGCTAAGAACCTCAAGCACAAGCCCGTTTATATCAGCGGATTTGGCCAGGCCCACGGAGCACCGCTGCTGCGTCCCTGGCGCCGTCCTGATGTATCCGATTGGGCTGTATGGGCAAAGGCCGGCGATACAGCTTATAAAATGGCAAAGCTCTCCCCCAAGGATATAGATATCTGTCAGCTTTACGACGCCTACACTATCGTCTTTATAGTCCAACTGGAGTCGGGGGGCTTCTGTAAAGTAGGAGAAAGTGGCCCATTCGTCGAGGACGGCAGGATAGAGCTCGGTGGAGAGCTCCCCTGCAACACTGCCGGTGGCCTGCTCTCAGAAGGCCACACGTTCGGTTTCGGCCACATCATAGAGGCAGTACAACAGCTTAGGGGAGATTGTGGTGAGAGGCAGGTGAAGGATGCGGAGACCGCTTACGTTACCGGCTTCGGCGGCGTGGTCAACGAGTATCCTCCAACCTTCAGTTGCTCTACCATGATCTTAAGGAGGTAATCATGGCGGAATTCAAGATACCTAAACCGCTTCCGTTGCCCAGTGAAGACTCAAAGCCCTACTGGGATAGCTGCCAGAGACAGGAGTTGCTCATCCAGAGGTGCGATGACTGCGGTTACTATTGGCTTCCCCCCAGTATCCTTTGTCCCAGGTGCATGAGCACGAATTTCCAGCGTGTCAAGGCGAGCGGAAAGGCTAAAATCTTCACCTGGGAAGTCACACACCAGGCGCTCTATCCAGCCTTTGATACACCCTTCCATGTCGCCATCGTGGAGCTGGAGGAAGGGCCCCGGATGCATACCAATATAGTAGGCTGCAAAAACGAGGATTTATATGTTGATATGCCTGTCGAGTTGTTCTTCGAGAAGGTCGAAGACCAGGATTGGTACCTGCCCAAGTTCAAGCCGGTAGAGAGCTAGGCACAGGAATTACTAAAAGTCTCACTATAAAAATACAGGAGGCAAACATGGCAGAGGAGAAGCAACCAGCAGTAATCTATGAGAAGAAGGACCATATCGCAATCGTCACCATGAACCGCCGCCAGGCTATGAACGCCATGGACGACGAAATGATGGAGCGTCTTTCCGACGCCTGGATGGATATCCGGGACGACCGCAATATCTGGGTAGCCATCATCACCGGCGCCGGCAAGACTGCCTTCTCCGTCGGCGGCGACCTCCAGACGTTCCTCCCCAGAATCACCGAGGCCGACCTCAGGGACCTCCAGTCGGATACCAGACCCCTCAACGCCGTGCTCCGCGGGTTCGACCTCTGGAAGCCGGTAATCGCAGCAGTTAACGGCTACTGTCTTGGTGGCGGGTTGGAGATGCTCCTCGGCACGGATATCAGGGTCGCCTCTGAGAACGCAGTTTTCGCCGTTATGGAGCCCACCTGGGCGCTTTTCCCCGGTGGCGGCACGACGGTGAGGCTCCCCCGCCAGATACCCTACTGCCGCGCCATGGAGATGCTGCTCACCGCCAACCAGTTCACCGCCCAGGAAGCCTACGAGATAGGTCTGATTAACAAGGTCGTGCCCCGCGAGGAACTCATGCCGACAGCAATGCAGTATGCCGAGAAAATCTGCTCCAATGGCCCGCTTGCGGTGCAGGCGATAAAGGAATCCGTGCTCCGAGGCCTTGCCCTCGATGCAGCATACTCCATCGAGAGACTGCAGTCCTGGATTATCTTCGATACAGAGGATGCCAAAGAGGGACCAAAAGCATTCATGGAGAAGCGGCCACCGGTCTGGAAGGGGAAATAATATCAATCCGCCGGTCTCGGTATGCATAGGAAGAAGGCGGAGAAGTACTATATTAACCATACCCATGGAGGTGAACTTAAATGGCACTAAGTGAAAAGGATTTGGCGTTGATAGGCAAGGAATCCGAGCCCTTCTATGCCCCTGACGAAGTTGATAAGTCGATGATCAGGCACTATTGTGAAATGATGGAGGACGCAAATCCCCTGTACACCGATGAGGAGTACGCAAAGAAGAGCAAGTATGGCGGCATCATTGCGCCTCCCCAGATGCTAATGGTGTGGTGCATGCCCCGGATGTGGCCATTCCCTGAGTTTCCCTGGATGCCCATGGCGGAACTCGAACTCCCCGGCGTCGACACCTGGATTGCCACAGACATGATACATGAGTTCCACAAGCCGGTGCGCCCCGGTGACCAGCTATACTACATCATGAAGCTCGACAGCGTATCCGACATGAAGAGGACACGCATCGGGGACGGGCACTTCATCACCACGACCCAAACATACTATAACCAGAAGGGTGAGATGGTTGGACGAGAGGTCAGGACTGTGCTGAAGTATAAACCGAAAGAACAAGGCGAAGGGAGTTGAAGATGTCTCATCATACGGTTTATTGGGAGGATGTAACGGAGGGGCAGGATATTGGCTCCTACTCGATGCAAATGACAGCGGTCAAGATCAGTGGCGGTGCCTGGGCTACGAGAGACACCAACCCGATGCACCATGACAAAGATTTCGCTCTAAAGGCACAGCAGAGGGATATGATCGTTAATATTATGCACTCCGAAGGTATATTGTCCAGGCTGGCGACCGACTGGAGCGGTCCCGAAGGAGAACTAAAGAAGACCCGTTTCAACATCGAAGGTAATTGCTGTGTTGGCGATACGATGACAGTATCAGGTAGTGTGATCAGGAAATGGATCGGGGGCGAGGACGAAGGGTATCTGTCAGGCCTGCACCTGGTTGAACTACAGGTCAACTCCGTGACCCAGGAAGGTCCCTTCTGTAATGCCCAGATCACCATGGCCTTGCCTACCCGGGGTTCCGGCAGCTAGTGGCTATTGCTGGGTCACATGCGGCTGTATACTAAGACATTAGAAGGTTGAAAAATGGCGGATTCTTTGAAAGACAAGGCCTGTATCGTCGGCATCGGTGAGACGGAGTACTCCAAGAACTCCGGCCGCAGCGAGATGCGCCTGGCGCTAGAGGCGATAAAGGCAGCCTGTGAGGACGCCGGGATAAGTCCCAAGGAACTCGACGGTATCGTCAGGTTTTCGGTAGATAGCAACCAGGTCGACGAGATAGCCAGGAACTTCGGCATCGAGAACCTGAGGTTCTTCCCCGAGGTCTTCTTCGGCGGCGGCGCTGGCTGTGGTATCGTGCAAATGGCGGCTATGGCGGTGGCACTGGGCAAGGCTAAGTATGTGGCATGCTTCCGGGCGCTGAATGAACGCTCAGGGTTCCGCTACGGACAAATGGCGTCGGCGATGCCTATGGCAGGACACTTCCAGTACTCTATACCCTTCGGCCTGATGGCACCGGGCTCTATGGTCGCGGTCATGGCTATCAGACACATACACCTCTACGGCACCAAGACCACCGATTTAGGCGAGGTTGCCGTTGCCTTCAGGAGGCACGCCAACATGAACCCGAAGGCTATGATGCACGACAGGCCCCTGACGCTCGAGGACCACGCCAACGCCCGAATGATCGCCTACCCGCTGCGCCTGTTCGATTACTGCCAGGAGACGGACGGCGCAGCTGCCCTCATCGTGACCTCACCGGAGAGGGCGAAAGACCTGAAGCAGAAGCCGGTCTATATCATGGCTGCGGAGCAGGGGACGGGCAGCTGGATTGAGATGATGACCAGCTATCAGCGCGAGAATATCGCCGACCTGGAGGAATACACCCGCCTTGCCCCGCACCTGTGGAAGGAGGCGGGAATAGGGCCTGAGGATATCGACTGCGCCCAGTTCTACGACGCCTTCACCCCGCTGGTGATAATGCAGTTGGAGAGCTTCGGCTTCTGCAAGTTCGGGGAGGGCGGTCCATTTGTCAGAGACGGCGCCCTGCAGATAGACGGCAGGCTTCCCTGCAATACCAGCGGCGGTTGCCTCTCCGAGGCCTACATCCACGGCGTGAACCAGATAGTCGAGGGCGTGCGCCAGATAAGGGGCACCTCGCCGGTACAGGTGCCCGACTGCAAACATGTGCTCGTTACCGCCGGCAGCGGCATCCCTACCGGCGCATTGATTCTACGTTCACCCTAGAGGAGAAGTCCTATGTCTGAGGTACCGAGACTGGCCCCGTGGCCGGGACCTATAAACCAGGAATACTACGACGGCCTGAAGCGCCACGAGTTGCTGCTGCAGAAATGTAAAGACTGCGGCAAGTTCCGTTTCTGGCCGATAGAGATGTGCCCCTACTGCAACTCATTCGAGTATGAATGGACCAAGTGCAGCGGCAAAGGAACCGTGCACAGCTATACCATACAGCATGCAACCATGCCCTATCCCTGGCCGGTGCTGCTCGTAGAGCTCGAGGAAGGACCACGGCTGATAACCCACGGTCTCATGGAACCTGAGGAGGTCTACATCGGCATGCCCGTCGAGGTAGACTTCGAGAAGATAGACGACAATACTACCCTGCACGCCTTCAAGAAGGCCGAGTCATAGGCACCGCTCATAATGCTACAAAAACGGGGAAGGGCGGCCTTACGCCTTCGGCCGCCCTTCCCCAAAATACAAGCCACGCCTGTAGCCTGTCTTAGTTGAACCGCTGCTTCGTGCGCTCGATAATCTGGTCCTGCACCTCTTTGTGCATATCGGTGAAATAGGCGCTGAAGCCAGCGACCCTCACCACCAGCCTCTCGTAGTTCTCAGGGTGCTTCTGGGCATCGCGCAGAACCTTATCGTCAATCACGTTGCCCTGGATATGGTGAATGCCGAGGTCTATGAACGTTTTCAAATAAGCCACGAACTTCGACCTGTTATCACCCTCGAGGAACTCCGGCATCCACCGCTGGTTGAACAGGTGATTGAAGGTCAGCAGCGGGTCTATCTTGGCAACCGACCTCAGGACTGCGGTCGGCCCCTTCTTATCGGTGCCTGGCGCCGGGGAGACAGTGCCATCGGTGAAAACGTCGCGGTCTTTCCTGCCGTCGGGTGTGGCTCCGGTAAGACCGCTGAATGAGAAATAGCTGGCGCTGCCGCTGCCGTCGGACTGAACGTTGAATCCATAGATGGTCTTAAACTGGTGTATCGTCTCGCATGTCCTGATGTGTACATCCCGGGCAAAGAGGTCTACGTAGTCATCGTCATTGCCGAACTTGGGAGCATCGAGGAACATCTGCCTCAGCTCTTCATGGCCAACCCAGTTATCCTTGAGTGCCTGCAATAGCTGGGCCATGGTTACCTTTTTATCCTCGAAGATCAGCTTCTTCATCGCCGCCAGGGCGTTAACGACCGTTGTCTGCCCAACAGGCTGCATATTGGTCTTGTGCCAGTAATGGATATCCCTGACATCCTTGGCATTCTCAATGCAGCCGTCCAGCAATGCCGAGTTGAAAGGCTGCGGCAGCCACTCCTCCTCGAGAGCATCCGTGATATTGCTGTAAATCACTATCTTCTCGGTGAAGAACTTCACCTGCTCCAGATACGCCTGTATCACGTCCTCGATTGACTTGAATTTCAGCGGGTCCTTCGTCTTTGGCCCTACCTGTTTGCCGCCGAAGAACTTGTCATCCCTGCCCTGATTTAACGCATATTCCAGGCACTTTGGCAGGGCAAATCCTACGCCGGCGATGCCGCGGTGTCCCATGGGCTTGCCGATAACAGCCCACCTCATGCAACCCTCGATACCGTAATTGCGGGCATCCTCAATCGGCATTCCCTTGCTTATCAGCCACCGTACCATGAACTCATCGTTGAAGATGCCGTAATGCCCGGCATCCTCCCTCATAATGTCGGTGAAGCGATAGAGGAACTCATCCGGCGTGTTGCGGTGAACCCTGACCACCATCATCGGCTCTACCAGACCGAGCGACTTGACGCTTTCCATAATCAGGTAGGTCAACTCGTTGGTAGCATCCCGCCCCAGACGGTCCTGGCCGCCTATCGTTATATAGCGGGGCGTGGTATGGGCGCCGCTGCCCATAATGGGGGCATTGAAGTCAGCCAGCTCGGTGAACTTGAGCCAGATGAACTCCATTAACTCCTTGGCTTCCTCCGGTGTTATCCTCCCTTCTTCCTTGTCCTTCTTGTAGAACGGATACCACAGGTAGTCTACCCTGTCACCGATACCGCTGGTCTGGATGTCGAGCACCCTCACGAGCAGGAAGAGCAGGAACCATGCCTGCAGGACTTCGTGGAATGACCGCGGAGGGTTCTCGGGAACCCATGAACAGCTCTTCGCAATCTTCTCCAGCTGTTTCTTTCTCTCGGGTCTCTTCTCCTCCTTGACCATCGCCTTCGCCAGGTCGGCATACCGGTGTGCCCACCTGATAGCAGCCTCAATGCTTATGATTACTGCCTCCAGGAACGCTTTTTGCTTCAGAAATTCCTTAGGGTCGTCACGTACAAGCTCCCTGTCGGCTTTAACCTCCTCCAGCTTGTCCTGCGCCTCTTTAAGTATCCCTTTCAGTCCAACCTTAAACACCTTCTCGTAGTTCGGAACCTGGCCAGAGTGGGCGCCATGCACCCAGACAAAGACACCCTGGTTCATGTAGGACCAGTAGGGCTTATCCTCTTCGGCAAGATAAGAACGTTCCGCCCCCTGCACCGACTTATTGAACCAGTACTTGAGTATCTCGTGCATCTCCTCCCGCTCTTCGTCACTCACCATATCCTTGTAGCCCATCTCGATGGCCTTATCTGTCCAGCGGGAGTAGAGCTCAGGATAGCTTATTACGTGGTCGGGAGAACGTGAAGAATTACCGGCAATGCGGTCATAATCATTGATGTATATCGTCATATTGTCCAGATGCTTGGCCATCGCCTTCGCCCGCCTGAGGACAATCGGCTCGCCCTCTGTCTCCTTATATGCCTGCGTAACGTGCCTGGCACGCTCGACATCAAGCCTCAGCGTCGGTCGGATATCGCTTATTTTACCCAGCTTCTCCTGCTCCTCGACCCTGCCCGTACGCTGGCCCATCATCGTCCTGTACCGCACCTTGTCCGCTATCCGCTGTGTCTCCGTCTTTCTCTCCGCTGTTTTAGCCATCTAGGGCCTCCTTTCACTGTCCAAGCATCTTCGGTTGTGATTCATTCTAAGCTATTACCGATGGCCTGTATGTGACTTTAGTCTCACCATGACATAATGGAATCGGGGCGCACTAACCCCAAACTAAAATTGTACCAACTAATACCTTGCAAGTCAATTCTCGCACTCTTGCAATGCAGCAACATCATCGATAAAAAATGTTATTATTATGTCAATTGCCCTGCCTTGACACAAACAAGGCAAAACAAGTAAACTAGTTCTGTTGTCTTACCTGCATACCGAGTCGGCAACGGTCAAGACACCTTAAGGAGGCGATACGAAATGGACCTGATGAAGCTCAATATCTATGACCCGTATGACCACCCCGAAGAGTGGACCCCCACGATGTACGAGTACCTGGAGAAGGCCAGGGATATTATCGAGGAATGGTGGCTGCCCAACCGCAGGGGATTGGACCGCCTCGGCGGCTCACTGGCGATGACCGAGATGTCGGAGGTCTACTACGGTCTGATGAAATCTATCATAAACGCCGGCTTCTACGGCAGGACTATTCCCAAGGAATACGGCGGGCCAGGGTGGAACCTTCTCGATTGCAGCCTGCTCTCGGCTGAGATAGCCAAGATAGGCTACACCCCCAGGCTCGATGACGCCTTCGCCTACGGCGAGCCCTGGGTCCATATCCTTGAGAAATGGACACCGGATGAGGACGCCAAGCGTGAGTATTTCAAGCGAACGATGGACGGGGGGTTTTGCACCGTGATGGCTACCGACCCCGAGTCCGGCGTGGACATGGGCGGGATGCGCGGCAACGCTGTCCTTGACGGCGACTACTATGTCCTTAACGGTCCCAAATGGTTCATGACAATGACCACCCCCGGTCCTTTCGGCCTCCAGTGGCATATGGCACTGATGAAAACCGACCCTACCAAGCGCACCAGCGGCCTTTCCCTGTTCATCGTCAATGACGATGCCGAAGGTATCGTCCGCGGACGTGAAGGCGACCTCATGGGCGCGCGGTGGGGCTGTGCCCGCTATGAGGTAATATTCAAAGACTGCAAGGTTCACAAGAAGTACCTTGCAGCTCCCGAAGGTAAAGGCATTCACGCCCTGGTTGACGGTATGAACAAACATATGGCGAACCAGGCTTTCCAGGCTGTCGGCGTCACCGAGGCAGCCATAAAAATCGCTGTAGAGTACACCCAGACCAACATACGCTGGGAGCGCCCCCTCATCGAGTACCAGGGAATCCACTTCCCCATAGCGGATATGTGGGTTGCCGCGGAGGCCGGGCGTGCTATCTGCACCAAGGCCTGTAAGCTCTGGGATGCCGGCGATATGGAGGCAAGCCATGGCAAATGGGGCGTCCTCGCTGCACGCCACTGTTTCCCTGCCGCCATCGAGGCATGCCAGAAGGCTATCGAGTTCCTCGGCTCACGCGGTATCGAACGGGAGGAAGGCTGGCCCCTGGAGCTTATGTACCGAGATTCTATGATATTCCAGTTGTACCGCACCCCCAACGTTGACAGGAAATTCCTTGCTTCGTATCTCGTGCGCAGAAGGCTCTAAACGAACTTAAGCTACTACAGGCGTCAAGCAAGGAGGAAGCTCGCTTGCGCTGCAAGCGAGCTTCTCACGTCACCATTGCCAAGCGCCAGCCTCGTTGAGGCTGAGGTGGAATGGTGATACAATGAAATCCGGAGGGATTTTACTCCGGTCTTTTTCTGCCACCGGCACTAGTGGAGCAACTCGGTAATGGATGACATTCCGAAGAAGCTGAATATCGAGGTCTCATCGAGATGTAACCTTAACTGCATCATGTGCATTAGAGAGGTAGTCAAGGAAGAGACAGGGGATATGACCCTCGAGACCTACAAGGCCCTGCTGCCGGTCTTCCCCGAAATCGAAACAGTCAATCTCATCGGCATCGGCGAGCCGCTAATGAACGAAAACCTCATCGAGATGATCCGGCTCGGCAAGGCACACCTCCCCCCAAACGGTACTCTAAGCCTCACCACCAACGCCACGCTTATCAACAGGCATATTGCGGAACAGCTTGTGTCCTCAGGAATCGATGACGTTGTCATCTCGATCGACGGCGCAACCGCCGAGACCTTCAACGCAATCAGGAAAGGGGCTACCCTGGATGAGGTGCTCCGGGGTATCCAGTTGCTGAACGAGGCTAAGAAAAAGCTCGAAAGTCAGACCCCCAGGCTCGGCTTCGAGTTCGTTGCCATGAAGAGAAACGTCGCCGAGTTGCCCCAACTGGTAGACCTCGCGGCTCAGCACGGCATAAGCTTCATTATCGTTACCAACCTGCTGCCTCACACTGAGGAGATGAACCAGCAGATTCTCTACGACTCCGACTCCGACCTTGCTATAGAGCTTTTCAACGAGGCTAAGGCCGAATCGCAAACCTTCGGCTGGGACCTTTCCCTCGACGACATCGAGGTAGAAGCCTACTCTAATGCCCTCTTCGGCATCCCGCCACTGAAGGATAAAATGCGCTCGACTAAGCCCGTATGGACAAGCGTCCCCGGATTCAACGAATACATGGAGAAGCAGTTCAGGCTACTCGAGAAAATTGTAACGAGCGCCCGGGAGCAGAACGTCCTGCTGAATTTGAAAAGCCTTGTGTCGAGAGACGGTACCTCTATCGCTCAGGTTTCCCAGATATTCGACCAGGCCAGCGCCAAAGCCCAGGAACTGAGTATCGCCTTAGACCTTCCACCATTGATACCGAGAACTCGAAGGGAATGCGGCTTTATACGGGACAGGATTGCCTTCGTTAGCTGGGACGGATTCGTACGACCCTGCCATAATCTCTACCATTCCTATACATGTTATGTCAATCACAGGGAGAAGAGTATCACCAGTGTAAGCTTCGGAAACGTTCTACAGCAGGACTTTAAAGAGATATGGAACTCGAGGGAATACCGCAGCTTTCGCAGGTATGTCGACAGGTTCGATTTTGCGCCCTGCGGTGACTGTCCCCACGCGGACGGCTGCTACTCAATAGTAGCGCCCGTATTCAGAAAAGACTGCTACGATTACGCCCTGCCGTGCGGTGATTGTCCCTGGGCCAGGGGCATCTTGCAATGCATGTAGGCTTTACGACCCCTACTTCTTCTGCCCCGCGGGATAGGGTACATCGGGGTTATCGCCTCTCACAACCTTGAGCGCGTACTCAGTGCTGTCCCTCTCCGGTCTTATCTCGTAGCTAATATCCACGAGCTTCCACAGGCACCGCTTATCGCACACAGGAGACTTGGGCAGAACCTCTCCCCGTAAAAGATAAACAGTGCGTTGGTCCTCAGGTGGAGTACAATCGGTAGGCTCGACATGCTCAACGAACTCATACGTGCCATTCGTCGGTGCCCGCCCGGCACTCCTTACCGTTGTCCCTAATTGTACATCAAGCATACTCTGCGGCATCTTAGCCCCCTTTTAGGTTTGACTAAACCACGAGCGTATTTTATCATATCAATGCACTTTTTTAAACTCCCCGGTCGGGAAAGGAGCCAGCATACATGAGATTCGGTTTCACCGAGAAAGAGGAAGCCCTGCGTAAAGAATTGAACGATTTTATCGCTACCGAAATGGACTCCGATTGGAAAGGAGCGGTGAACGAGGAGTACGGCACAGACGAAGGCTGGGAAGCAGCCCAGCGTATGTCCAAGAAACTTGCAGCCAGAGGACTGCTCACCATGTCCTGGCCCAAGGAGTATGGCGGTCGTGATGCCACCCGCATGGAGCACCTTATCTACAGGGAAACGATGTCCTACAACATGGTGCCCGGCTGCGATATGGGTGTGGGCGGCGTCATGTGGATCGGGCCGTCGCTGATAATATTCGGCACTGACGAGCAGAAGAAAAGGCACCTTCCCGGGATATCCTCAGGGCAAACCTATTGGTGTACCGGCTACAGTGAACCCGAGGCTGGCTCCGATATGGCCTCCCTGAAATGCAGGGCGGTGAAAAAGGGCGATGACTATATAGTCAACGGTCAGAAGATCTGGTGCAGCGCTGCACACCGCGCATCCTGGTGCTGGCTGGCGACCAGGACCGACCCCGAAGTTCCCAAACACAAAGGCATCAGTCTATTCCTCTTGGATATGAAAACACCGGGGGTAACCGTTAACCCCCTGGTCAACATCGCCGGTGAATACTGCAACTCCGAGGTCTTCTTCGATGACGTCCGCATCCCGAAGGACTGCCTGGTGGGTGAGGAGAATGACGGCTGGCGCTGCATGATGAGAGCCCTCGACTTCGAGCGCACCGCCGCCATTGAGTACATAGCCCGCAACCGGCGTATGCTTTCCGATATTCTGGAATTCTCCAAAGAGGCAAAGCGGAACGGAAAACCCTTGATAGAAAACCCGATAGTACGGCAGAAGCTGGCTGAAATAGCCATTAAGAGCGAAATAGGGCGACTGATGGCTTATAATATCGCCTGGATGGAAGATAAAGGGCTCGTGCCCAGCTACCAGGCATCAATGAGCAAGACCTTCTGCGCCGAGTTGCTTCAGGAGTCCTCTAATATAGGCGTGGGGCTCATGGGGCTTTACGGTCAGTTGGAAGGCGGAACCAGGGCGCCGGTCGGTGGAGCCATAGAACAGGCCTATCTCTACACCCGAGGCGACACCATTGCCGGCGGCACATCCGAGATTAACCGCATCGTCGTCGCCATGAGGGGCTTGGGACTGCCTCGCGGCTAAGAACTGCGAGATAAACTAAGACTAATTAATAGATGACTTTTTCTTCTATAAGCTGCGCAATCTCATCTTTGCTCTTGCCCAGAAGCTTCCCGAGGACATACTCGTTGTGCTCGCCCAGCATCGGTGCGGGTCTTCGCACTTCACACGGCGTTTCGCTCAGCTTAAAGGGTATCCCCGCGATAATATCCACCCCCGTCGCAGGGTGTTCAACCTGGAAATGAGTCTCCCTGCTCTCGAAGTGCGGGTCGGAGAACCGCTCCGTCAAATCCAGGCAGGGAGCCGCCGCCACACCCGCCTTCTGTAAAATATCCATCGCCTCGTAATAATTCAATTCGATCGTCCAGGCAGATACCAGCTTGTCAAGTTCGTCCTGGTTGCTCATCCGATTGGCCCTGTCGCTGAACCGCTCCTCCCCTGTCCATGGCGGGTTCCCGATAGCATCACACAAGCCGCGCCACTCATCGTCGGTCTTTACCGCTATGGATACCCACTTATCCTCACCTTTACACGGGTAGTTGTTGTTCGGAGCCATCGCCCGGTTGCGGTTCCCCGCAGTTCCCATCACCCTGCCGTTCATAAAATATTCCATGAACGCCTCCCCAATAGTAGACGCTCCTACCTCTATCTGCGCCATGTCGATATACTGCCCCTTCCCTATCCTCTCACGATAATAGAGAGCAGCCATGACAGCAAACGCCCCGTGTATAGCCGAGTTAATATCGAGATAGGGCGTCTGCTCCCCCAGCACCCGCTCACCGGGATAACCGATTAAACTCGAATAGCCGCAGAGAGCACCCAGAGACGGAGCATAGGTGACGATATCCGACAGCGACCCGTACTGGCCAGCAGCCGGCAGTGAAATCATGATAAGCCGTGGATTGACCTCGCTCAGCACCGCATAATCAAGATTGAGATTCTTCAGTCCCTTCGGCGAGAAGTTCTCCACAGCTATATCGCTTATCTTTATAAGCTCCTTTATCACCTCCGCACCTCTAGGGTGAGACATATCCACAGTGATGCCCAGCTTATTCCGGTTCATGCTGTGGAAAACGAAGTCTGTCTCCGGCCCTACAGTGGAGCGCCCCGGCGTTAATCTGGCGCTATCCAGCCGCTTATTCGTTTCCACCTTGATGACCTCAGCGCCCATATCGGCCAGTATCATGCCCAGCAAAGGGCCGGCCCATACCCATGAGAAATCAACGACGCGATAAGCTTCCAGAGGATAGTTCGCCATGTTTGCTACTCCCTTTGCTTTGCTTCAGTGTTGGCTGGCCGACGTCGGCCAGCTTACCTATCTTTGCCGTTCGCCCTGAGCCTGTCGAAGGGCTGTTCATGGTTCGACAAGCTCACCACGAACGGTTTTTAGTATAGTAATAACGTGCTTATTGCGTTAGATAACCCCGTCTGCCCGCAATTTTTCCAGTTCGTCCTTGGAATATCCCAGGCGGCTGCAGTAAATCTCCTCGTTATGCTCACCCAGAAGCGGCGCAGGGCGGTACAACCGCCACGGCGTCTCGGAAAGCTTGTAAGGCGCCCCTGGATACTTCAGCACTCCTATTGAAGAACGATCCATCTCCACAAAATAGCCCCGTTCCTCGAAATGGGGGTCGTGGGCAACCTCGGCTACGTCTCTCACCGGTGCAAAGGTAATCTGATTCTGCCGGCAAATATCGAATATCTCTTCCTTGGTATGATCGAGGAGCCACGTTTCAACCAGGGAATCGACCTCGTCGGCATACTGCCAGGCCATCATAATCCTGTCCCTGAACCTTTCGTCCTTCATCCACTCCGGACTTCCCATAGCCTCGAGGAACCGCTTCCACTGGTAGCCCTGAATAGCGATCATGCACATGTAGCCGTCCCTGCAGGGCAGTATGCACCAGGGGTAGACACTTATCGTACGATGCCCCGCCCTGATGCTCTTCCGACCTTCGAAAATGCCCAGATGCACCCCATGCCCGAGATGGATGGTGGCCCAGACCTCGGACTCGGATATATCAACGAGCTGCCCCTTTCCGGTCGACATGCGGGCAAATACAGCGCCCATAGTCGCTGCAGCACCCATGGCACCGCTCTGATAATTGCTCTGTGAAAGCGCCGGCGCCAGGGGCTCCCGGTCAGGCTCACCGGTGCGCATGCTCTGCCCGCCGATGCCAGCGGTATTGAGCGCGTAGCCTTTATAGTCCCTGTAGGCTCCCGTCTGACCGAAAGGAGTGATGGATGTTACAATCAGGCGAGGATTTACCTCCCTTAAGCTCGGGTAGTCAAGCCCGATCTCAGCCATCAGTTTGGGTGGATTGTTCTCAACGAAAACATCCGCATCCCGAAGCAAATCTTTCAGTATTTTCTGGCCCGACAGTGCTTTCACGTTGATGGTGATGCCCAATTTGTTGCCATTCAGGTAGAGGAAAAGACCGCTTTTCTCAGGATGGGGAGTATCGCCGGGGAAAGGCCCGTAGTGCCTCGACTCGTCCCCCTCGGGTTCCTCGACCTTGATCACCTCGGCGCCGAGGTCAGCCATCAGCTTGCTGCAATACGGCGCTGAGATGAAGCTACCGTACTCCACCACCTTTAGTCCTGATAGCGCCTGCTCGGTCAATTCACAAACCTCCGATTAACTGCTTCGCCCGCTCGGTCAAACACAGGGGAAAAACGGCACATTAATATGTTCGGTTGAAACCTGCTCCCGATTTGACAGCCAAGTTATTATGACTGAATTCCCCCATTCGGGCAACCCCGAACAAGGGGCTATCCCTCTGCAGTATTGCCATACGGGCCTGTCGTTGTGGTAGAATCTGGACACCAGGCCTGAGGAAAGGCCTGAAAATACGGACAGGGGAGGTCGAAATGGCACAGGTACAGGGGAGC
>SMTZ1_10016687_pt1 | contig 20396 bp, 23 predicted proteins | sample DeeMarSWOR136_30_FD_25667 | JGI IMG/M metagenome (IMG submission 25667) | reverse complement strand
ACATGAATATTCTCTCGATTCTGATTGACATGACTAATTACTGCGAAGCTTTACGTGAAATCTCTGCTGCTCGTATGGAGATACCTGGCAGGCGTGGTTACCCGGGATACATGTATACTGACTTGGCAAGCCTATATGAAAGAGCTGGAAGGATTCAGGGAAAGAAAGGCTCCATAACGTTAATGCCCATATTGACTATGCCCGATGATGATATAACACATCCAATTCCGGATCTAACAGGATATATTACGGAAGGGCAGATTATCCTGGACAGAACAATGCACAAGACAGGTTTATATCCACCCATTAATCCTCTGCCTTCGCTTTCTCGACTAATGGATAAGGGAATTGGTGTTGGTAAGACAAGGGAAGATCATAAACAGTTGTCTGACCAACTCTATTACGCATATGCTGAGGGAAAGATTATCCGAGAGACCGCTCTGGTCTCTGGAGAGGCAGCGTTGACTGAGGTGGAAAAACTCTATTTACAATTTGCAGATCGATTTGAGAGAGAGTTCGTAACCCAAGGAAGTGACGAAGATAGAGATATCGAGAAGACTCTTGATGTTGGCTGGGAACTTTTGTCTGCACTCCCTGAAACTGAATTTTCGAGGATTGATCCAGCTATCATAGAGAAATATCATCCTAAACATAGAGTTAAGGACGTGAACAAATAGCTATGTCACTTGAGCTGGCCAGTATACATCCAACACGCCTAGAACTCTTAAGGCTAAGACGTCGAAAGTCAATGGCTGAAGGAATAGTTGATATCCTGAAAAGAGATTTGGATGCATTAACCCTCAACCTTTTCGAACTTGTAAAAAAAATTCCTCCTTTACGGGATAAAATGTATAAAACTCTGAGAGAAGCCTACGAACTTTTTATTGAAGCTGAGATGATTTCAGGTTCGAGAAAAATTGAAGGGGTTTCACTGGTTGCCCAACCAATCGACTTTAAGATTTCGGAAGACAAAAAGAAGGGAGTGCTAGGAATATTGTTTCCAATTCTTCAACTTAGCGAAGGAAACCGAGTTTCAGGACCAAGATTCAATCTATTAGACACTTCAGCTAATTTAGATAAATCAGCCTCAAAAATCAAGGCATCATTTTATGATATAGTGAAACTTGCGGAAATAGAAGAATCTGTTAGAATACTTCTTGAAGTTATGGCAATCAAGAAACGACAAATGAATAGAATTCAGTTCAAGATTTTGCCGCAACTCAATACTGCAATTCGGTATATCGAATTGATTCTTGAGGAGACGGAGCGGCAAGACGCTGTCAGAGTAAGAGTTCTGCAAAGAAAACGAAAAGAACGGGCCCTAAAGCATGCTTGAATAAGACAGAGAAAGGACGGTCTGTTGATGTGCGCATGGAAGTATAAACGCATAATGCCCAAGATTGCAATTGCCAAGCTAAAGCTTATGGAGCCTAAGGAAATAATTGACTTGGCTGGCATGAGTCTCCATCATATTTCTTCGATATTAGAAAAGACGCCGTATGAAGCAGAAATCTCTAAAATCGGCACAAAGGAGCTCAGTGCCAATTCTCTGGAGGACGCTCTTCTACAAAATTTTATAAAGACTTGTGAGGAACTCATGGAATTGTCTCCTAAACATATTCGGTTATTGCTTTCTACCTTTTTAATGAAATTTGAAGCTAATTGCGTAAAAGCTATACTCAGGGCTAAACAGGCTGATCTGGATGTGGACGAAGCTATGAAGTATATTATGCCCGTAGGAAGACTGGGTGAGGCTAGATGCAGAAAAACTTTGGAGATTTCGGAAAAAGTTGCTGATGTTGTTGAGTCTCTCTCAGACATGGAATATGGGTCAGTTCTGGAAAAAGCGTTTGCAGTTTATGAAGAAGAGGAAATCTTCTATCTTCTTGAGATTGCCCTTGACAGACATGTTTATTCTAAGATTTGGAGGGCTATCGGAAAGCTCGGTGGTTTAGATAAGAAGATTGCAAGGACAGTTATTGGATTAGAGATAGACTCTGCTAATGTTAAAACCATTTTAAGATGCAAAGCAATGGAAATCAGAAATTACCAGATAAGGCGATACCTTATTCCCGTATCAGAAGTGTTCGGTGAAAAAGAGCTAGAAGAAGTAATTAGGGAATCAGATATTCAATCCTTCATTAATTCTTTAGTTAGATTGGCTAGAAATGCCATGGTCAGAGATTATCAGTATATCTTTACAGAATAACGACACTTGAAAAGGTTCTTGATAGAGGGCTGATTGAGACCAGTTTAAGAATGATAAAGAGGTACACTCCTTTCTTCAATATTGGGTTATTGTTGGCTTTCTTGAACTTGAAATGGTTTGAAGTCAGGAATCTAAGAGCCATAATGAGAGGATCTGAAAGCGGAATCCCTCCGAATAAGATAAAAGAAATGCTGGTGCTTCCAAGATAAGGCAAGTTTGAATGAAAAGATGCTACCGAATTTTTTTCCGGTTTTCCTGAACCCATTCCCTAAGTGCTAAACCCTTTTCGGAAACATCCAGCTCCCTCAAATTAAAGACAGATGGGGGAAGATGTCTATGCATTGACCTTCTGAGCTTTTTCCGAAAGTTTGTGATTGCATGCTCTAAAGTCATGTAACGTTTCTTGGCGAAGGAGGAAACATGCATTTTTGTGGTGTTGAGTTTCAATTTTCTGTGGAAATTGGCTTCTTGTTTACTCTCGCCGTGTAGACGTTTGAAGAGGTTATTTTTTCTCAACTTGTTTTTAGCGATGTTAATTTCTCTCTTTATCTTGATTTTTGCTGATCTCTCTTTCTCGGATTCCAATTTTTTGGTCAGTCGTTCTATCTCTCTTTTCAATCTGATTGATTCCGTAATACGAGGATAAATTTCAGAAAAACTATGATATTCAGAGGTTTTCACTATTGACTGTTCAAGCGGCATTTTCATTAATTTTTCGTAATGTCTATAGTAATTCATCTGCTCCTTCACGAGTATACTTCCAGTTGTCGAATGCTCACTATATCTGACCAATAACCATGAAAGCGATTAGTAGACCGTAAATTGCGAGAGCCTCGGATAAGACTACCCCTATAACGTTGGAAGAGAATGTTTCGGGGTTTTCAGCTGTTGCAGCGATCAATGAAGAGCCACTGTAACTAATCCCAGCGCCAGCGGAAACTGTTGCTACAGAAATTATTATCCCTGAAATGAGAGCCATATTCGCAGCGTCCATGGTAGTGATGTCAGGTAACTTTCCCAAGAGCATGAAAGCAATCAGCAAGCCATAAATTGCCAGCGCTTCACCCAAAACCACTGTTATAATCAACCTGCTAAGCAACTCTGGTTTTTCTGTTCCAACTCCAGCTAGTGCGGTCCCACAGATAATAATTGTAATAGCAGCTGAGAGGATAGGTACACCAATTGCCAGCGCCAAGCCAATGAGGCTAATGAGAATTGGATCCATATTTGCTCCCCTTATTGCTCTATTAAGTAGACTTGAATGGTTTAAAAGGAATTCCCTCTCCTGAATGGAATTTGGAGAACCATTCAACCCAGTGAAGACGAAGGGTGTGGACAAAAACCACGAGCCCCTCAATGATCATTACGAGAATAGTTCCTATGGCTATCAATGGAATGCTCTGCAGCGGAAAAACACCATGCTCAACCCCGCCCAATACTAGAAACAAGTAGTTCATCGCGCTGTGAACGAGACCTAACGCCATTAATCGGCTGTAAGACATGGAATGGCTTAAAGTTTCAGCAAACACTTCTACGGTGAACCCTATGCCCTCCATGAAACCTTCAGCCAGCCCTGTGACTACAAGGATAACAAGCAGGGGTAATACGACAAGTCCTACAAACATAAGGCTGCCTTCTGCGAACCACTTAGAAATGTTCGAGATTCCTCCCCAGTATGCCCACATGAACAAACCGCCAAAAAGTAACCATATACAACAAATCGGTATCGGAGACAGTTTGTAATGTTTGTGCCTAAGTTCATTTATAAATTTTAAAATTAGTCCTAGACTTATATGAATTGCTCCCACGAGTATCGCAAATTTCAACATCATCATAGGCTCTTGTGTAGGTTCAAAACCCCCTATTTGAAAAGGTCCAATTCTGAAAAGAAATATTGGGTGAATAACTCCAGATGGACCGAAAAACTCGCCAAAAATGAATCCGAAAAAGATGGCGGAAATACCTATGTAGATAAGCATCTCGCCGCTGATAAGTAAGTATCGAATTATGTCTCCACCTTTCGTTGTCTTGCCGTTTCTCCGAAGCAAAGTAAATATAATTCCCGCTATAACAAAAATCGCACCTTGTGCAACATCCGCAAACATTATCCCGAAAAGTATGGGAAACGTTATTGCAAAAACCCGAATAGGGTCGATGTCGCCGCTAGATGGATATCCATAAGCGCATTCTAGCTTCCCAAAAGCTTGCAGGTAGCTCGGGCACTCATGGGTTATGATTGGTACTTTTTCATCTGGAGTAGGTGGTTTGTCTGCTATTATTGCATTTCCATCAGACGCCTTCATTATACGTTCCACTCTCTGGCACCCAAGCCTCGAAAAAAACAGTTTTGGCGCTTCTAACGAACTTATCTTCTTCCTCCGCTATTCGCTTCTCTTCCTCTACAATTTTCCATAAAGTCAATAAATTGTCCCGTACCTCTTCGAAATTGATTTCTGTCTCGATTGTTCCTTCTATTTCTTCAACAGTTTTTTTCAGGCTTACCAGTCTTTTACCGAAATACCTCTGGCTTTTGATGACAAATTTTGCTAGCTCGGCGAACTTTATACCAATTTCATCATAGTCATCAAGGTGTTTAGATTCTATTCTTTCAACCAATATTTGGTGATTTGCCAAACCACTACTTTCGATCGTTTTATCAAGCTCAATCAATTCGAATTTCTTCAGACTGCGTCAGTGCATACTCTTTTTCAACTTCTTCTGGCTTGATTCCAAGATCATCAATGATATGGTCAATTCTAGAAGCCAAGGCGTAGATTTTAATCTCTTCGATAGGTAATTCTGCTAGTTTCTGTTCCACCCCTGCCAGAACTTTTTCAATAGGCTCATTCGTGATAGGTATCTCTGGAGAAGGAAAATCATTTGGCTGTATGTGGAGACTTTCAAATGCGGTTTCGATTTTTGAAAGAAGATCTGAACATTTTGCAATAGCTTCAGTGGAAGCCGTATAGGGAACTAAAACTCCTTCCCAATCTTCAGGTATTTCTCGCATATCTATTAACTGAACTATGCCTGCATGCCCAAGGGACTGGATAACAGCGTCAATATAATCTTCATAAACCATTACCTTGAGCTTTCGCATCTCTTCCATGCTATCATCTTCAAGTGCATCGTTGTCTAACTAGGCACCCTTTTGTTTAAAGATTTGTCTGTAGCTAATCTCACTATCATTTTAAAAAAGAGAAACACTCTTAAAGTTTTTTGTCTAAAAATAGTTTAAATCGGGTATGAACCTTGCTTGAATCCTTTAAAGCAGTTTTGGACAAGGAGAGGGAAGCTGAAAAAATAAGACTTGAAGCAAGAGAGCAGGCAGAGAAAATAGAAAAGGAAGCTCAGGAAAAGGTTGCAGAAATATACAGAGAGATTTACCAAGAAACAATTGCCGAAGCGAAACGTAAATCAATTGAAATCAAGGAACAGGCGAAGATTGATGCTGAGTCTAGAGCACAGATTTTTGTTAGGCGTGCAAAAAAACAGAAAAAGAAAATTCGAATAGATGCTGAAAAAAAATTTGATGCGGCAGTGAATGCCGCTTTAAATGAAATTCTATCTTAAGCTGGTGGAACGATGGAATCGTCAGATAATAGAATTATTGATCGAATTCTCAACGATGCAAGAGAAGAAGCGAAAGCTATTATAAAAGAGGCAAAAAGGTCCGCCGAAATGCTGTTAGAAAAGCAAAAGGAATTAGCCAGTCACAGCGCAGAGAAAGAGGTGTACTCCCTGTTGAAAAGAGCCGAAAATGAGGCTGCTGTCATTAAAGGAAGGGTGACCACAGATATTAAGAGAAGAGCAGGTTGGATGGTCTTATCCGAAAAGGAGCGGTTAGTTACAAGCGTCTTAAATGAGGTGAAGAACAGACTCGTGAACCTGCAAAAATCTGAGGAGTATCTTCCTGTTCTTGAGAAGTTGATAGTTGATGCTGGCACAGTTCTAGATGGTGGAACATCAAAGCTGTTGGTGTCATAGTTAAAACCAATGATGGCAAAATCTTTGTGGATAACACCTTTGAAGCCATACTTAGCCGACGTGAAAGAGAACTAAGGTTAAAAATTGCGCGAATTTTGTTTTCTAGGGCTAGCGCATCGTAGCTATTAGGCTGAGAGGGATTCCAGCAGGTCTTTCATTGCCTGCGTGTTGTGAAGAAACTCTACTTTGATGGGTGTAACTGAGATACACTTGTCAGTTTTGATGGCATGTAAATCCGTTCCTGGGTCTCCATCTGGATAGTGTCTTAACGTCCAGCTTTTGATTATGTATCCGTCCTTTGTTGCTGTGTGTATGTCGCCGTAACCATCATAACACAGACTGGTGAGTTTTACATCCGTGCAGTCAGTGTTTTCCGGCACGTTTATCGAGATGATGTCCACTTCCTGCGGCATCCCCCTTTCTAGCACGTGTTTGGCGGTTTTATAGGCAAGAGTGGCTGCTAGCTCCAAGTCCTTCACCGAAACTTTCGCTTTCTCATGCATCCTGTCGGTGATTTCGGATAGGCAATAGGAAATGGCGATGGCTGGTACGTTGTGGATGGCGGCTTCAAAGGCGGCTCCTACTGTACCTGAAGTCAGCAGGTCGTCTATTCCAAGGTTTGGGCCTATGTTTATTCCGGACACAAGCAAGTCTGGCATACATTTCAGGATTTTGTTCACTGCTATCAGAAAAGAGTCAGCTGGGGTACCTGTTGTGGCGTACGCTCTTGCTCCGTCGCCAAAACTAGTTTCAGTTATGTTTACTTGACCGATGCTGAGGGCTTTTCCGATGCCGCTCCTTTCGTCTCCAGGAGCGACAACAATCACGTCTCCCAGTTTCTCCAGCTGTTTTGCAAGAGTGGATAAACCGATCGAGTTGATGCCGTCGTCGTTGATTACTAGGATGGTTGGCAAGGTAGTTCCTCAGGTTGCATTAGATATAGTGTCCAATTATTTTAGGGTATTCTTGCGCTCAGGAAAATGTTTTTGTTTTTGACGTAAAAAGTTTATAATGAGGAAATCGGAGGGTGGATGATGGCAAACCAAAAAACGTTTTGGAGTGTTCATGGCTTTGCTGTTCATTGCCGCTTGTTGAGGCAAGTATGGAACTAAACAAGCTGGAGGTTGGGCAAACTTTGGAGGTTATAGCTGACTGTATTTCTGCGGAAGAGGACATGGACATTTTGACCCGCCTAAAAGGCTATGAACTGGTCCGTGCATGGAAATAGGATGATCAGATCCACTTTTTAATAAAGTAACTATAATGAATTTCAGATACTTGGTGCCGTTTTAGTGGTTGTGTCAGAGCAGTTCATCATGTGTAGCTGAGCGTACATATATCGATTTTTTGAATATATACTTGAGTGAAATAGCGTATATTAAGTAACAAGATACAATATGTTTCGGAGTAGAACAATGGAACAATTGAACATAAAAACAAAAGAGGTGAAAACCATGAGAGTATTCACAACAAATTGGTACCTATACAAAACATACTTACATCCAATTTCCAAAAAATCACAAACACGAAACTCTGAAACAGTAACAGAAATTTACGTACCAAAAAAAAGAAGAGCATTCAAGCCCAAGAATCGAGAGGCTAAAAAGAGAACAATGAACTTTGAAGAAGATTTGCTGGAAGCAATAGATGAAGGACTCTCTTTGCTCGGAGAATCGTCGAAACAGGCAATCTATTTCCATTTAGAAAAAACCTTCAATATGAACAGGTTGGACATCCCCTATAGAATTGAAGAGTTCATCGATGCCATCGAGAAAATCTTTGGAAGCGGAGCAAAAATACTTGAGATTCAAATAATGAAATGCCTCTTCAATAAAGTTGGCTACACCTTTAGATACTATCCGAGACAAAAGAGCCTAACATTCACAGAATACATAGCAGCGGTCAAACTAGAAAAAAACAATTACGAAAACATCAAGGAACAACAGCCAAAACCAAACCGCAAGCAGAATGGAAAAAAAGATAATAGGCGTACGAACACGTTAGGGAGATCACAAAAGCCATCAAACAACTGGATTTTCAGGAGTTTTTCAGGAATCCGCATACTCTAAAACCAGACGACTTTCGTCTTTGCTTAAGCGCCATCTTCTCGGAAGATGATGTTTTTGATGCCACTCATTCAACGCTTTTAGCTTTTCCATGGGAACAGAACTTATTTGTAATCCGGTTTTTCCTTTCGGACCCAATATCAGAGGGACCTCCTCATACTCCATCTACAGCTCTGATTTTTTTGCTCTTCACCAAATTCAAAACCACCTACTCTTGCCTCCATCTCGCATATTTTAGCCATTTTACACAACCCAGAAATACTTTCAAGCAAGGAATAAACACAGCTATGGATACGCAAACTGTAACTTATGAAGGTGCGTTCACAAGCTTAGCATCTAGGTGCCTTTAGCAAAACTGAACTAAATATTTTAGGGGCAATAACTTTATATTATATGATGCTTTTTGACGCTCTTGATGGATGCTCCATTCGCCAAGAGACCTACCCTCTCCTTGAGCGATCGCCGGCGCATACGCGCGCATGCGCCAAGTCCCCCATCCTCCTTTAATTTCTGGTTAGCCTAACTTGTAAGTTTTGACATGAAGTTTAATGATCTACAGAAACCAAGAACCAAAACTATAATTGATCAAGATTTCTTGATAAAAACCCTTTAATTCTTTAATCAATACATTGTGTTCAGAGCGCGTGAGGAGACGGGCTTTTCAAAATGAGAAAGAAGCGTATTATTCTCTTCCTTTTTCTGGTGTCTGTAAGTCTTTCGCTAATAATCGGAGTCTCTTCAATGTTCCAACCAAAAGAGGAAAATAACAACGAGTTTATTGAGCCTCAACCGCCAATACCTTCCTTTTCTTCGGATGATGTGATGGTGACTGGAGAAGAGAGGTCCAAAGTTGTTGATATTGCTGTTAATGATCCTGAGGTTAAGAAGTGGTTGGGCAAAGGCTATGAAATCTCTGCGGTGTATGAAATCACGGCATATGCTGGGAAAGGTATCTATTCTGTCGGTATCTTGACACAAGAGCAGATGTTACCTTGTGTTGTTGGAATTACCCTGAAGGTTAATGTCGATCTGGGGATGGAGGAAGTAACAAACTTTACCTACGATTTAGAATTAGGTTCTTTAAGTGAGGAACAAAAAGAAGAAGTCATGAACATAGGGGTAAACTATGTTGAGGAAAACTATGGCAGTGACTATAGCATTAATGGCGATGTTGAAGTTGGTTCAGGGGGAACATCAACTACTTTCTATGCTTATCCAACTGCGTCCTTTAGGGTGCCTGCAGATTACCAACAGTCAGGTCTAATAGTTAATGTTATGGTGGACCTAGAAACAGGAAATGTGGCCAAAGTTATAACCATACCCAGTAAAACTATGCCTCCTCCATCTCCTCCATGAAAGAGAAAATAAATTTTAATCGCTCATTATTAGAACACCCAGCTTTCAAGCCACTTTAGACTGTCAATCCATGAGGTAGGCGCAGGCATTCCAGAGATGGCGAGATAGAAAAGCACGAAGAGAATCGCCACTACTGCAAAATAGGCTAATGCAACTGCTTTTCCCAATTTGCTGTTCCAATATTTGTTCAGAAAATACGCTGTAGCCAAACAGAGAAATGGTACACAGGAGTAAAAGTGGTAGAGATAGGTAGTTCTCACGTTCAATAGTCAAGATTACGAACGCGAAACCGACCCACCAAACCGCAGGATTGCCCATAGCCACGATTGTCGACACAGTATTGCTAGGTAAGTGTGACAGGAAAAGCCACACCGGCTTCAGAATAAAAGGCCAAGTCCACCATTGAGACGCAAAAGGATGAGTAGATTTCAGTGTTGAATGATAAGCAAACATGGACCACTGCAAATTAAACACGTCTGCCAAGCTACGTCCTGCAAGCATGCTTGGAATATAAGTCAGGAAGTAAACACACACGGCTAGCACTAAGAAACAAAGCAGCATAAAAAATGGGCGAGCAAAGAATAATTTAATCTTCGCTGATAAGCCATCTTTTAGGTTAATGACCTCTCTGAGCCTGAGCACCAGAAGGATTGCTAGCTGACCTAGGAAACCAAAAAGTGTAATCCATTTTGTTGAAAACCCGAACGCGAAGAACAATACTGCCAAAAACAATGGAAGAAGTGAAGTTTTCCAACCGTTCTTGAGTACGTTTTTAACGTAGATCAAGAAGAAGAGTTGCGACGCTAATGAGAAGAAGGCTACATAAACATCAATAGTTGCCATTCGTCCCATCGTGAAATTCATGAAATCGAATGTTAATAGAAAAGCGGAAGCGAAAGCGCCGATCCATGTTCCAAACAACTCTTTTCCTATTACGTAAATCAACGGTATCATTAACGTGGCGAATGCAACGCCTATTATTCGCCATCCAAACGGGTTATAACCGAAAATCGAAATCCCCGATGCAATGATTAATTTTCCAAGAGGCGGGTGAGACCACGAATAAGGAGACTGTAAGTTCAAGTAGTTCTCCGCCGTTCTGACATAGTAAATTTCATCGAAATATGTTTCTGATGTGTAAGTTGGGGGACATTGAACCAAGCTCTGTTCATCAATCAGCTTAGACAAGTTTGGGTCAGAAGTTATTTCACCCGTAACTGCATCGATCGCAACTCTCTGGTTATCTAGGCTTAGAACAGCCATCTCAGCGATCTCGATAGAATCCTGCTGGAAATCAAACCGCACATATCGAGTCTCCCTATTGATTTTGAAATCATTCCAGCGATAGTAGGATAGTGCTCGCGAGCGTGGAATTTTGAGCATTCCGATGTAACTCCAGTTTCCAGGAGAACCAGCGTAAACCGTGACATTTGCAGAGCCAATCTTGACCAAGAAGTAAACGCTGTTGACGCTCTCAAATCTGCCGAGGTCGATGTAAAAGTTTCTGTTTTCGGTTGCTTGCCAAGTAGTGAGTGGAGTTTGTGTCATTCCCAGATTCCATGTGGCTATTGAGAAGAAAACTATGGAAAGCGCAGTGAACGTCAACAAGTCTCGCTTATCAATCTGCATTTCCGATCGAACCTTCTAACTGGTTTTCGCTATGGCTCTGACTGGATTGAACTTGACCCAATTCTTGCCCTCGCAAATCCTTGATTATCAGCGTCAAAGCGTATAAGAACGCAATTAAGTTAATCAAGGTTACGTTCCAAACCAGTTTTAGCATCATATCTAATAAGAAAAGAAGAAAATTTCATATAATTAATGAATGTCAGAAGATAACTGTTCTCCGGACTTTGAAGTCTTTGAACTCTCCGCTGTATTCTTCCCATTGAACATCAACTTTTGTAACTCTGGCTCCTGAAGGCCCCCTTTTACAAAATTCAATCAGTTTTTCTACATCTTCTCTTTCCCCTTCAAAGATTGCTTCCACTCTACCGCCAGATGTGTTTCGAACCCAACCAGCAACGTTTCTTTTCATTGCCTCGTAACGGGTCTCCACCCTAAAGAAGACACCTTGGACCCTACCGCTTACGAGGACATGGGCTTTAACCTTCATGTTTCTCATCGACCAGCAGCCATCTACACATAGTTGACCAGCGGAATGAGAAAATTAAAGGTTGGATAAGATGTATTTTTTGGTTAAGGGGCTTGTTTGAACCTGATGGATTGCCCTGATAGCTCTAGCTCGTAGAGCTGGTTCACATCAAAGTCGATACCAAGCTTTTCATATTCGTTCTCAGTTAGAAACAAGATCATTTTCGGGAGAGCAAACTGGGTTCTTTGTGTAGCAAGCACTGGAAGCTGCTGCTGTAGAGTCTTCATGACTTCCTGAACCATTCTCGCCTCTTCTGTCGCAGGTCTAACAGCAAACCTAGGAATCACCCGATCCTCAATCAGCTCGATACGCTTACCAAGGTTACCTTCAGGATCCCGTATCGATTCAATCTTCTGAACCCTCACACGAGTCACATAAATCACTCCAGCTAACCATTAGACGCTCAGAAACCTTTATACATTTCTTAACTAGAAGACACTCACTCCATCTCGATGGTTGCAGGAGGTTTCGGCGTCACATCGTAGTAGACGCTGGAAACTTTGGGACAGTTCTCCAGAATCTTCTCAGCTGTTTCAGAGAGGGTCGTCCAAGGGATCTGAGATACTTCAGCGGTCAAGAAGTCATGCGTTTGGATTGCTCGCAGAGAGATCACATAGGGTTGTTTCTCAGATGTCTCTTGAATGGTATATAAGATTCTTGTAAAGGATGGGTTTTCGGTTATAATTTTGGTTTGAAGAGTTACTAGGTCTTTGATGGGGGCCTGATGGACAAGACCTTCCGGTGTTTGAGCTGTGATTGCAGCAATCTCGCCGTAGCGGCGTTCGCCTCCTTCGACGCCAGTAGCCTTATCCTGAAACACCTTGACGTGGAGATGTCGTTTTGGAACGTTGAGGAATCTGGTTGCCGCTTGCTGAATATGCGCCACAAAGTGATTTGACGGCTTCTCCATGTTATCGATAATAGCTGCAAAATATTGGCTGGGACTGTGTTTAACGAATTTTTCTTCAGCTATGGTGGTGGCTTTCTTAAGCGTTTCCAGCTTGTCGGGTTTGATTTCTCCAACTACTCGGACAGACAGTGCTGGACCAGGAAAAGGCTGCCTTTCAGAGAGTTCTGTGGGAATTTCCAAGTATCTAGCCACCTTTCTCACTTCACCTTTGTAGAGAGAGACAACAGGCTCGATAACTTGGAATCCGTAGAGTTCTGTGGTGCTTATTCCTATCTGCGCTAGGACGTTGTGCTGAGTTTTGACGCCTCCCTTTGTTTCAACTATGTCCGCTTGGATAGTTCCCTGAACCAAAAACCGGCAACCTTCCCTTTCAGCGGTTTCGCTCAAGACCCTGTAGAAGGTTTCTCTGAATTTCTTGCGTTTCTCTTCAGCATCCCGTAAACCCTTCATTTCCCGTAAGAAACGCTCCTGAACGTTCAGCACTTTCATGGGCAGATTCAGGGGAGGCTGAGACAGAATATGTGCAACTCTTTCAGTTTCTCCTTCCCGCATGAACGCGTCGTCAAGGATGACACAGAGAAGATTCTTGCCCATCGCGCGGTGGGTGAGAACAGCAGATGTTGTGCTGTCTACGCCTCCTGAAACCGCTATGAGGGCTCGCTCTCCTCCGACAACTCTCTTAATTTCCTCTACCTGCTTTTTCACGAAGTCTTTCGGATCAAATTCCACCAAATTCTGCACCTCCCTTCGATATTACTTGGTGTGCCATTTTTTCTGTTAAGTATAATCCCATTTGGGGCATTTTTTCTTTTCCGATAATTTGTGATAAGTTTTTTGTTGTAACTGGGGTTGGGAGTTCCCGTAGGTTTCTGAACCGGATGAATGTAGCTTTTTTTCTTCCCTGCAGAAAATCTTTGTATTCATCATAGGAGTTCAGCAGAGATTCGTGACCAAAAGATTTCCAGAGGTCCTCAGCGTCTCCGGTGATGCGTTCGATGAAATCTGCGAAGCCTCGAATGTCTTTGTGAGGGTGTGTCACGTAGAAGAATAGTAGCTTCGCGTTTTTAGGACCCACTACTCCTCTGCGAACAAAGGCGTGCGCGTTTTTGCCTGCTCTGTTTTGGCTAGAGAGTCTTTTCCAAAATTTTTCTAGATTCAAGACGATGAAAGCGTATCGTTTCAACTTTCTTCACGTTCTGTCTGAATTTGTTGTGTATTAATTAAGTTCTTTATCCTTATAAGCAAAGTAGACCGAGAAGAATAAAAAAGGATAGCTTGATTTCAAACTAGTTTTGTTTTCACATTTTTTATAACTTCGTGCGATAGACGGTTATTGATGTCTTTGTCAGTTCAGGATGAAACAGATATATTATACGTAAGTGCAAACATGAAAGGGTCTAGAGAAAAACATAAACTTACGATTTGAGGATGGCTTTGCTATGAAATGCCCAAGATGCGAAACCGAGATGATTGTGCGAAAACTGAAGGGAAAAAAGCAGACATTCTTTTCGTGCCCCAACTGTCATTACAACCGCACATCAAGAACATAACAGATCGTTTATTCTGTTTGTTGTTCGTTGGATGTTTTTTGTCCTGTCAGATACTCTCTTCGCATCAAGGAGGGAATCGGCGGCAGTATACATTCATTCTTGAATTCTTTTAGTATTAACTCGGTAATGTTTGATTTGATGAATTCCTCGTTTGGAGGATCGTTTACCCAAAATAGGGTCTCAATCTCGTTTGTCCACTCTCGGTTGCGGAAAACAAATCGTATTTCTCTTTTTATTGTCTTGCTAACGATTACCGATTTGTGGTTTTTCAGGATGTTTTCTATTATGGATTTGGCTTTTTCAGCATCCACCGTATAATCTATAGCAAAGGTTAGTGATGCCACTGCCTCTTTTTTTCCGCCTGTAAGATTGATTATTTTTTCTTTCATAAGCACGGAGTTTGGAATGATAATTTCGTTTCGGTCATAGGTCTTCAATTTGGTTGTTCTGAGGGCTATATCCGTGACTGTCCCAGTTAGGTTTCCAACGCGGATTACGTCGCCGATGGCATAAGTTTTGCCAAACATTATCAGCACTCCGGAGATCCAGTTCTCTATTATGTCCTTCAAGCCGAAGCCGATTACTAATGCGCCTACCCCAAGACCTGCAACCAGCCCTGTGATGTTAACATCCAAAAGGGAAAGGATTATGAAACCAGCTACGGTGTAGATGATTATCTGGAAGAAGCGCCTCAGGTGAACAAGTTTTCCTTTCTTTAGGTCGCCTCTCTTCTCAAGTCTACCTATTAATGTGCTGAATATGGTGACGATCAAAAAAGCGCCGACTATCGTAGAGACTATCTTCAGAAGCAGAATGGGATCTTCGATTAGTCCCTGAAGACTAGCGAGCATAATCATTTCCTCGGCATATCCTTAGAAGATGTCGTCTCTTTTTTAGGTTTTCTGAACATTAACTAAGCTCTCCGTTTTGCGGATAGAAGATTTTCATATTCAGGGTTCACTTGGTTGTGTCGAGACTTGAGTGTGGAACGGATTTTGCGCCAATTCTTTACTATGTCAGGCCAAGATTCGCTGTTCACTTGTTTCATCACATAATCGTTCAATGCTTTCTCGCGAATGATTGTTCTTTCTCGCCAGTTGATGCTGATTAAGCCTCCACGCCGCAGATGATGAAGGTGGTTTAGAACCTGTTGTGGTTTAAGAGGATACTTCATAGTCGCAGCTAAGTCGTCAAGAAGATATTCGATGGATATTTCGCTTTCAACTCGTAGACATATTATTGCCACAATGTCCAGCAGGCGCAACTGAACTGGGGGTACAGTAAAGATTTTGGGAATTATCAGTTTCTTGAAGTATGCAAGCTTCACGACTTCTGTGACGAACGTATATCCCAAAACGATGAGCAATGTAAAGCCAAGCAAAGGCAGAGATACAGGTGTGAATTCGAAGAGGCTGGTAATTGGAAGATAAATTATTGCAAATGTTATTGCGGTTGCTCCTATTGAAGCCCAGATAAGTTGTTTGCTTGGACGCGTACCCCGCAAAAAGAATTTTTCCGTTCTTATAACGAACAGCACAAGTATTTCTGAAAGGACAATTTCTGCAAACAGGACAGTTCTGAAGAGCACCTGATCGGCGCCAACCACAAAGAACAGCAACAGAATCAGAATCACATCAAATACAGCGCTTACCAAGCCAAGTAGACCGCCAAGTCTGAAGATGTGTTTTATGTCCCATCTTCTTGGTCTGATTAAATCCTCTTTTTCGACGTTATCGGTTGAAACCGCAATGACTGGCGTGTCAGTCAAAAAGTTTGCCAAAATAAGTTGAGAGGGGTGAAGGGGCAGAAAATTCAGGACTGTTGACGCAGCTCCGATTGCGTAGAGGTCTCCGAAGTTTCCTGAGAGGGTGTAGAGCAGATATTTGACGATGTTGCTGAAGGTTCTTCTTCCTTCTCTGATGCCGTCAACTATCACCTTTAAGCCTTTTTTGAGCAAAACAATGTCCGCAGCGTCTTTCGCGATGTCTGATCCCTGCTCCACGGCTATTCCAACATCAGCTTCCTTAAGTGCCAGCGCATCGTTGACGCCGTCACCCAAGAAAGCTGTTACTCGTCCCCTTTCTCGGAGAGCCCTAACTATCCGATATTTATGTTCTGGAGTTACCCTCGCAAAAATGATTGTCTTCTCAATCTTCTCTTGCAGTTCTTGGTCTGAAAGTTTGTCAACTTCTTGACCAAGCATTATTTCCTCGTCTTTAACATTCAATCCAACTTGGCGAGCGATCTCCTTTGAGGCTAGAGGGCTATCACCCGTCAGGATTTTGACTTCGATCCCCATCTTTTTGCTGATTCGGATTGCCTGTTTTGCAGTCTTTTTGGGAGGGTCTAGGAAAGCAATGTAGCCAAGAAAGGTAAGTCCCGATTCATCCTCTTTTGTGTAATTTTCTTTTTCTTCCACTTCCTTGTAGGCAACTGCGATTACCCTGAATCCCCTGTTTCCGTATTCCTCGTACAGTCTCGCCGCTGTCTTCTTGTCAGTTAACAAATGGGCTTCGCCATTCTGCCAAACATGCATAGAAGCTTCAAGTATCAACTCGGGGGCTCCCTTCGATATAAGCAGCAGCTTTCCATCGGCTTTTGCTACTACACTCATCTTTTTTCGAGTTGAATCAAAAGGCATCTCCTTCAAGATAACGCATTCTTCAAGGGAGTACTTTTTCTTCGGGGTTTCCGTCAATGTCACAGTAGGTGTCTAGCGTCAACTTGTTTTCGGTGATAGTTCCTGTTTTGTCGACGCAGACGACATCAACGTTTCCAAGGTCTTCAACAGAAACCAATCTTTTAACGACAACATTCTTTTTTGCCAGCATAAGTGCTCCGGAAGATAGGGCTATCGTTATTACTATCGGCAGCGCCTCTGGAACCATTCCGATAGCCAGTGCCACAGAAAACAGGAGGGTGCTGATGATGTCTCTTACAAGAAGGGCGTTGATGAAAAAAATTATGACAACACTAGCCAAAACAACTTTCATGAGAGTGTAACTGATTTTTCCCATGCTCTTTTGAAATTCGCTCTTCCGTTTAATGTTCTTCAAGAGCTGGGCAGTTTTTCCAAGATAGGTATCCTTTCCTGTGGCTATGACAACGCCAATTCCCTCTCCATCTCTAACGTAGGTTCCCATGAAAGCAATGTTCTTCAGTTCATGCATGGGAGGAGCTTCACCTGACACTTCAGAAGAGATTTTTTGAGCAGGATAAGACTCTCCCGTCAAAGATGATTCATCAATGGATAGTTCATCTACCTTAAGTAATCTCAAGTCTGCGGGAACCACATCACCGTTTCCCAGCATGACTATATCGCCGGGAACCAGTTCTCTGGTGTTGATGACCCACTTCTCTCCGTCTCGTATGACCTTCGCGGTAAATGTGATGTACTTTCCAAGTCGTTCCACTGCTTTCTCGGACCGGTATTCTTGTAGAAATCCCAGTGCGCCGTTGATTGTAACAATGACAAGTATGATTATTCCATCTGTCATCTCGCCTACAAGAGTTGAAACGATGCTGGCTCCCAGCAAAATCAGAACTAACGGATTTTTGAACTGTGACAAAAAGATGAAGAGTCCAGTTCTGACTTTCTTTTTGCCTATTTCGTTGACTCCGAATCGGGAGATTCTTTCCTGTGCCTGATTAGGGTTCAGTCCCTTGTCAGAGCTGCCCAATTGTTCAAGAACGTCAGAATTTGACATTGACCAATATTTTCGAGAATACATTCATGCACAGGTATGATGTGGTTTGTTCAAAAGCTTTCTTCTGCATTTAGTCAGTTAGTTTCAGACACAAATGGGATTATGGCATTCTAGAAAATGAATACGGAAACTCCCACCTGTTGTAGAATGAATATGCTGTAAATCAGACAGAGAAATATGGCTCCCTTTTTAGTCAGTCGTTCACTTGCTCCCACCATGTACCAGACGCTTAATGATGAAAGCAGCACGTAGAACATGATGCTCTGCACTGCTACAACATTCACTGGAGAAAACGAGAGCAGTGACGAAACTCCAAGGATAAGAGTGATGTTGGTGATGCAGCTGCCGAGCAGGTTTCCAAGAGCCATGTTGACAAGTCCCTTCTTGAGTGCTTGGATGGTTGTTGCAAGCTCGGGCAAGGAGGTTCCGAGACCGATAATGGTTGCTCCTATAATGGAAGGGGGCAGCCCTATGAACCCTGCGATGTCAATGGAACTGTCGACTGCGAACTTGGAAAGAATTATTATTAGTCCAGCGCCTACCAAGAATTTGATGCCGACAACGGCTATGTTTCTCTCTTCTTGTTGTTGGGGTGTCTCATCGAAGGCTGAGCTTTCTGTTTTGCGGGAAACGGTTACACCGAAGTAGGCGAACAGGATCAGAAGTACGATGCCCAGCACTGGACCTAAACTGCCCCTTTGGACAATAAAAAGGGGAATTATAGAGGAGATGAAAAGGAATTGCACAAGTTCTTTTTGAGATTGTCCCTTGATCATTACCTCTTTTCTGCTAAGAAGTATTGCCAATCCGAGGATTATTGTGAGGTTTGCGATGTTAGATCCTAGAACGTTACCGACAGAAAGACCTCCTTCTCCCACAATGGAGGCAACGGTGGAGACTGACAGCTCTGGCAGCGATGTTGTGACGGAGAGGAGGATGAAGCCTGCAGCCATTTCGGATAGACCGAGGGCTTTGGATATAGCTAATACGTATCTAATGATCCGGTCGCTGACCAGCATAATCAGCAGCAACGATGCAGCCAGCAGGGATATGCTGTAGATTATCATTTGAGAGGCACCAGCTACTTTTGATAGCTTAGAGTAGGATGTGAAACGCTTTTAAAGATTGTAGTTCCATTTAAAATAAAAGAAGGGGATTCTTTAAACATGAACCCATTAGATTTCCTTAACACTATAGGCGAGTGGGCAATAGCGAATCTACCTAACATCGTGTTTTCTTTTGTAACAGTTATTTTGGGGTATGTTGTCATCAAACTTGTTGCCAGAGAGATAAAGTCTCTGAAAGCCCAAAAAAAGCTGGAAGAACATGCGGCTTACACGTTGAACCGACTCCTGAAATGGATCATATTCGTGGCGGTTTTCTCGATTATCTTGGCGCAGTTTGGAATAACTTTGGGTACGGTTTCTGGGATCTTAACGGTTCTCGGAGGTACCATCATAGGTTTTGCGGCTATTAACACGCTTGGAAACACTATTGCAGGCTTGATAGTGATGACCAGCCGTCCCTTCAAGGTTGGAGACAGAATATTCTTTAATGGTCAATTCGCGGATGTTGAAGCAATCGAGTTAATCTACACTAAGATGCGTACTCTTGACAATGTTTTGGTTTCAATTCCAAATCAGGAATTGTTGAAGGCAGAGATAGATAACTACGGAAAAAAATCTGTTGTCAGGAGAGGCTGTTCAATTACTGCTGGTTATGAACTTTCTTCAGAACATGTAGAAAGTGCGCTATTGGAGGCAGCAAACAAATTAGTGGAAATAAAGGATGCTTTGAAGGAACCGAAAGCATATGTTTGGGTTACCAAATTTGGAAATTATGCTGTTGAGTACACGCTTTATGTTTTTATCCAAGATATCAAGCGTCTGCCAGAAATAGATTCTAACCTCAAAAGAACTGTTCTGGATTCATGTAAACAGCATGGAATAGACATTTGTACACCAACGATTATCAGAACTGTGAAAAATGGCAAGGAAAAACTTGAGACTTGATTGTTTGCGTCTCAGATTCAGCGCTGGCAAAGACTGCTGAAAAACAAATCCCTGATGGAAGAGGGGGATTCGGATGCTTTTGCAGGCGAGAGACTGATTTGTTGTTCAGGAAACTGGTAGTGAATTGGCGAAATGATGCGGTAACATGGATTTGAGTTAAACGCTACTACCAAAAAACTGGAGATGTCTCTTGCAACTCGCACTTTTTTCTCTCTGGATATTGCAATTTCATGAGCGCGCACATTTCCATGAATGCCTTATTATTGAACAACCATCAGCGTTAGGGTAGACGAGACATTGTCTTGGCTTCTGATTTTCTGGACTACTCCCTTGAGTTCTTGGGGAATTTCGGTCTTAACCTTTGCGCAGATATCGTAGAGTCCATAAACCATGTAAGCCTCTTCTACGCCATCAATTTCTTTTATTTCTTCTAGAACGCTTTCC
>SMTZ1_10005152_pt1 | contig 20397 bp, 17 predicted proteins | sample DeeMarSWOR136_30_FD_25667 | JGI IMG/M metagenome (IMG submission 25667) | reverse complement strand
ACAAATTCTCTGGCTTCTTGAGAATTCAGGTAATATGGTTCCATTCCCACATTCTTCATTTTGGAAACCATTTCCGGATCTTTCGTCATTTCCTGAAGGGTCTTATTCCATGTCTCGATGACAAAGGGGGGCAGATTCAAAGGTCCTGAAATACCAACCCATCCCGAAAAAGTAATCGACTCGTAGCCTAACTCTTGGGTCGTAGGAATATCCGGAAAATCCGGCCACCTAGCCCTTGTGTTACTTGTGACAGCCACCACTTTCACGTTCCCAGCTTTCGCCGCTGGAATAGTGGTGACGATTGCAGAGAACCCCAATTTGACATGACCACCCGCTGTCATGACAATCGTCTGAGCCCCGCCCTTACAAATGACCGGCTTTGTCTTTGAAACATCAACACCAATGGCTTTAAAAAACTGTTTCATACAGAAATCTTGGGGAGCAGGTCCCCCGAGTGAAGTCCACGTGAAATTTTCAGGATCCCTTTTCACCTCAGCTTCAACATCCTTCAGGGTCCTAAATGGAGACTGCGGAGGGACAAACCAGGCGTTTGGCGTCGAACCCCAAATGGCGAGGATATTTCGATCCGTTGGTTTAAAAGGAACATCTTTCAGCGCGATGTGTAACATGGAATACGAGGTTATGATGTCTGCCATCAACGTGTACCCGTCAGGAGTTGATTCAAGGACTTCCAAAACAGCTGGAATGGCATTTCCACCAGGCTTGTTGATGACATTGATCCGCTTCCCCCATTTTTTTTCCAAATAAAGGGATAATACCCGTGCCGTTAGATCGGACGCACCTCCAGGCGGATACCCGACAACAAGATTGACGGGCCTTGTCGGATACTTTTGTTGGGAGTGGCCCTGCTCGACCCCTCCAGTTAAAAAAAGAATCATGAACACAGATAACAGACACAACAAAAACTTCTTTTTCCCTTGAGTCATGGCTTTTCCTCCTTTTCTGTTTATGTGAAAAAACTTATCTCCAATACGCCGGATCCAGAGCTTACCTTTAGGCTCTAGTAATTCTTCACCTGAAACCGACCAATTCTACCAATTCTACCAATTCCATTGGGTCATTTTTCTGATATATGTCGGGCTGCGTTTTCTCCTGCAATACGACCCGAATTAACCGCAAAACCAAGGGCAAATCCTGAAAGGATTAGACTATAAGTATCCGATTCCCAGCCCCCTGTATCACTGCCCACAGCATAAAGCCCAGGAATAGGATCTTCCTGGTGATTGAGTACCTCCATATGATGGTTGATCTTGATGCCCCCGATCGTTCCTAAGAAGCCTTGATAACATTTAAGGGCATAGTACGGAGGCGTGCGTAATGGCACGAGAAACTTCCGGTCTTTGACAAACATCTCATCGTGTCCCCGGTCACAGAACCTGTTGTATTCATTGATCGTAGCTCTTAGAACCTTGGGAGACACTTCTATCCATTTGGCAATCCTCTCCCATGAATCTGATATTTTAATCCCCCCCTTTTTCGACTCCAATCGGAGTTTCTTCCCCAAGTTGGTCATCTTGGTCCCTGCCGGAAAACGGGAGTAACCTTTGACGACCCCATCTTCAATCAGATTATTTTTGATTTTCTCATCAAAAAGGGTATATGAAACCTTATCGGGTTGCTTGTTTAGAGCGTTGGCGGCTTCCGGCCAACAGAACCCGGTGGCTTCATCGACGAATCTCTCTCCCTTCTTGTTCACCCAGATCGTATTCGGTTCCATCGCCACGGTAATGAGATCTAGAGGCCCCCTAAAATAAGGCCCGCGTAATTGAAGGTTGCCCAACCCTTCAGTGGCAGCCCCTATTTCAGTGGCCATGAGCAATCCATCTCCCATATGAGGCATCCCCACCGAATACAGGTCTTCCGTATAGTCAGGATAATATTTCTTCAATAATTCTTTATTTCCCGCGTACCCTCCCGTGGCGATGATCACGGCCTTTGCATCAACCCTAAGTTGTTTCTCCTTTGTCTCAGCCAGAACTCCCACCACACTTCCGTTCTCACCGGTCACTATCCTCTTCGCAGGAGTTTCACAAAGCAACCGTACACCTGATTCTTTGCATTTTTGGACGAGCGCTTTGACCAGCCCGGCACCATGCCCCTGTGGCAAATGAAAAATCCGAACTTGATTGGGAAGAAAATGGGGAACACCTTCAAACCTCACCCCTTTTTCTTCCAGCCATTGAATGGTATCTCCTGATCTATCCACAATGGTGCGAATAAGCCTCGGGTTGATCTTCCAATGGTTATGGGACATGGCTATCCTGAAAAATTCATCCCTTCTGGCATCGATCTTCAATCGCTTTTGGAGATGACTTTCTACGGCAAAAATGCCTCCTGCAATCGCCGCATTTCCACCTGGAGTGCGCCGTTTTTCCAGTACCGTCACATCCACTCCTTTTTCCCGCGCCGAGAGTGCCGCCGTCAGACCACCCCCACCTCCACCAACGATGACAATCTCAGTCTTGATGGTTTCAAGATTCAACGTTTCCCTGGGATTCATAATCACCACTCCCTCCTCATCTCAACACGAATAACGATCATCTGGGTCTTACCTGTCTTTACCTACCTCTCTTACATCTAAATCTCCTCAGTTCCTGAGCTTTTTTGCCAGATGATTCATCAGCCCTCCGTCCCGAAGCAAATCCTGCATAAACGGAGGAATAGGCTTTGCTTGGAAGCACTGCCCCAGGGAAAGATCTCGGATTTCGCCCGTATCGAGGTTCACTTCGATCTCGTGCCCCTCTTCTATCTGGTCCGGACCATCTTCACATTCAAGAAGGGGAAGCCCCACATTGAAGGCATTCCGATAAAAAATCCTAGCAAAAGTCTTGGCAATGATGCACGAGATGCCTGTAGCTTTGATTGCTATGGGGGCTGGCTCCCTGGAAGATCCACACCCAAAATTTTTACCCGCAATCATGATATCGCCCGATCTCACCTTCTTAGGGAAATCCGGATCGATTCCTTCCATGCAGTGGCGTCCAAGCTCGTGTGGATCGCTCGACGTGCAATACCTGACAGGAATGATGACATCCGTATCCACATCATTACCAAACTTCCGCACGCGACCTCTCAAAATCATCCTTTTCCTCCCTTCCGTGACTTCCTCAACTCCTGACCACTTCTTCGGGAGCGGCAATCCTTCCCTTGACTGCGCTCGCAGCGGCCACTGCCGGGTTGGACAGATAAACCTCGCTCTCCGGATGCCCCATCCTGCCAATAAAGTTTCGATTCGTCGTTGATACGGCCTTCTCTCCTTTCGCCAAAACTCCCATATGCCCTCCGCAACAGGGGCCACAGGTGGGTGTGCTAATCACGGCCTTCGCCTCGAGGAATATCTCAAAAAGCCCTTCCCGCATGGCTTGACGGTAAACTTCCTGTGTGGCAGGAATGACGATCAGCCGAACATAGGGTGCGACCTTCTTTCCCCGAAGAACCTGCGCGGCAACTCGAAGGTCTTCAATTCTCCCATTGGTGCAGCTCCCGAGCACCACCTGGTCGATAGGAACGTCTCCTACCTGGCTAATAGGCTTGGTGTTGCTGGGCAGGTGAGGAAAAGCAACTTGTGGCTCGATACGGCTCACGTCGTAATCCCTCACGTCGACATAAATAGCATCCCTGTCACTCTGAAATATTCTATAAGGCCTATTCGCCCTACCTTGAAGATACTCCTCGGCAACCCGATCCACCTGGAAAATCCCGTTTTTCGCCCCTGCCTCAATAGCCATGTTCGCCATGGTTAACCTTCCCGACATCGGCAGTTGGTCGATTGTTTCACCCGTAAACTCCATGGCTCGATACAGGGCCCCATCCACCCCAATATCTCCAATCGTATATAAAATCAGATCCTTGCCATCTACCCATTTTTGAAGCTTCCCATGGTAGACGAACTTCATCGACTCCGGAACCTTGAACCATAACTCCCCTGTCAGAATTGCCGCCGCTAAGTCGCTGCTCCCCACACCTGTCGCAAAAGCCCCCAACCCCCCGTAGGTGGTAGTGTGACTGTCCCCACCCACCACCACATCTCCGGGTAAAACAATTCCTTGCTCAGGAAGTAGAGCATGTACAATCCCCATTTCCCCGACTTCATAGTAATGAGAAATCTGGTGCCGCCTCGCAAATTCCTTCATCCGCTTACAATTCTCCGCAGACTTAACATCTTTGGCCGGCGTAAAGTGATCAGGAATCAGAACAATCTTTTCTCTGTCAAACACCCTGTCCGCTCCAATTCTCTCCATCTCTTCAATCGCCGGCGGCATCGAGAGGTCGTGCCCCATCACGATGTCAATCTTCGAATTAATCAGATCGCCAGGAGTTACTTTCTCCGCCCCTGCATGAACAGCCAAAATCTTCTCTGTGATCGTCATCCCCATTTTAGACCCTTTCCTTTCTTGTCTCCTCCAAGACTTTTTCTTCCAACCCCCTGTATTTCTTCAGCCCCAAGAAATCTAGCAACTCTTCAAAGGGAACGCCCCCATGAGCGCCTGCCTGGGTGATCCCGTTTTCCTTAAGTCCGATCAATTTCTCTTTGATAGCCGCATAGGCTGCTGTCAGCGATAGGGGAGGATAGATGGCCATACAATAGCCCATCTCTTCGAATTTCTTGAAATGTAAGACCGGTGTCTTGGGCGCTATATTTACCATGACTGGCCCTTTGATCAATTTTGGAATCTTCTCCAATTGCTCGATGGTGGTAGGGGCTTCCACAAAAATGACATCCGCTCCTTCTTCTCTATACGTATTTCCTCTCCGGATTGCCTGATCAAACCCCTCCGCTGCAATGGCATCCGTCCTTGCAATCAAAACTAAATCCTTATCTTTTCTCGAAGCAACGGCAGCCCGTATCTTTGGCACCATCTCCTCTGTAGAAATCAATTTTTTCCCCTCCATATGTCCACATCTCTTAGGGGAAATCTGATCCTCAATATGAAACCCTGCAACCCCTGCTTTCTCATATTCCTCAACCATCCTTATCACATTAAGATGGTTGCCATATCCTGTATCGGCATCCGCGATCACTGGAATTTTTACAGCATCGGATATCCGCTTTGCATTCTCAACCATCTCTGTCATGGTGAGCAACCCGATGTCCGGAACCCCGAAGATAGAAGCAGCCGTACCGAAGCCCGTCATGTAGACGGCTTCAAATCCAACCGCTTCGATCAACTTTGCGCTCATAGCATCAAAAGCTCCAGGGGCAACAAGTATCTCTTTCCTTTGTATCAATTCTTTTAACTTGGTTGTCTGTCTCATTTTCTTACCTTTCTATTTTTAGATAGAATTTCCCTTTTGGTAGATTCTTCCTCTCTATCAATGATTTGGGAAATTCATTTTCCATCCCTCTTAGATACCGAGGTGGGTTTCTTTGTGTTTGCCCATAGCATGCCCTTCTGAATGTGTTCAACCTCAACAGCATGCGGACGGGTACGTCCTACCGCACCAGATCGGCCAGTTTGGCAATATTCGGGACTTCTTCTAAGCGGTCAACCATTGTGATGATCTTCTCCCTTTTTTTCTTATCAAAGAACTTCTTGGTCAGTGAATGGAATTTGTCCAGGAGTTCCTCCTTGGTGGTAGGACTCTCTGGGTCTCCCTTGGGGAAGTCAACGTGGGCTTGGAACGTCTGGCCATCATTCAACTCGGCTATTAAGGTAGCGGGATAGGCTTTTGGATACATAGCTTCAGCCTCTGGGTCAAATTCCCAGATCACCTTTTCCGCAAGAGCTAACACCTCTGGGTCACGGAGGGTCTTGCCCTGGAATTCATCGACCCCTGTCCTGTTCTTGCAGATCGCGACGGCGATGGCCCAGGGGAGGCTGAACTGGGCGTCTACATGGGTAACAGGTTTCAATTTTCTCTCTACAGGGTTGCATAGCGTCTTGATCGTAAAATCACCCACCTTCGCTGTGATCTTTTTGATATCTTTTGCTCGAACGCCTTGCCGATAAAGATCGAGGGCACAATCGGCCACAGGCCCGGAGAACCGGCAACAGGCATGAACCTTAATGCTTGTATCCATCATTTCCCATTTCTTACCCAGAGTTTCTGTTATTCGATTGAAGTCATACTGATCTTTGAAGGAAAGGGCCTTGATGAGTCCGCTTGGACCATCAAGAACGGTTCCGGAACCAATGAAAGACTGTTCTGCGAGGGTTGCGGCTAAGACGCCACCCATGGCCGGATGGCCGGCTTGGAGAGGCTTCTGCCATGCCCCCTCCCCAGTGCACTCCTGGGTGCCCGCGGAAAAACTGGCCGCTAATCCTAAGGCGTATTTTGTCCTTTTTACATCAAGCTTCATGACCGTCGCGCAACCAGCCGCAGCACCGAATACACCGCACGTCCCTGTAGGGTGGAATCCCTGGTAGTAAGACTTTCCGAGAAGCGATTCGCCTAAACGAATCATCACCTCCAGTCCCAGAATAAAGGACCTGAGAAAATCTTTTCCCTTTACCTTCCGCTTTTCTCCGAGGGCAAAGACGGCCGGAAAAACGGCGACAGACGGGTGCATGGTCCCTTCCCGGTGGTCGTCGTCAAAATCGAAAGTGTGCCCCATGGTGCCATTGAGCAAGGCCGCATTCATAACCGATGTCTTAAAGCCGTGTGCAAAGACCGAGCTATGAGGTTTTCCTCCTTCTGCCCGCATGACCTTTGCCAAAGCCTTTATCTGTGGCTGTTTCGATGCACCGACGGTACAGCCTATGACGTCAATCACATACTCTTTTACTTTCTCTACGGTCTCCCTTGGAAGATCATCAAATTTTTCCTGGACCAGAAACTCAGCCACTACCTCTACTACTCGTTTTCCCTGACTCGCTTGTTCCATAATTACGCTCCTTTCTATAATGAATCAATTTTTTTCCTTTAATCCGTCGCCGGCTTCAATCGTAGACCTCTCTCTCAAAGACCCTGAAGTCATGACCGGGCAGAATGAATGCCGATAATCTAGCTATCTTATCGAGACTCTCATAATATTTCCTCATATCAACGTAAATGTTACTGATAGTGGGTGGGTTTTGTTCAAGGTTGGCGAAAAGAGGGAGAGTATCGCCTGCTACAAAAATTCTTCTTCCTTCCCCCTCAACCAACACCCCTTGCAGACCATAGGTATGACCAGGTGTAAGGATTGTTTTCACTCCTTTGGCAATCTCTTGGTCACCGGAAACAACGGTATAATCGACCTCGTCGACCATCCGTCGAATATACGCATGGACTGTGGCGGGAAAGGGCGACCGTGCTGTACAATATCTATATCCTCACATCTTACCCCGACCTTCTTCAGGGCATTCTCAATGGACTGATCCTTCTCTCTCTTGTAGGGTTGCCACCGTGGATGGGCTTGAGAAGGATCTCCTCCTCCTGTATCCACCAGGATCTTCTTATCAGATCCTTCAATATACCAGGAGATGAGTGGAAAATCTGATACAGTTCCCGGTTCTAGCCCCTGGCAGAAGTTCACAATCGGCCTCGTGATAGTGCCTACATGAAGGGGATGAATCTTGAGGAATGCCATCGTTTTAGTCTCTCCTTTCTGGGAGGAAACTCGTTCAATATCCACTAAAGTTTTGTAGCAACTTCAAACGCATCGTGAATTGCATCCATTGCATTGCCTACTTTCTTACAGTCTCCAACATAGTGAATCCGACCTGTAATGCCCCAAAGGGATATGAAATTAGGGATTGCACCCATAGCAATGACGACGGTGTCAGGGGGTGTTAGCAATTCCTCTTTTCCATCCTTCAAGATCTTTATCCCTTCATCGTTTAATTCAAGCACCCTCGTCTCCACCATCATCTTAATCGACGTCTTATCTACCCTCTCCAATACGTCAACTCTATTCAAAGGACCCAAATCTCCACCTATCTTATCTAACATTTCTATAACGGTTACTTTCTTTCCTAAATGATGAAGGTGCTCTGCTACTTCAATGCCCACAGAGCCCCCACCAAGAATGAAAATATCTCTCCCGATGCCTTCTGGATTCTCAAGCACATCTTTAGCAAACCGAATCGCATACGTATTGTGATCCAGGTTAATTTTAGGAATAATTGGATTTGAGCCTGTCGCCATGACGATTTCATCAAAATTCTCTTTCTTCACACTTTTAAGATTGAAATCCTCTTTCAATTTTATTTCAACTTTCAACCTCTCTAATTGGTTCTGAAGAAACTCTACCACACCGCTGAACTCCTTCTTCTCATCAAGAACAGAAGCTTCTCTCGCAGTACCACCCAATTGATCCTCTTTTTCGATCAACCTGACATCATGTCCTCTCGTTGCAGCCACATAGGCTGCTTCCATCCCCGCCACACCGCCACCCATCACTAAAACCTTTTTCCTACTTTCCGCCTTCTTCTCCAATCCATAGATATGCTCATGGCCAACCTCAGGGTTATGCAAACAGGTCAGGCTATTTTCCATAACAATCTTTTCCATGCAGCCTTGATTACAAGCAACACATCTCCTTATTTCATCAAGCCTCCCCTCCTGCGCCTTCAGAGGCCAATAGGGGTCTGCAATCAGTGCCCGACCCGTTGCAACCAAATCAGCTTTTCCTTCTCGGATCACTTCATCAGCCAATTCAGGAGTATTGATGCGTTGAACCACAATGACAGGGATCTTTACCTTCTTCTTGATCTGCTCCGCATAAGGAATCAATCTGCCTCTCGGAAAAGACATCGGTGGAATCACCCGGTTCATGGCTGAGGGGGTTTCGTTCAACCCTGCAGATATATGGATGATTTGGACCCCCGCCGCTTCAAGCTTCTTTGCGAAAAGAATGGATTCATTGATATCTAACCCACCCTCTACAAACTCTACAACGCTCATCCTATAAGAGAGCACCATACGCTCTCCAACTCTCTCCCTGACCCTGCTCACCACTTCCAAGGGAAATCTGGATCGTCCTTCAATATCGCCTCCATATTGATCCGTTCTTTTGTTCGAATAGGGAGATAAAAATTCATTCAACAAATATCCGTGTGCACCATGGAGCTCTACCGCATCAAACCCGGCTCTTTTGGCCCTGTCTGCAGCATCAGCAAAGTACCCTGCTATTTCCTCTAATTGCCGATGGCTCAATTCTTGTGCGATTGTTCCCGTTATAGGATGAGGTAATGGTGATGCTGCAAAATACTGGTCTGCCCTCACAGCGGACTTATCAAAATTCCCATCAACATCCACTTTCATACCGCTTATTCGACCAGATTCACCCAGTTGAATGACACATCTTGCCCCATATTCCTTGATCAATTCTGCCAATTCTCTAAAACCGGTGATGAATTGATCGGCAGATAAATCCAAACCAAATTTTCGGCCGCTGCTCGAAGGGTTTATATTCACCCTTTCGGTGATAATAAGAGCAGTGCCTCCTCGCGCCCTCTCCCCATAATAAGACTTATGTCTTACTGAGACAAAACCTGGATTTTCTGGATCCGCAAAATTAGTAGACATAGCAGGCATGACAATCCTATTTCTAAGCCTGATCGGCCCGATCTGAATGGGCTGGAAAAGGCTTGGAAACTTACCCTCTGACATCTCTTTGGTTACCTTCTGCAATTTCTATGGATTCTTAATGACTTTTATCACCAAGATTTGAACCATGCCGTTGCCTTGACGGCCTCATTTAGACCAATCGAGTAGGCGGACTATTTCCTCGACATCGCTAACAGCTTCGAGCTGGGAAACCAATTGAATGATCTTCTCCACTTTATCCTTTTGCATGGGTCTCGCAGCGTGGGAGGCACAATCCCTGAACTTCTCACCAAGGGCGTCCATGCCCATTGGATTTTCAGGACTACCATAGGGATGGTCCACTCGCTTGGAATAGACTTTACCGTTTTTAGCCTTTATCTCCACGATGGCAGGGGTCACACCCCTCTTATTTAGAGACTCGTCTCTCTTCGGCGTTACTTTGTTGGATAGTGACAGCATGGTTCTATCCTTAATAGCCTGCTCGTTAAAAGCACCCAACCCTACTTTTCCATGCGCAAGAGCCACGGCGACTGTCCAGGGAATGCTGAACTGAGCGTCAACGATCGTCCTAGGATTTCGTTTGATATCCAGAGGTTCACAGAGTGCTTTCTCAGCTCCACTACTAACGCTTACTGAGACAGATTCTACATCGTCAGCTCTAATTTTATGCTCGTTCATTATTGCGAGGGTTGCGTCAATAGAGGGATGGTCATTCCGGCAGCAGGGATAGGGTTTAAAGCTCAGATCGATCACCTCATATCTCTTCCCAAGATTTGCAGTAAGCACTTCAGGGTTGTATTCTCCCCGATGGTAAATGTTGTAAAGCCCGTAACGCCCTTCAAGGAGATTCCTTGCTCCAGTTATCCCTTTTTGGGCCATCATGACTGCGATGATACCATCTCTGACCGCAAGGCCAGGACCGATTCGTTTAGCCAATGTCCCGTCGTCAACACATTGGCCATTTCCTCCTGCCTGATGATAGGCAAGGCCAAAAGCGCTGATCAATCTCTCTTCGTCAAGTCCTAAGAGTTTTCCAGCCACGGCAGCGGCATTGAAGTTCCCGTGTAAAGTCGTATAGTGCCATCCACTGTCAAACATAGAAATTTTGCAAGCCATACACATTCTTATACTGAAATCCGCAGCGAGGGCTATCGCAGTGATCATTTTCTTGCCGTCGACCCCTCCCATCATTTCGGCAATAGCCAAAGCAGTAGGCACTGCAACGACTCCCGTATGGAGAGGAGAAGGATCATGTGTGTCATCATAATCAGAAGCGTGGACCATAGTCGCGTTAATCTGAGCGGCGCTGATACATGGAAGCTTCCCTCCGTAAACCCAAACCGTGCTTTCCTCCTTTCCACCCCAGTTCTTAAAGATATCTAGCAGCTCCTTCGCGCCCATTTCCGAGCTTCCGCACAAACTTACCGCAAGGGTATCCATCACAAGTCTCTTTGTTACGTCGACGACATCGGGGGGGAGTTTCTCATAATTGGTTTCTACAATATTCCTCGCAATCATGTTGATTCGATCCATCTTCGTCCTCCTTTCGTTACCCCTGACCTAAAATAATACATTTTTCTATTTATGTGTGTTTGGAAATCATTAATTGATGATGGTAAAACGCTCCTGTCTAACCAAAGTATTCTACCTATTTCTGACTTGTTTAGATAAATGGGACGTGCTTCCTTTCAAGGGATTAAGCCTTAGAAACAATCCAATAACTTTTTACCTGCTTAAGATTTTGTTTACATCATGGCCGAGTTCCGCCAATATCAATGATGATGCGTACGAAACTTACTTTTGTAGCTTTCATAGGCAGAGCCATAGGGCCAGTCAAACTCTTCGTATTTGTGTTTAATCCTCTCGATATGTTCCTTAGACCAGTCCGGATCCCATCCGAGTCCCAAATCCTCGTCAACCATGACCACTGTCACCTCAGTAAAGGCGGGCCTCTTTTCAATGATAACAGTGATATTACAAGCCCTTTGTGGCACACTGCAATCGACGCATCTCCCTACTTCGGCACATGGTAGTTGCACCTTTCTTCTTCTGGCAAGGGTAGGAGTAATTGTATTCTTGATGCGGTAAATTGCCTCCTCTACGTTCTTAACAATTTTGTTTCTGCCCACAATGACTATTGACTTTCTCAAACCCCAAATGAGGCCAGCCACTCTGTTGCCAACCCCATCAATATTCACCAGCTTGCCATCTTCCGTAATGGCATTTGTCCCGGATATAAATACATCTGTACCAAGGGTTCTTCTGAATGATTCCATGAATATTTCTTCATTGAATTCGACTAATCCGTAAGCTTGGGATATCGGATCAACAACGATGTTTCCTTTATGCTTCAACGCCTCTAATACACCGATCTGTCTCACCGTAGCAGAATTCGCAACACCTACCGTAAGCTGGGCTGGAACCAATTCTAAAATCTTATCCAGAGCGGCTTTGCTGCTCTCTAAAAGGAAAGCTTGAAATCCGTTGTCTCTTAGCTTCCCCACAACTGCCGTAATTTTTTCCCTAGGATACATGCACCCCCCACCCCATATTCCCTTGATACACAGGTAGATTTCTTAAGACATTTATGAGCATTTCCACTTTGCCAGGTCCTAAGCTTATTTAGTACGAAGGGACCCCATATTTTTCCCAACCTACTTCTTGGCTCTAACCTCCATACATCTTAGACGGCAAATATAGAGAGATAGATGGGAACAGAATGAGTATCGCCAAAACAATTATCTCTATCAATATAAATGGAAATATGCCCTTTATAACATCGGTGACGGTAGTGTCCTTCCCTGCTGCTGACGCAACGACAAAAAGATTAATCGCGATGGGAGGGAAGATCATCCCGAGCTGGCAAAGTTTTGTGTAAATGACCCCGAACCAAATGCCGTCAAACCCGAGCGCCTTGACCAGAGGATAAACGAAAGGAACAGTAACCAACGTCATGGAAAGCTCGTCCATCAAAGCTCCCAGTATGATATACATGACAGCGATTAGTCCAATCACAGCAAGGGGTGGTATCGCGAGATCCATGGTGACGAAACGTACGATCACTTCCACAAAACCCGACAAAACTAAGAACCTTCCGAGAAAGAAACCACCTATAAGGATTGCTGTTAAGGGACCTATACCCTCCATCGTTTCAAAGCATATTCTGCGCACATTAGCTCTCCCCAGTTTCCTCCTACCTAAGGCTAATAGGAAAGCACCGGAGGCGCCTACCGCAGCTCCAGCCGAGGGAGTGAAAAAGCCAAAATAAATGCCGCCGAAGACTAAAACAAAAAGCACGATGATGCTCCACAACCTGAAAACAGAACGGAATTTTTCCCCCGCCGCATATTTGACCGTTGGGGCGGGAGCTAACTTCGGATTCCACTTACATCTCACCCATATAGACACCATGTACAAGATGACCGTAATAATACCAGGGACGATACCTGCGATCAGGAGCCTTCCTATAGATTCCTCCGTTATGACACCATAGATAACAAAGAGGACGCTGGGAGGTATCATTACCGCAAAAGTCCCTGCTGCAGCGATGCATCCAAGAGAAAAGCTCCTATCATAGTTATATTGAAGCATCTCAGGAAGTGCCACCCTAGTGAAAAGTGCCGCATTGGCCACGGACGAGCCCATCGTTGCGGCTGAGAAGCCACTTCCCACGGTCGTCGCCATAGCCAGTCCGCCACGAATCCCTGCAGTGAACTTATAAACGGCTCCATACGCATCTTTGACGATACCTGCTTCACCAGCGACTTGACCCATTAGGAAAAAGAGTGGTACAACAGCAAGACTGTAATTGGCCAGAACGGCAAAAGGAAGGGAAGCCACAATTCCCAGAGTTGTAACTAACCCCGATGTGAAAATTAGCCCTACAACACCAACTAATCCCAATGCAACAAAGATCGGTATTTCTAATAGGGCCAGAACAACCATCGCGAGAAACCCTATCGCTCCTATCAGTAGAGGAGGCATAATTTTTTTCCCCTTTCCTCGACTTGGCTGGTGCTAATCCCTTTCTATTGAGGTCTGAACTCAAGCCAAATAATATAACGTCAATACACCCGCATCGCCTCAAACCATAACCGTCCGCGGTGCTTGCCTACCATCTTAATTCATCTCGTCTGCAGCTCTTCCTTCTCCCCCTTTTGTCCATCCAATCACTTGCATATCCCATACGCTAATCTTGCTTCCGTATTCGCAATTCGCCGATAAGTTGGAACATGACGATGACTGCTGAACCTATGAACCCAAGAGCTAAGGCAATCTTCGCAGGAAACCAATAAATCTTGATTACGAGCTGCTCAAACTCCAACATCCGAGTGCTTCGCCATGCATAAATGCTCAGTTGCCAAGCCACCAAAGCCGTAAATAGGAAGACTAAGACTAATCCGATAATATCTCTCACACGCTTTGCTCTCCCACGGATGGTCAATAATTCTACGACGATGTGGCCCCTTTTCATTGTTACATAAGCTAATGGCAAGCTGAGACATATTACATTTAATATCTCCGTCCAATTTATCGTTTCCGGGAGAGAAAAACCGAAAAGTTGCGCTACAACATCGCCAGTGATCCACACCATCATAAGCACGATGACAGCCCAACCGGCTACAGCCGAACCTTCAAGTATTCTCTGGATATATCGCCGCCCCTTCGGTTCTGATGCCATAGGCCTACTCCTTCTCCTGCCTCGTTATACTAAACACCATTAAAAAGGAGTCATTGCGAGGAGTTTGACGGCAAGGCATATTTTGAAACTGGTTCAATTTCCTCGCAATGCCCCTCTATGACCTGATCAACTATTTGTACTCCCATTTTTTCCCGGTCGATAGGTATCTTTTTTCGTACTCATCGGACAGTTCACGCCAGCGCTTAAGGAATCTATCAGCAACTCCAGAATCTACTCTCAAGTCGTTGATCAAGGAATCCTTAGCAGCTGCCCAAGGGTCTCCAGCCTTGTCCATGAAAGCTTTATAAACTTTATCATCAATTTCTATGAACTGAACCCCTTTCTGTTTCAAAACTTCAATGCTTTTCTTTTCTGATGTCAAGTTTAAATCAAGGTCCCTGGCTCCAAACTGAATGGCTGCCCGGGTAAAAGCATCCTTTATTTCTGGCGTGAAACTATTCCACACATTCAGATTGACCGTTACTTGCCATCCCACAAGGCTACCGAAAGGAAAGCTCACGTACTTAGCCACTTCATAAAGCTTGAGGCTCTCCATAAATTGTGGATTCACAACCGTACCATCCATGACTCCCCTCATAAGCGTTTCGTAAAGCTCTGACATTGGGAAATTGACATTTATAGCGCCGAGCGACTTCATCCATTCTGAACAATACTTACCTGGAAATGTTCTGATCTTTAAACCCTTGAAGTCGTCTAAATTGCGAATCGGCTTCGAGGAAATAATAATGTATCGGGCCAGGGCTGTCCGATTAAGACCATACTGGTTTTGTTTCCCGAACTCATCTTGTATCTCAGGAAAACTGCGTAAAAGATTTAGCCATATATATGCCGCCTGTTCAGCGTTCTTGAATAGTACCGGGTACATTTGTAGCATTGAATTTAAAGGAAAAATCGTTGGGGTATAAACAGGTGCGGTGGCCGCCATATCAATGGCTCCTCTTCTACATAGGTCAGGTATGTCTTTGGTTTCGGCGATTTGTCCGACCCAGTACAACTTTGGCTTAATGGCACCATTTGTAAAAGCTTCTATGTCATCTCTCAGCTTTTTGACATTCGGGCTTTGATAATTGGTTTCCCCAATGAACAAGGCCCACTTCAATTCTCTGCCCTTTGGCGCAGCAGCCGCTTCACATAGAGTGAAGCTAGTCAAAAGCAAAACCACCACGAATACAGCCAACAAACCTAATTCTTTTTTCTCTAAACTCCTGTTAAGCATTTGACACCTCCTCGTTGTGAAATTACATCCTGATCTAGGTTGACAGTTAATGGCAATAGGTTTCTCTCTCTTTGATGAATCATCCTTTAATCAGACCTTTCCGTTTCCTTCTTACATGGTCCCAAAGCCTTCCAGGACATTTGCCAGTGACCACCTCCTTTCGCCAAAGTTTTAGGGGAAACCGGATATTCTACAATCTAGTCAGTATCTGCTCAGCCTCCTTAACGACGTCCCGAACCACCTCGGCAGCACTTTTTACCTTTTTTATCAAGCCGGCACATGCGCCGCAAACAAAGGTTCCCTCAGCGATATTACCCTCCAACATCCCTTTCATGTATCGCGGACGATAGAAGTTTGAAATCTCTTGCGAGGTACTGCCGCTCCCTTCCATCTGAACACAGCGTAACATGAGAGGAGTTTTCAAAGCCCGGAGCACCCCGTTTGGCCCGGTGACGGTTACCGTGCTGGTATCAGTGGCCTCCAAGATCGCCTGCTTGACAGCCTGGTGAGCTGGACACTCCGTCGTAGCGATGAATCTGGTCCCCATGTAAACGCCTTCTGCTCCCAGTGCCATGACCGCGGCCATCCCTCTGCCATCCACAATTCCACCACCAGCAACTACCGGAATTCTGACGGCATCCACAATCTGAGGAATCAGCACAAAGGTGGGAATACGATCATGTCCTGTGTGTCCTCCCCCATCGAAACCCACAGCAACAAAAGCATCGATTCCTGCCTGCTCTGCCTCTTTAGCAGCTGCAACATTGACCGGCATGCCGCGATGCAATACCTTTATCCCAGCGTCCTTTAACTGCTTTACATATTTTTCCGGTCCACTTCCAGCAATGACAACCACTGGAATACCCTCCTCCAGGATCACCTCGAAACACCGCCTACTGAAAGCTTCGCCACCCCCGGGATGATCTAGAAAAGAAGTCATAAGATTCGCCCCAAAGGGCTTCTTTGTTAGGGACTTGGCTTTCTTAATCTGCCGCCGAAGTCGCTCTCCAGTCTCCACGACATCCTTGGTTTCCGTTCTCTCACCGGCATTTGGACCAATGACGCCCAAGCCGCCCGCATTGGAGACAGCCACCGCTAACTCCGCCCAAGTTATCCAATTCATCGGAGCCTGGATTACAGGATACTCTATTCCCAGTAACTCACAAAGTCGGTTTTTCTTCATCCCGAGTCTTCTTCCCCCATCTCTCAAGCACTTCCCAAACGCTTCCGACGTCCCCTTTGTTTGCAGCCGTGTTCACCGCGAATGGATTTGGGGATCTATTTTCCTATACAAAAGCTCCGTCAATTTTTCAATCTGATTGACCTTGTCCAGATAAACGGGACTACTCATCACTATCCATATAGATTTTGAAAGAAATATCTACCTTCTTGGACATCAGCCAGTTCCGCATCATCATCTTATCAACATGCAATAGGATCAACGCCTCGTGCGTTCTAGGAGAGTGCTTACTATAAATTGGAGAATGTGTACCGATCGCATGAACGATTTCTAACGGGAGGGCTTGCTCCAAAGCTAAAGAGATACCAAGACTTGTGTGAGCAAATAACTGGCCGAAGGAGGTTAATTGCCCCGTCTCTTCGTGAAATTGAATGATTTTGTCAACATCGTGGAGAACGGCTGCGGCAATAAGGTAGTCCATATTGATGTTGATTTGCTGAGTCCGTTCAACAATATTGGCAACAGCAATTGCACATTCCACAACTTGATTCGTGTGCTCTACATTAGATAATTGGATTTTTGTCTTTTCAGGTGGCCATGCGCTAGATGTCTCTATTTTATCGCAGTGACTCATCTCCCACGCCTTCAGCCAAACATTCACGACCTTGTTTCTTAGATCCTCGTCTCTTATATCTTTTATCCTTGGAAATAGCGTTTTGACGTAGTTTTGTTTTTCCTCCATTTTTTCTCCTTATTCACCACAGACTGCGCACATGTTAATCGAATGCTTCCATCTCTTTCGGAGTCTTCGCAGGTGACCTTGGGCAGAAGAACAGGTAAGAGCATGGTAAATACTTATTTCAACCTTATGGATCACAGGTCCGGATCTGCTCCAAGAAGCTCCACTGACATGGGAATCCATTAGCTCATATGCTTACCGCCAGAAATATTGATCGCTTGCCCTGTCATGTAATCGGCCTGACTTGAGACTAAAAACAAGACAACATCCGCGACATCTTCGGCGATGCCGTAACGGCCTAAGGGAACAGTTTTCGCTGTCTCGGTGTACCAGTTTTTTCTAAACTCATCCACCGAGATACTCTCCATCTTAGCTTGCTCCTCAAACCATTGGTCTTGGATATTCGTATTGATATGACCCGGACAAACGGAATTGACATTGATCTTATATCGGGCAAGTTCAAGCGCCAAAGTCTGCGTGAAACCGAGGATACCCCATTTGGAAGCCACATAGGCAGCGGTTCCTGCAACGCCAATCTTTCCGGCAACGGAGGATGTGAGTACCATCTTTCCCGGACCGCCGCGTTTGATCATATGCTGGGCCACTCGTTTCGAGATGACAAATGTCCCCGTGAGATTGACATCGATAACTCTTCTCCAATCTTCTTCTGTTGTATCGACGACCGGCACGTTGACCGGTCCTCGGATCGCGGCACAATGGACGAAGATATCTATCCTGCCGAATTTTTTTAGGACTTTTTCAACGGATTCATTGGCCTCTTGATTGTTGCTGACGTCTGCTGTCAAAGCAAGGGCCTCCCGACCTATCGCCTTTATTTCCTCCACTTCCTCGTCTAGACCTCGCCATCCCTCATCTCCGGCGAAAAGGCTTCTTGGCGCGCGATATTTGTCAAGGATGGCAACGTCGGCTCCTCCTGCGGCCAACCGTAATGCGATCGCATGGCCCATTCCTCTCTTGCTTGCAGCTCCTGTCACAAATGCAATTCTACCACTAAAATGATTTAGAACCATTTGGGGGCTCCAACAGTTTAAATAACCAACGCTTTTTTCCCCTCCATTTTTTCCGTGAGGAAGCGGGGTGTGCATGAGAACTAAGGATACACAGTCTTCTGCAGAACTAACAGGTCGTGGGCTGGAAGGATGTATCCTCCAAGTTTTTTGACTCTGTTAAGGCTCTCGTAGTACTCCCGCAAGTCAACATAAATTGCGTTTGGCCAGAAGGGCTCGTTTTCCGGGACACGCATGTTTTCAAAGAAGGGGATATTATCTCCTGCAATGATGTAAAGCCCCTGGGCCGTCTGCACCAGGACTGCCTGGCTCCCTGGAGTATGTCCTGGATTCAAAATTGCTTGAACGCCGTTAGCCACCTCTGCGTCCCCGTCCAAGAGTTCAAACGTGATCCCCGATAGGTCCACGTCATAAACCGGCTTGTGAATCGGCACGGGATTCCTCGCGTACTCCATCTCTCTTTTTTGGACAAAAAAACGGGCGTTTTTCAAAAGAACATTACCGGAACAGTGATCCAGATGAAGGTGAGTATTGATGACTGTTGAAATGTCATCCAGCGAGATGTTGAAGCGTGTCAACTGGGCCTCCAACGTCTGTTCTCGGGTCTGGGAATAACGCTTATAGAATTCGGCTGTCGCCACCCGGCCGCAGGCTCCCGTGTCGACAAGAATCTTCTCACTGCCACTCATCAGGAGCCAGGCCAAAACCGCACCTTCCATTTTTACCCCGAAGTCTCTATGAAGAAGGGACTGCGACTTATCCCGTACGGCAGTTGCCACAATCAACGGTGCGATGGTCCATTGATGAGATGTCATTTCTCGGGCTCCTTTCTGTGTATTCGCCGGTACCGCTTATCCGAATGCCCTCGCGAGATCGATCGCCCGCGTTTCCCCCTGCCTCGCCGACCTCCAGCTTAGATCTTCAGCACACCGTTTTCCATAATGGTTACGTTATCTATCGTTATCGTCGCCTGAGTCATATCCACATCTTGATGAATGACGCTATCTGATCTCCCGCCAAGGTCGTAATTCCTTCCGCAGGCGATGTGAACATGACCTAACCTCCCCTTATCGATGACGGACCCTGTCAGAGGCCCGGTGATCATGTGGCTCGTCCCAATGCCCAGTTCTGCCACACAGTTGTCCGCCATTTTGTCCATGGAAATCAGCTTCTTGAACCTTTCTGCCTCCTCTGGTATATCTGATGAAACTGTTTCTACCTGGGCTCTTCCTTTCTTCACTTCGAAACGGATGGGTTTCTGCAGCATATATTTCCATCCTTGAACGAAAGAATCGACGACCACAGTTCCATCTGTTGTCCCTTCCACAACCGCAATAGCTGATTCTCCGAAGAATGGAGCTACTGCAAGAGGGGAGTCGCCCAAAGGGGAGAGCGGTATCGCGGCTCGACCCTCTATGCTAAGAGTAAGATTCGTTCCATGAGGCGTTGTCACTCTCACTCGCTTCCCTTTCGTTTCGATCTCAGCAAGCTTAGCGCTTCGGTCTCCGATAATATTAAGACCCTCAAGGGTAATGGGTTCTTGCAACAGGTCTTCACCATATTCCGGCCTCATCAGGACACACCTTCGAAGACCCGCTTCCGTCGCTTCTTTTCTGGCCGTGGAATGGCCTATCTCCGAGGTCTCCGTCACCTCCAAGACAACATCCGCTACCTTCATTGCCGCAGCAACCGTTCGTGGAGGTTCTTCCGCGAGATAGGTGCGCGATTTAAAGACGGCCAGGACGGCATCGGCTCCCATGGTATTCGCCAGATCGACAAAATCATAGGCCAGAGACATGGCCCGGACATAATCATCTGCGACCACAAGGAGATTGGTCCCGGATTTCACCCGGCATATCTTTTCCAGGATCAATCTCATATTCTCTACCCTCACTGCAGTCATTCTCACTTGTACTACCTCCTTTCCCATTTCCTTCAATAACGATAAGGCAAGGTCACTTAATTGACACCCCCAGATATATTGATTGCTTCTCCGGTAATGTAAGTGGACTGGTCGGAAACCAGGAAAAAGACAAG
>SMTZ1_10009160_pt1 | contig 20405 bp, 16 predicted proteins | sample DeeMarSWOR136_30_FD_25667 | JGI IMG/M metagenome (IMG submission 25667) | reverse complement strand
AGGAGATTTATGTAGCTGCTTCCATAGGGTGGTTGCCCTTGCACATCACCGTAGTAAAAGGCCTTTAGCATGTCCGCATCTGGCCAGCCTGGTACTCCCTTAGTTGCAGTGCCGTCAATGATTTCACCCTTGTTGTCCAACTCGCCATTATATGTAACGTTGCCGTAGACCTCAACCCCCGATCTGAGGGTTATGTCACCGTAGCTACTTAAGGCGTTATCAAGTAGGTACGAGTAGTCCAATGCCGCGGCATACGCCTCTATTGTGACACCAACGCCCTTGTAGTCGGTGGCCGTGGACACAATCTTGTAGACCCCCCCGGCTTCTTTATGGAGCGCGACAGTTACGTTGCACCCGTTCACATATTGAGGGGGAAGGTCAATATGGTCACCTGGGTTTTGCGGCAGGCTGCTGGAGTTCCCCATTATCCTGTGGTATCCATCCTCTATGCCGGCATCGGCGGCATAGACCTGGAGCATCCTGTCCTCACGTATCTGGGCGGTACGGCCAGCGCCGAAGATGAACCCCAATAGCGGCGGGATAACCAGTAAGCTCAGCGCCAGCGTGATCGTGACATAGACCAGGATTTGTCCCGCTTCGCTTTTCCCAAAATTTGAACTTCTCATCCTTCCTCCCTCCCTAGCTGACAGGGCACTCGGGACCAGGGCACTCGGGACCGATATAGTGACCGTCCACATCCTGTGGAAGCCAGTCAACCACGGCTCTGGGATATATCTCGTATGTGCTGCTTGCCTCGCTGCGGTCAGCCCTGGCTGCTACTTCAATTACCACTGACTTCATCGTGTCATACTCCACATCGTAAACCATCCTGTAACACGTCGTTCCTGTCTGCTCAGCGTCGGACCAGGGGATCAGGTACTCCGCAACCAGAGTAGTCTCGTCGACCAGCACTGCCTCTCCATCTTTGACCTCTCGTGTTCGCATGAGCTGCCAGAGGGCTTCGTCCTCCACCATATTCTCAACGTTGTACGTAATAGTTACGCTGAGAGAGCTGCCCCAATCCTCCCACGTCATAGTGAGCGGGAACCCTTGCGAGGCACCGAGCTCGATAGTCTGGGCCTGCGCAACATCCTCGCTGATCCAGAAGCCGACGTACTGCACCTCGAGCGTAGCCAATGTCTTGTCCCTGTTTTCATCAGCCACGGTAACCATGTAGCGCAAGAATATAAGGCTGCCGAGCACAAGGAGCATGCTTATGGCAATAGCAACCATTAGCTCCACCAAGGTCAAACCCGCCTGGCCTCTTATACCTTGCTTTCCCTTAATCATAGCGTCCACCGTATCCCTTAGCGAGCCAACACGTCTAGCCGGTCAACCTTATAGCTCTTGGTCACAAGCACATCTCTATCCACGTGCTTGATCGTGACCGTTATCTCCTGAACGCCCTCATCTTGCCCCTCGGGGAGAGGCGACTTATCTATTGGATCAACAGGCTGCGCAAAAATATCAATATCGTAGCTATCGTCGGGTGTTGGCACCTCTGCATATTGAGGCAAGGTCCCATTGCCAGGTATGTATGATGCGACTTTGATATACTCCATCTGGTTTCGGGTCAGGCTTTCAGCGACTCTCTGCTCGCTCCATGAGAAATTAGACTTCGTAATCAGAAGAAGTACAGGGGCGACAGATACAGTTATCAACGCCAGAACGACAACGGCGATTACCACCTCGACCAATGTAGCCCCGCTTGAGTTGCTGAACAGCGCTTTTCGGCAAATCCGTCTGATACGCTTCAACATCAGGCTACCCCTATTTCGCTCCTTTGTTCAATGCCACTCCGGGAGCACGTCCGCCATCGAATAGATATAATTATACAATACTACCGCGATAAGCCCCATTATCGCTCTCACGACGCTGGATCGCGACAGTACTGTCAGTACTTTTAACAACAGTGTCACCGTACAATCGGGCTACTTTATAGAGTGGTACCGCTGGGATGCCTTTTACTACCATCCTCCAACTATCCATCCTACAATACGACTCATCGCCAGTCTATAGTACTTTGAGAGTGAATTGAACAGTACTATCGCCTTCTCTCCTGTCAGTGAAGCTGGTACTTTCGTCATATACCTTTACTTTACCGAACTGCCTGCCTCCGCCTCGATTTGGCATCAGATGGTACCACTCTCTTGCCCTTATGCGAGGGCACTAGACTCCCCAGGATGGTCGTTCACTCTCAGTAGAGTATTCCAGCACTGAGTCATCCTCGCTCCTGGGGCTTAAGGATGCGCCTCCACAAATTTGTACATTGCACTTCTCAGGATGGGCAAAGACGGGTAGAAGATATCCCTTGGGGGTGAACTTGTCCCCCGGCACTTCAATGCATCCCCTCGCGCAGAACTCGGCGCAGTAGCCGCACCCTTTGCAGATCGCCTCATCGATAACTATCTCACCCTTGGCCATCTTTCCCCCTAATAGTGCCTTAAGGTGGTATTCAATCTCATCCAATGTGCCTCCTGCGCTATGCGGCCGACCTCTTATAAGCGTCCACCATCTCCATGAAGGTATCTATCAGGTTCTTGGTCTCCGCTTCGGAATAGGTCTGGAGATCGATGATGTCGCTTTCCATGAACATCACAGGCAGCCCCGGATAACGGTCCCGTATCACATTCCTCACCAATGTCTGGCCCATGGTAGCGGCTCTACAGGAGCGCGTGATATGCATCACCACGCCATCGATGCTGTAATCCCTTATCCGCTCCAAGTGCGCCTGGGCCAGCGGAGGGATTCCCCCCGCCTTCTGGCCCTGCCGCTGTAGGTAGGTGTTTCGTTCAAAGGCCCGAAGTGCAATGAGCTCTACTGGATCGGTGGCATCAGGTGGTATTTCGAAGGGATCGGGGACCATGTAGGCTGTCTCAGCGGCGAAGACCGCCCCGTAGTCCAGAAAGTAATCGAGTATATACATACTGTGCCAGGGGGGCAGCCCCACGCCCCAGAGCAGGCGGTACTTTTCGTCCTCGATCACCCCTATCTTGTTATCAACCAGGGTCATTGGGTCGGTGAGCAACATGTGATGTGGGACAAAGAGGACGAAGTGGTCCTGGGTCGACATCGGACAGGGGATAGCCTTCCTCAGCTTGTAAGCCTCGCGCCACCACCATCTCGTCTCCTCCACCTGCCTTACAATCGCCATCAGGCGGTCGTAGTCCATCTTCTTGCCCGTTTGCTCCTCCAGGAAAGCGATAAGCCCTCTCAGTTCCTCAGCCATGTAGCGAACGGAGTGCTTCTCTATGGCATCCATATTGGCATCGCTGGGAGGCATGAGCACATCCATATTATAGATGGGAGTGTCCTTGTAGCGCCCCAGAGCCTGGAACCACTTCCAGCGGGGATCGCAACCCATGCTGCACCCCAGGAGCATATCTGGCTCAGGCATGCCGCCGTCAGGGGCATCCGGGGGCATGTCCCCCAGCTCACGGCGCAGCGCATCGAAGCCTATGCCCACCTGTGAATAGCCACAGAGCAGGTCAGAGTACCCTTCAGCCCGTGCCTTCTCCATGTAGGGCTCGGCCTGCCTCTTGACTGCGCAAAGCCCGGCGTAGTTCTCGGGATAGACCTGCACGATATCCATTGCTTCCACAATCTCCTCGTGGTTGCACATCACCATGCAGTAGGCAACTTTCCGTTTCTCTTCCTTGGCCTGTTGAGCCTGCTGGTACATGCGCTTCACTATAGCGCGAATCTTTCCCGCGGACTCCGTGGACTTGCGAGAGCTGGTCTTTTGTCTGACCTCTTGTGTCATAGCTTCTACTCCTGTTTTCTTGCCTCGATCGTCTCTAGAAAGGCCTCGATTCTGGTCTTCCACTGCGCCAACGCGGGCATGATGTAGTCATCCTCTAGGTAGAGCACCGGTAACCCCAAGCCTTCCAGGTAGCCCTTGATCTCGGGACCATCAAGCTGGTAGGTGTCGCAGAAGCGTATGGTATAGACCAACACCCCCTCGACGCCCCAGTCACGTGCATAGTCCTCCAGATAGCTGAAGCGCTGGGCAACCTTGCCCGGACGGTAGGTGCAGGGGCAGGTGATCCCACCCAGGTAGCCTGCAGCCAGCCCACTGAGCGCTCCCTCCGCTAGGTCCACATCCTTCAAGAAAGAACGGCTGCCAGTGCACAGGTCGTCCATGACCACCCTCGCCCCGGAGTCCTCCACTAGCCGTATCAGGGCCACATCGTCCACCTCACTGCCCACAACGAGGAGCCGGGGCCTACCATCAGCCCCTGGGCTCCTGCTGCGCACCTCGGCGATGACGTCCTTCAGCAGGTCATTGAATTCCTCGACGGGGATGGTCATCCCCGCCACCAGCACCCAGGTCATCTCGACGCCGGAGATCAGTGGCGGCTCCGCCTTTCTCAGCTCATAGAGCTCCCGCAGGAGAGCGCGACTGCGGTTGTGAAGGCCAATGGCTGCGGCCAGGTCTTCCTCAGAGGCCGAGCGCCCAAAGAAGCGCTCCAGGCTCTCACGTAAATCCTCCACCTCCTTCTGGAAGTACTCAAAAGAGGCCTGATGGGTCATATGAGGAATGGTTATACAGTGGCTATAGGGCGGCTTGAGGTGGTATTTCCAAATATCATATACGCGGTGCATGGCGTCACACGTATGGGGGATGATCACTCCAGAGAGGAAATCGTACTCTCCACCCAGGGCAAGGTCAAAACAACTGCGCACGTAGGGACACATAATGGTTTCCAGGTATTGATCCACCTGCTTCAGAGGTTTCCCTACCCCACCCTGGATGCGGTAAGGTACCAGGTCCAGAGCCGTCAAGAGCTCCACTGGGATATAACAGCAGAGATAACCTACAACGCTCCTCCCCTGAGCCGCCAACTCCTTTGCCCTCATCCCTCGGTGCTCATATAGCTCCTGGGCCAAAGCCAGACCCTGCTCAGCCGTCTTAGCCATAAAATCAACCTTCCCTGTCGTTGATGACGCTTAGAATATTGAACACCCAGTGGCGAATGTTCTCTACTATTGTAAGACAGTTCCAGCGTTCTTTCAAATCGTCTTCTAGGAACGCCATCGCTGGCGATTCCCACCATTAGGGCCAGAACAGCCTGCGGGCTTCCTTCCTCAACTCAGCCTGGAAATCGGGATGAGCGATGGCGATAAGCTCCTCAGCCCGCTCCTTATGGCTCTTCCCCGCAAGAGAGGCAATGCCATGCTCCGTGACCACGTAGTCGGCGAATTGACGTGGTATGGTGACCAGGGAACCCTCAGGCATCTGGGGTACAATTGTGGAACTGCCGCCGAAGGCAAGGGAGCGCAGCATGCTGATTGCACGACCGCCCTTGGACATAAAAGCACCCAGATGGAAGTCAAGCTGCCCCCCGGGACCATTGACTAATCGAGGGCCAAACTGGCTCTCGCAGGTTATCTGACCTGTGAGGTCAACCTGAAGAATGCTGTTGATAGAAACCATGTTCTCATTTTGGGCGATGACCGTGGGGTTATGGACGTATTCACAGTCATACATCTCAATAAGAGGGTTGTCGCTCATCCAGATGTATTCTTCCCAGCCGGCGCCATCCAAAGCGGTATAAATCGCCTTTCCCGGGTGAAGGGTCTTCCTCTTCCCATTAAATACCCCTTGCCTTATCAATTCGGGCTGGCCCCAGGCCGACATCTCGGAGTGAATCCCCAGATCCTGATAACCATTGAAGAGCCCGACTCTTGGCAACCACGTAGTCGGCCTGCCGGCACCGATCTCGATGGTATCGCCATCCTTGATCAGTTCCCTCACGTATCCCGCCATATCGTATGCCTCGGGATAAGGGTCCTCCATTCCCATAACGGCAGTAAAAAAGTCGGGACTCAGTATATCCATCAGCGGCCCTATCAGATTGTATCCCCGCGCAGTGTACTCCGGCTCATGTTTGTTGGCCTTTGTCATAGCCACTATCCACTGTTGCTGCTTTTTCTCGTCCTTGACTGTGTTGAGGATAAGTTCTTTGATCTGCTCATCGGTGACCCGAGCGGTTGGCGCCTCGACAAGGTAATCGACCTCGGATACGTGAATAAGATTGCTGCCCCGATAAGGGTATATCATGTTCTCATCCACCTCAGCGATGACAACCTTGGCCCTCTTGGCATAGCTCCTCTTGTTCCATAAATGGGGCCCAAAGCTGCAGAATCCATGTTTATCTGGGGGAGAAACATTGGTTATGAAGACGTCGATGCCTCTTCCTCCATGCATCCGCTCCTCATCGCAGAGCTTCGGCCTGAGGGACATGAGACATGGTATAAAGGAGCATACCTTGGCATCATGCGACGGGCGCCCCAGCCCTCCGAGAAAGTGTATAGCACCAACGAAGAAGCTCTCTTCACAGCCCGGTTGAAGCCAGCCAGGGTCGAGCGAGGGGGCGTTAATCTCGAGATACACGTTTCTCAGTTCGTCCTTGCGCTTCCCCAGGGCAGCAGGGACTGCTGTAGAGTGGGCAAAGGGCAAAGCAACCCTATCCCCCGACTTGACAACCTTAGCCGCCTCCTCAGCCGAGACCAATTTCCTCTTATAATCCTCTTTCCAGTCCTTCCCGTACTGCCTGTACTCGGTGATGTGCGGAAATCTCATCGCTTGCCTCCCCTCAACTATCGTCTCTATGTTAAGAACTATTAACCCTAAATATCAGAGCAGCCGCCTTTTTCAATCCTAGTAAATACTCTCATTGCCGTGTCACCCTACGAAAAAGGCCAACAGAAACAACCTTGCTAGCCAGCCGGGGTTTGAACCGCCTGGCGAGCATTCTACCATCAGACACCCATCGGGTCAACGATTGAATGGATATGGCCGAAGCTGCGCGTAGAAGGGCCTCGGTGTATGTGAATGGCACCCGGCTCTTTAGCAACTTAAGAGGATAAATTGAGATAATTACCCCGAAATTGGTTGTGAAACCTATTGACATGTGTGTGATTGTCTGCTACTCTGCTTCGCAGGAAAGATCAAGGATCCCAGATCTATCACAATGAAAAACAAGAAGCCTGCTACGCAAGGCGTATGCCCCAGGTGTGGCACCAAGGTATTCAGAATAGGCAAAGCCTAACAAACGAAGCGAACGGTAATAGCTGCGCTCCCTGAGAAGGTGGACTTTACCTCGGTGGGCGCAGCTATTATATTCTGCATTCCACACTTGACTTAACTTCAATACTATTTGTGGGCGTTTATTCCGGCCGCCGCCAGGATATCGGGGACTACCTCTTCCCTGCCGATGGCCATTATATGCACCCCATCGCAGATTGAATTCTCTTTCAGTGCAGCGATCATGCGGCCGGCGAGAATTCTCTTTCAGTGCAGCGATCATGCGGCCGGCGATCTCAATGCCTTTGCTGAGTGCCTCACCTTTGGGTGCGCTCGCCAGTTCATCGATCAGGTTTTCGGGTACGAAAATGCCCGGCACGTTTTCGTTCATATACTTCGCCATCCTGGCTGATACGAGCAAGACTATCCCCGCCAGTATCTTGACCGGGAATTGGCGGGCATACTCCATGAACTTGCTGAAGTTATCCAGGTCGTAGATCGCCTGGGTCTGGATGAATTCGGCTCCAGCCTCGACCTTCTTCTCGAACTTGATGAGCTGAGGTTCGATGGGGTTTGCCTCGGGGGTAACTATAGCCCCAGCACAGAACTCAACCGCTCCATCGAGGTCGTTTCCTCCCAGGTCCTTCCCCGATTCCATTTGCCTGATCGCCCTGAGGAGTTGGACTGAGTCAAGCTCGAAGACGCCTTTAGCCTCCTTGTGGTCTCCAACCGGGATTGCGTCACCTGTAAGGCAGAGGACATTTCTTATGCCCCTCGTGTATGCAAGAAGGAGTTCGGCTTGAAGAGCCATTTGGTTGCGATCACGGCAGGGCATCTGTAGTATGGGCTCACCACCGCGCTCTTTGATCTCCAGGCAGCCGCCGATAGAGGGGAAACGCATCACCGAGCTCTGGTGATCGGTAACGTTGATCGCGTCCACCTTATCCTTGAGTATGTCGATATGGTGGCGCATATTCTCGATGTTAGTTCCCTTCGGCGGGCCGATCTCGCTGGTTATCACGAACTCGCCGGAGCTGAGGGCTTCCCTGAAGCTCTTCGCCATTTTCCTCCTCCTCACGAGATTCTGGTCACTCGCGGCCTGGGTATCACCTGGGAATTTCTGATAGGCTGGTACTTTCTCATCAGGTCGAGCCTGCCCTGCTCCTTGAGGCGCTGATAGATGAGCGTCCAGGCACAATCCTTCTCTTTGTCGATTTCGCATTTTCCGTTGTTGGTGCCGCCACAGGGCCCATTCAGCAATCCCTTGTGGCATGCCGTGAGGGGGCAGATGCCCGCCGTATAGCCCAGAACACAGCGACCGCACTGATCGCAAACCTCGTGGAAATAGCCTAGCCCATCCTCGACACCGATGAACAGGGTATCCAGGGCGGGGATGACCGGCTTATGGTTATAAGAACCCACCCTCTGCACCCCCAGAGCGCATGACATCACCAGGAGGCAGTCAGCACTCTGAATGGCGCCCTCGTTTTCCTTCAAGGATGCTTCGGTCATCTCATCGCATGCGGTGGGAATGACTGTCCAGCCAGTGACCATCTTGCCCAGGCCTTGCAGACGCTCCTTCATGTCCAGGACCTCATCTCTTCCGCCGGTCTTGGTCATGGTGGCGCAGGTGCCACAGCCGACAATGTATACTCTCTCCAATCCCTCAAGCTGCTGCTCGATCTCTTCGAGAGACTTTTGCCTGGTAATGGATTTCATACTCCACCTCCTGATTGAACAGCCTATCCCTTGAGCCAATCATGTTTCCAGGTCGCATCTCAGGCATCGCCTAGCTTCTTGCCTTGCTACTTCCTCCGAGAAACCCCGCTCGATCTCTTCAAAAGTCTTCTTCCGTTCCTGAGGAGGAAGCTTTGGCATTTGCAACCTGGGCTGTGTTTCCCAAGATTCCTCGACCTCTTGACCGCCTGTTTCTCCATTGCCCCGCTGCTTCAGATCGTACATTTCCACGCGTGAGGTGTCGTCCCTTAGGTGCTTGTCGATTGCCATAGCTGCCCTCCTACCGGCGGCTATAGCATCTATGACCATACCAGGGCCGCTGACGAAGTCTCCCCCGGCGAAGACACCCGGGACATTTGTAGACAACCTATTGCTGTCAACGACTAGGGTCTCCCATCTGGTGCGTTCCAGTGCGCTGTCGCGTGGCAGGAAGGAAAGGTCAGGGGCCTGACCTACGGCAGCGATGACGGTATCAGCCTCAACAAAGAACTCGGAGCCAGGGATGGGCACCGGCCGACGCCGCCCGCTGGCATCAGGCTCGCCTAACTGCATACGGATGCATTGCAGGCCAGTTGCTTTCCAGTTGCTGCTCTCTATCCGCGTGGGGCTGACGAGGAAATTGATTCGGATGTCCTCGGCCACTGCCTCATCGTACTCCACCTCGGTCACCGGCATCTCGCCTCGCGACCGCCTGTAGTATATGTCCACCTCCTCGGCGCCGAGGCGAAGAGCAGTGCGAGCAGCATCGAGCGCCACATTTCCGCCACCGATGACCGCCACCCGGCGCCCGACTCTTACCTGTTTGCCCACTTTGACATCGCGCAGGAATCTCAGCCCGTAGTGGAAGTCTTCCACGTCCTCTAGTTCACCAGGTATGCCTATGCGCTGGCTTCTCTGAGCCCCAGCAGCGATAAAGGCCGCTTCAAAGCCTTCTTTCCTCAGGTCTTCTACAGTGAAATTCACATCGATGGGCATGTTGTATCTTATCTCGACGCCACGCTTGGCGATATAGTCTATCTCAGTCTGAATAACCTCCCTGGGCAGGCGAAACTGCGGTATTGCTACCGAAAGCATGCCTCCCCCCACTGGAAGGGCTTCGAAGACTGTAACCGGATAGCCCATCTGAGCCAGGAAGTAGGCGCAACTCAGACCGGTGGGCCCGGCTCCGACAACAGCTACTCTTTGGCTCTGGGTTTGAGGGAAGGGCTCGGGTTCGGGCAATTCAGCCTCATGGTCAAAGTACCAGTCGGCGGCGAAGCGTTTGAGCTCCCTTATGGCTACTGGCTCGTCGAGCTCCCCGCGGCGGCAGCGTGTCTCGCAGGGGTGATGGCAGATGCGGCCGCAGATGGCGGGGAAGGGGTTTCGCTCCCTGATGGTCTCAACAGCCTCTAGGTATTCACCCGCAGCGATGTGAGCCACGTACTTGGGTATGTTGATCCCCACCGGGCACGTATGCTGGCAGGGGGATATCATCAGAGCGTCGCAGACCGCGGCTGGGCATTTTTTCTCTTTTATGTGAGCTTCGTACTCATCGCGGAAGTACTGAATAGTGGTAAGTACAGGATTGGGGCAGGTCTGGCCGAGACCACAGAGCGAGCACTCCTTTACGGTATTGGCTATATCGAGCAAGGTGTCGATGTCTTCGTCACACCCATTGCCCTGGGTGATCCTGGTGAGGATCTCCAGCATCTGCCTTGTTCCCAGACGGCAGGGGACACATTTCCCGCATGACTCAGTCTGGGTGAAGCTGAGGAAATATCTGGCTATTTCTACCATGCAGGTGCTATCATCCATCACCACCATGCCGCCGGAGCCCATGATCGATCCCAGTTGAGCCAGGGAATCGTACTCCACTGGGACGTCAAGAAACTGGGCTGGAATGCATCCGCCCGAGGGTCCGCCTGTCTGCACAGCTTTGAACTGCTTACCGCGGGGGATACCGCCTCCGATATCGAAGATTATAGAGTCCAGTGAGGTTCCCATAGGAACTTCTACCAAGCCACTGTTGGCAACCTTTCCTGTGAGGGCGAATACGGCGGTCCCCTTGCTTTTCTCGGTGCCCAGGCTGGCGAACCATTCGGCTCCTTTGTCGATGACAACCGGTACGGTGGCCAGCGTCTTCACATTGTTAATGATGGTGGGCTTTCCATCTAAGCCCGATTGTGCGGGGAAGGGAGGGCGGGGACGGGGCATTCCGCGCCGGCTTTCGATTGAGGCTATCAAAGCCGTCTCTTCGCCACAGACGAAAGCTCCAGCGCCCTCTTTGACATGCACCGCAAAGTTAAAGCCCGAGCCAAAGATATTCATCCCCAGGAATCCCCTATCCTGAGCTTGTTCCAGGGCGATGCGAAATCGGCTAACTGCTAATGGATACTCGGCACGGACATAGATATAGCCCTCAGTAGCCCCGATAGCGTATCCGGCGATGGTCAACCCTTCGATAACAGCGTGGGGATCAGCCTCAAGGATGGAGCGATCCATGAAGGCCCCAGGGTCGCCCTCGTCGGCATTGCAGATGACATATTTCTGCTCGCCAGCGGCATTTCGGCAGAATTCCCACTTGCGCGCTGCGGGGAAGCCGGCACCGCCTCTGCCTCTGAGGCCGGACTTTGCGACCTCTTCAATGACTTCTTGAGGTGCCATCTTAAGAAGAGCTTTTTCTAGCGCCTGGTACCCACCGCGGGCGATATAGTCGTCGATTCTCTCGGGGTTAACATGCCCGCAGTTTCGCAGGATAATGCGCTGCTGGCCCGCGTAGAATTTTATGTCTGAATAGAGCGGTAGCGCTTGCCCAGTCACCGGGTCACGGTAGAAGAGACGCTCCACTGGCTTACCTTGTCGAAGATGGGAGTTCACAATCTCCGCGGCATCCTCAGCCTCGACGTGGGTGTAAAAGATGCCGTCGGGCTCGACCACCACATTGGGGCCCTGCTCGCAAAAGCCGTGACACCCGGTGAAGTCCACCTTGGCGCCTTTCACACCGTTCCGCTCCAACTCAGCCTTGAGCGCCTCGTAGACGGCACCGGACCCGGCCGAAAGGCAGCCTGTTCCCTGACATACAAAAACGGTGCGATGGTTTGGCATGCTATCCACCGCCCTTTCTGTCCTCGAAGAGTCGAGCTACCTTCTTGGGATTCATTTTGCCGTGGGTGTCCTTTCCGATGACTATATTGGGTGCCAGGGCGCAAACACCTATGCAGGCAACGGTCTCCAGGGTGTACTCGTAGTCGGGGGTGGTTTCACCTTCTTTGAGGCCAAGATGCTGCTTCACCAGTTTCAGTATCGTCTTCCCACCGCGAACATGGCATGCCGTACCCCGACACACTCTGACGATCTTCCTGCCCCGGGGCGTGGTGTAGAGCTGTTCGTAGAAAGTGATCACTCCCTGCACCTGAGAGGGAAATAGTCCGAAAGCTCGGCCTATAGGATTGATAGCCTCGGGAGGGATATATCCGACCTCCTGCTGAATCTCCTGCAATAGAGGAATCAAAGGCCACTTCTTGTCTTGATAGCGAGCTATGATCTTGTCTATCCGTTTCAGAGCAGGCCTAGCCGTTTTTGGTCGCTTGTCCACGAGGCGAAATCCTTTCTAGCTTCACGGCACATGCTTTGAGTGCGGGGGTTTTTGCCCGTGGATCCAGGGCGGTGCCAAATAGCTGATTGACGGGAGTTGAGGGGAAAGAAATGGGCATGAAAATCATTCCTTCAGGCAGCGTGTCGGTGAATTTAGCTACAGTGGTGACCTCGCCTACGGGTGAGATGACCTTGACCTTATCACCGCGGCGGACCCCAAACTTCTTGGCATCAGACCCACCGATTTCCACATAGGCCTCTGGCGAGAATTCGCTCAGCCTTGGGGACCTGGAGCTTCTGGACCCGGCTCCTGAGTGGAAGAGGACGCTCCCCGCTAGCAGTGTGAGAGGATACCCATCTCCCCTCATTTCTGCCAGCGGCTCATACTGCACTGGAGAGAAGCGGCCAAACCCGCTTGGGAATTGACCTTTGTACAGGCGCCTCTTTCTCAAAGGATCTCTATCCAATTCAGCCCGGTATATATCCTTCGTCTCCGCGTCTCTGTAGCCGGTGTCGTGATACAAAGGAACCAATTCCTGGATCTCGTCCATAACTTGCTGGAGAGAGGAGTATGGCATCGGGTAGCCCATGCTGTCCGCCAGTCGAAGAATTATTTCCCAGTCCGGCAGGCTGTTACCGAGGGGTTCGATAACCCTGCGCACCTGCTGAACCCTTCCCTCGAAATTGGTGAAAGTACCTTCCTTTTCGGCGAAGCTTGCAGCGGGCAGGACCACGTTGGCCAGTTTAGCTGTTTCGGTGAGGAACATGTCGTGAACTACCAGGAAATCGAGGGATGCCAGAGCTTTCTTGATGAGATTCGGGTTGGGGAAACTCAACACCGGGTTTTCTCCCACAATGTACACGCCCTTGATCTTTGCCTTGCTTGCGTGATCAATCATTTCGATAGCTGTTAGCCCGGCATTGCCAGGCAGGTCAGTATCCCAGCGGTCTGCGAACTTCTTTCTTGCCTGGGCATCCTCCACACTTTGGTATCCAGGGAGTAAATCGGGCAGGGCACCCATGTCACACGCACCTTGCCCGTTGCAATCCCTTTGCAGCGCGAAGATACCACCGCTGACCCCAATATTCCCGGTCAGCATCGCCAGATTCGCCAGAGCCATTACGCTATCTGTCCCGGTTACATGCTGGGTGATTCCATCGCCATAGACGATTGAAGCAATGTTTGCCCCCGCGAGCAGCCGAGCGGCGCGACCTACTTCTTCACTGGGGATCTCGGTAACCTCCTCCACATACTCAGGCGTATATTTCGCTAAATCCTTGCTCAGCACCTCGAAGTTATCTGTTCTTCTGGTTACAAACTCTTCATCTAACAAGCCCTCGCTGACAATAACTCTTGCCATGCCGTTTATGAGCGCCATATCGGTCCCAACCCTGGGCCTTAACCAAATGTCGGCAAACGAAGAGAGTCTTGTTTGCTGGGGGTCTACAAGCAGTAGCTTGGCCCCTTTATATCTAGCGGCGCGCTTCACGGCATACCCCACGATGGGGGCGGAGGAGGTGAGGTTGGCCCCGATAACCATAATCACCTCTGACTGCTCTAAGGCATCAAGACGGTTGGTGGTGCCGGGAAAGCCGACTGCAGCCCCCAGGCCTATGATGCTTGCAACGCCGTACAAGCGGCCGCCGTTGTCGATATTGTTGGTACCCAGTGCAACCCGAGCTAACCTCTGCAAAAGGTAGTTCTCTTCATTGGTGCACTTGGACGAACCGAGGAGAGCCAGGCTGCCAGGGCCGTGAGCTTCCTTTATCCGTTTGAGTTCAGAGGCCACCATGTCCAAAGCTTTTTCCCAGGATACTGCCTCAAAGTCTCCGTTCACCTTGACCAAGGGATTTGTCAGCCTTTCCTGGCTATGCACGAAATCGTAGCCGTAGCTTCCCTTGACGCAAAGTGTGCCGTGGTTCACAGCACTCTCTTTGCTTGGTCTGGCCCGCACTATTTGATTGTCCTTGACTTCGAGGTTGATGCTGCAACCGCAGCCACAGAGTGGACAGGTAGTTGACACATTTGTTTGAGTTGTCCCCCTGTATGTCCGCTTCTTCTCCATTAGCGCGCCGGTGGGACAAATTGCCACACAGGTGCCACAAAAGGTGCACTCTGAGTTCTCCAGTGGCATATCGTTCAGCGTCGCTGGCTTTGAGGCAAATCCTCGGTGGATGTAGTCGATAGCGCCCTCGACGACTAGCTCGTGGTCTGCCCGTATGCACTTGGCGCATAGAATACACTTGCTCAAGTCCCTTTCAATGAAAGGATTAACCTCTTCGATAGTAGCTAGCTGGGGGATCTTCTGCAGGTTCACCAACCCGACTCCCATATCTGAGGCGATCTTACGAAGCTCGCAGTTGTTGCCCTTGTCGCACACCAGGCAGGCATCGGGATGGCTTGCCAGTATGAGCTTGATTATAGTCTTGCGGCGCTCCTGTACTTTAGGTGATTCGGTGTTGATCACCATTCCCGGCTCTATGGGGGTAACACAGGACGCTAAGAGTCTGCCTGTTCGTTCGTCTTCAACCAGACAGATACGACAGGCCCCTATTGGAGTCAGATGAGGATCGTCGCAGAGCGTGGGTATGTCTACGCCTGATTCTCGGGCCAGTTCCAATATGCTCATTCCGGGGTGGCCGCTCACCTCCCTGCCGTTGAGCGTAATGGTAATTGCTTCCAACAGTAGCCTCCTGGAAAGCCAAGGGCTGGATATTTGAATGGTCCGACACGGTTAATGTACAGCATGGGGCTCAGCCCGAAGCTGGAGCGGGCCTTTGCAGACGCTTTCCTACGTAATGTACAGCCCTTATAGCATTCACCAGCTGAGAGCTAGCAGCTCGCTTAGGGATGAAGCCATAAGCTCCTATCTGCTCAGCGGCAAGGATATTCTCCTCGTCGTCGTACTGGGATAACATCACAACTCTGGTTTGAGGGTATTTTTCATATATCCGTTTAGTCGCTTCCAACCCGTTCATTTCAGGCATCACTATGTCCATTATCACGATATCAGGGGAGAGCTCACCAACTTTTTCCAGCGCATCTTTCCCATTCACAGCTTGACCTACAACCTCAATGTCATTTTGTAGCTCTAGCACAGAGTTAATGCCATCCCTCACTACCGCATGGTCATCCACTATAAGAACTTTTATACGCTTGGTTGCCTTTGCCAGAATCGTCTGGGCTCTGCTGGCTAGCGCGCCCGGCTCGATTGGCTTGGCTACATAGTCCTCGGCTTCCATCATAGCTGCCTCGTCTCTCCTCCAACCTTTGACAAGTTGCTTTTCAGGGGATGCATCCATGACTATTATGGGCAAATCATTGGTCTTGGGATTCGCTCTCAACCATTGATGCAGCGAGAAAGCTTCTCCACGGGGGCTCAGCGTACCCAGAATCACCAGGTCTGGGTTCATGGTCTTGAGTGCTTGCTGTGCCTCTGCCTTGCTAGCGGCGATAGCAACCTCACATACCTCACTCTTCAGAGCGCCTTGCAAAGCTGAGGCAAAATCAGGTTCGTCATCCACGATTAGGATCTCTTTCTTCTCCTCCATGCTTCTCCTCACATTGACTACTTTAGCTCTCCTATGATAAATCGCCTGCTTCTGCAGGTCAATCTGGTCTTGTGCACCTCAACCGTTTTCGGAGTTATGGTCATTCATTATCAGCGCCTTTATCTTTCGCATCCGCTTTGCTCCAATATACTGGCACTTTTACTGTAATCTTGGTCCCCTTCCCAATTCGCGACTGGATGTCGCAAGTACCACCGAGGAGACTTGCCCTTTCTTTCATGCTGAACAGTCCTCGCCCGCGACCGCTTTCGTCCACCTCAATTGGCTTTGACGCATCAAATCCACTGCCGTCATCTTCAATTTGCATTATAAGCTCGCCTGAGGTGCACCGCACACTTATCACTGCGTTCTTGGCTTGGGAGTGCCAAGCTATATTAGCGATTGACCCCTGGGCGATACGGTAAAGCCCGAACTCAACTTCTGAAGGCAAGCGTGCCTCCATACCTTCAAGCTGTACTGATACGTTGATCCCTACCGACTGAAGGCGATTCTCGGCGTACTGGTGGATGGCGGGGCCCAGTCCGAGGCTATCCAAGGCAGTTGGCCTGAGAGATTTCATTATTTCGCTTATCTCCGAACTGAGCTGAAGGCCGATATTATAGGCCTGCTCAAGCTTGGCTCTGAAGGCGGCATCGCCAAAGTCGGAGGCCTTAGCGATGCTCAGGAGTGCTTGCAGGTTAAGCGAAAGCCCGGTCAACGACTGGCTGGTTTCGTCATGCAGTTCGCGGGCAACCCTGCCTCTCTCCTCTTCCTGAGCTATCAACATGTGGCGGGCAAGTCGTCGATAGTTTTCCCGTTCCGTTCTCAGCTGTTCGTATAGCTCTGCCTGCTCAATGGCGACCCCCACCTGATCTCCAATTGCGTGTAGTAGATGCATGTCATCTTTGGTGAAGCGATGCGGCAAATGGCTGGCAACATTCAACACGCCCAGTACGGTGTCTTTGGCTCGGAGCGGGACACTGATGAACGCCTTGAGACCCTCTGTGCTTATCAGAGTAACCCAGGCAGCGCGTGGGTCGATGGAGATATCCTCGACCAGCACAGACTTTCCAGTTTGAGCTACCCTCCCTGCGATTCCTTCACCCAGTTTGAGGTGCATCTCCTCGGCATATTTGTCGGAAAGACCTGGGTTTGTTCGTCTATGAGCAGGATTCCCCCGATAGTTCCGTTCATGATATCGAGCACGGTATCCAGAGCGACGTCAAGGATAGCATCGAGATTCCACAACCCGCTGACTGCGGCTGACACTCGGCTCAAGGCTAGCAACTCGCCATATGGCTTCCGTGGCCTGCTTTCAGCGTCTTGCAAGTTTGCCCCTAAGCTACCCTCAGTGGCAGATTGTATATCTCCTTTGTCTTTCGCTCGCATCCCTGTCACCTTTAGCTTTGAGTGCGATAAGCGTACATGAAGCGCTGGGCTGAGGTCGAAGAGAAGACGCCTATCTAGGGATATCGCCCACTCTCAGGCCAGTACCTATCTCTTGAAGCTCTCTATTTGAGGTATTCAAAGGCCGATAATTAGCACGCTGACGGTGTTGCTGATAGGAATACCGCCCAACCCTGCCCTGAAGCTGCAGGTACATTTCATACAGCATCCTCAGACCGCTGGCGCCTATCGGATGTCCAAAGGATTTCAATCCGCCATCGGGCTGCACCGGCAGGCCCCCTGTTAGCTCGAAGAACCCTGACTCGATATCCTCTTTTACTTTCCCTCTGGGGCTGAGCTGCAGGTCCTCACAGGTAACGGCCTCGGTGATGCTGAAGCAGTCGTGAAGTTCGGCCATGCTTATCTCCTCGCGGGGGTTCTTTATCCCTGCCTCAGCGTAGGCCGCCTCGCCAGCGCGAACAGTCGACTTAACTTGAGTGAGATCGTAGTCAGCTCTGAGCTCGCCCTCACTGGGCATTACGGAAATCTGCAATGCCTTGACATAAACAGGGTCGGGTCTGAAACTCTTGGCCTTATCGGCGGGAACCACGATGGCTGCTGCTGCACCGTCGCTTACACCGCAGCAGTCGAAGAGCCCCAGGGGCCAGGCCACTATGGGAGCGTTAATCACCTGCTCTATGGTTACCTCTCTCTTCAAGTGCGCCTTGGGGTTCAGGGTGCCGTTGTGGTGACTCTTCACCGAGACCATGCCTATCGTTCGCTTGCCCTCTTCAGGGCTCAGACCATACCTAGAAAAGTATACTGTGGCCATCAAGGCAAACATCCCGGGAGCGGTTCGATCCGGGTACCGATTGCTGGGTAGACTCTGCTGATCGGGGAGACCGCTCCAGCCCGAATCCTTCAGCTTCTCGAAGCCAACCGCAAGGCACATGTCGTAAGCCCCGCAAGCAACTGCGTAGCAGGCGTTTCTAAACGCATCCGACCCTGAGGCACAGGCGTTTTCCACCCTGGTGACGGGGATATACTGCAGCTTGAGAGGATCGGCCAGGCAGCGTCCATCGAAGCCCGATACCCAGGTTCCGCCCCAGGCCGCTTCTATATCTTTGGGCTCTACCTTGGCGTCTTCGAGCGCCTCCTTGGTCGCTTCAAAGATCAGATCATTCTTGCTCTTATCCCAGTGCTCGCCGAACTTGGTGCAGCCCATGCCTATGATAGCGACTTTGTCTCTAATTCCTTTGATGCTCGCCATTTGGCCTCCTTGAATCTTGCTGTTCCAGATGTAGCTTCTTAACACCTTATCGGTGTACATTTCCACCAGTAGTTGTGAATGCTCTCGAAATAGTGGACCTTCCTGAAACTTACCTCCACTGGCATGCCTGTCTTCACCTCTTGAGGATCGCGGTCGACCATATTGAATATGATCCTTCCCCCTCCCTCGAAGTCAACAGCGGCAATAGTCGTTGGCGGGTCGATGCTGGCCGCCAGATTGTCATGAGAGAAGGTAGTGAGTGTAGCCTTCTTGTCAGTGAAGTTGTAGGGCTCGAAATTGTCCTGGGCCTGACAGATAACGCATACACGCTGTGGCGGGTACTGGGGTGTTCCGCAGGCCTTGCATTTGACTCCGTGCAGAGAGAGTCCCCAATCCATATCCCTCCACAGCGCCGGTACCGATATGTGATTCAGGGGGGGGCGTGGGGGCAGCTCGGTTTCCATCAGTCCACGCCACTGCACGTACTTCAGGTAGCTGGGTATCATCCTCTTCGATGCCAGGTGACGCTTTATCCCTCTCCTGTCCTTGATCCTCTCGATACCCTCAGTCGCCTTCAAAATGAAAACGTCGCAGCCATCACCATATCCTACGCACAAGAGATTATCCCCTGCCTTTGCATCTTCCAGGGCTGCCACCAGCATCATCAGAGAGAGGGCGGACCCGGTATTGCCTACGGTCATGTACAGGGGATCCTGGATCTGGGCCATGGGTTCAAACCCCATCTTTCCCGCTGCCATGCCCAGCAGCCTGGGGTCGGGAGCGTAGATGGCGGCTTTGGCAATATCAGCCGGGGTCAGGTTGTACTTCTGCAGGGCCTCGGCAACTGTTGGGGGGACGACACGGAGGTATCCGGCCTCCCGAACGAACCGCTCTTCCCAGAAGCGGACAAAGGTATCCTTGTCCGAACGCCACATGTCGTGAAATTCCTGGAAGACAGAAACGCTGCCCACTATGTCAACAGCGACCCCTGAGTTCGCTACAAGAACGGCCGCCGCCCCATCGCCGAAAGACATCTCCTTGTCCCCATTTGGGGCTCCCAGCCGGGTTTCGGCACACGTAACCAGGACGCCCGTGGCCGCTCCCGACTGGACGGCGTCAACGGCTGCCCTGAGTGCATTGGTTCCTGCTCTCAGAGAGCCGGCGAAGTCCATGGTGAGAGTCTGTTTGCTCAGACCCAGCGCACCGGCCACCACTGATGCCGCCTGCTTCTCCTTGTAGGGAGAAGTCGTCGAGGCGAAATACAGACGGTCGACCTTCTTGGAGTCGACGCCGGTCATGCAGTCCCTGGCCGCTGCGACGGCCATCGTTATGCTGTCCTCGTCATAACTGGCGACGGCTTTCTCCCCGGGTATGGGCAACATACTATCCCACGCCTTCTGAATGTCGGGGCGGTTCAGCCTATGTAACGGTATGTAGGCGCCATACGATGTGATCCCTGCCATTTGCCCTCCTTTCGTCGCCCAAAATTATAACATCCTGACCGCTTGCCCGCAATGGCAGAGAATGGGGCTCGTCATGCTGAGGAGGGCCAGCGCGGAGCTTGGAGGAGCGACGGTGGGCCAATGGTAGTTGTGGTCAACGCATTTCCTGTGCAGGTAAAAGCGCTGTCATCTTATTACGACAAAATAGATCACTGCGGCCACGGCGGCGATCAGGCCCAGAAGCATAGCCACGTTGACCAGCAAGCCAAATGCTAGCATCTTCACAGGCGTGAGTATGACCCACAGCACTAGCTTTATGGCAAACGCCACTATCCTAGGCGGTATGCGCACGATCCAAAGCAGTAGGCTTAACATCGTCTTGACTCCTCAGTCTCAGCCTCAATCTTTCGAATGCAGG
>SMTZ1_10002044_pt1 | contig 20409 bp, 20 predicted proteins | sample DeeMarSWOR136_30_FD_25667 | JGI IMG/M metagenome (IMG submission 25667) | reverse complement strand
GTATCATATTGGTCATAATTGCCTGCTTTGCCTCGGGGTTACGGGCTATCCCTCCCATAGCCGAAAAACCAATGAGTCCAATAGCCAGTGCTGGCCCGGCCAGTCCCAGGCTACCGATTATTGCCACTGCCAACATTTTCACTACTTCAACTTCCATTTTTTATACCCTCCTCTCCTTTTTATGATTATGTCCAAATAAGATAATCTCACGGATGCCAAAGACGACTAGTATTTGGCTGATAACAATCCCGGTCACGACGCATTCCAGAACCATGCCGCTCATACGACCAATCCATACACCTATGCCTATACCGAGAAGAATTAGTATCAGCACAAAGATGAATATTATCCCCGACTTAACGGCCCGCTCACGCGAGTCCATGTCCACATCTTTTAGTTTCATACCAAACCTCCTTTCAATATGGCTCGCCGGCTATCACCATATATTGCCTACGGTTGTGAAAAGGCCTGTTGCCGCAGGTCGCCTTTCATTTCATTATTCTGGTTATAACTATCTAACAAGCCCCGGGTAGTTGCCAGCGCTACCGCCTGGGTCCGGTTCTTGGCGTTGAGCTTGTCCAAAATCCGGGTCAACCGGGCCTTGACCATGGTCTCGCTAACCTGGCAGTGCTTGGCAATCTCACGGTTGGTGGCGCCCTGGGCGACCAGTACCAGGGTCTCTTTCTCATTCGGGCTGAGACTTTTGAACCCATTTATACTTTGCCAGTTGGTATTCTTGAGCTGCGTCAGTAGCCCGGCTGTCATCAGGGGGAAGACAATGGCGTTACCGCTAGCCACCAGCTGGATAGACTCAATAACCTCGGTCAGTTCGGCTGTTTTCATCATATAGCCGCAAGCCCCGGCCATTATTGATTTAAAAACATCATCTTTATTGTTGGAAACGGTAAAGATGAGCACCTTGATATTGGGGAACGCCTGCCGCAGCCGGGTAATGTCATCCACCCCCCCGCCACCGGGCATAAAGACATCGGTAATGACAATATCCGGCTGGAGTTCGCCCAATTTGATAAATGCTTCCGAAACATTGGCAGCATCACCAACCACCCGAAACTCCGGGCACTCGCCCAGAGCCGACAACAAACCATGCCGGGACAGCGCACTACTATCTATCATAAATATCTGAACCATCACCCTGGCCTCCCTGCTGTCTATTGCTCACTCATTTTGTGCTGTAACCAGCACTAACCGTCCTACCCTAATTGTCTTAGCTTATTAGTCTCAGTTCAATCCGCCAGAGTGTGGATTTTAGTGAAAAAACGCGTAGCCGTATCGGGCATATCAGATACGTAAATTTGGCTGATAAGCACTAAGTGATTCTATCGCTGAGCTACGCAAAATCACGTAAATTTCGCCAATTAGGGGGATATTGATTGACAGTATCATTTAAGCGGAGATACCATATAGGTAGGTGGAGATGCCACATCGGCGTGATATAAATACTTATCGGGTGGGCGTGCTATGGAGAAGATCAGGTTACTGATTGCCGATGACCACCCCGCATTTCGGGAAGGATTAGCACGGCTCCTTGAAGAGGAAGAGGACCTGGAGTGCGTTGCTATATCAGCGGACGGCGAAGAAGCCGTCAAGCATGTCAAGGAACTGCGCCCGGATGTAGCCATAATTGATGTCAGCATGCCCAATCTCGATGGTATTAAAGCCACCGAGGAAATTAAAGCCGCTTGCCCCGACACGGCTGTCCTCATGATCAGTGCCTTTGACTACCAGTCATATATACTTGCTTCCCTCAAAGCGGGAGCATCAGGATATATGTCTAAAGATAGGCCCCTGCGAGAATTGATTAGTGCTATCCGCCTGGTACGTGGCGGAGACAGTATACTTGACCTTAAAGCTACCGATACCATTGTGCAATGTCTGATTGATAGTGGGCCTGGTCGTAAGACGGGTTCTGACGAGTTGCAGTCCCGTGAGCTGGATGTAATCAAACTAACCGCCAAGGGAATAAGCAATAAAGATATTGCCGATGAGCTTTTTATCAGCGAGCGCACGGTCCAGACCCATTTAATCAACATCTTCCGAAAGCTGGGCGTTAATTCACGCACCCAAGCTGTGCTCTATGCCTTGAGGAAAGGCTGGATTACTCTCAACGATGCGTCCTGAGAATTAGCCCTCATGGTTCCTGAGGTATGATTTGGTGCGCTATTTATTGTTAAGTCAGCTGACAAGGAACATTCGCCGGCCAGGCTTCTGGCTTACTCTCGCTTTACTCGTGCTGATCACACTTCTTCACTACGGGCAAGACTTAGGGTTCTCGTTGTTCCACGCCCCAATAATGGCCGACCTCGGCTTAGACCGACATGCCTTTGAGAGAATTCTCTACCTAGCACCTATAGTCTTGGCCGGCTTTATATTTAGCTGGCGAGGGGCCTTCGTCACTTCATTAATCGCCCTTGCCGGCATGTTACCTCGTGCCATCTTTGTTTCGCCGCACCCCCTAGATGCCCTTCTTGAAACCGGCGCCGTTTTTACCGTTGGCAATGCAGTATCCATTAGTTTCGCCTCGCTCCGTAGGGAGCGGGAATACCGTGTCCGGCTAGAAGTGGCCCAGCAGGAACAACGGTTATTCGAAGAGAAATATCGGGAGTTATTTGAAAGCGCTAACGATGCTATCTGGATTCATAATTTGGCGGGAAATATTGTCGTCGCTAATAAAGCCTGCACGGCTCTTACCGGATATAGTTTGAAGGAATTATCTACCATAAAGTCGCAAAACTTGTTCACCAAGAGCAGTTTAGACGATATTGATCACCTAAAAGACCTGCCCTTTAAGAACAAGGTGCCTGGCCATCTCTCCGAAGTAAAGATAATAAAGAAAGACAAGAGTGAGGCACATGTCCAGTTATCGACCAATCCTGTTTTTAGTAACGGGCAAATTGTAGGTTTTCAACATATTGCCCGGGATATCACTGAGCAAAAACGGATGCAGGCGAACCTCCGTTTCTACTTGCACCAGATTACCCGGGCTCAGGAAGAAGAGCGAAAGCGTATCGCTCGCGCGATACACGACGAGTCAGTTCAGTCCCTGGCTTCCCTGACACATAAAATTGAAGCTCTAGCCGCCAAGAAGGCAAGATTACCCGGGGATACTGTCCAGTACCTCGAGGGACTTTGCGCTGAGACTAAGGGCATAATGAACGGGTTACGCCGCTTTAGCCATGGATTGCGCCCCGGGGTTTTAGACCAGGTAGGTCTGGGTTCAGCACTGGAACTTTTAGCTGAAGAGCTGAACGGTGAGCAGAATATCAGCACTAGTCTTGAGATAAGTGGTCCTGAGAGGCGCCTGGAGCCTGAAGAGGAACTGGCCCTATTCCGTATCGCTCAAGAAGCACTGAGCAATATCAGGCGACACTCCAGAGCCAAAAAGGCGGAAGTGAAATTGCTATTTACCGACCGGAAGGTCAAACTAACTATCTCTGATAACGGCAGGGGCTTCCAATTACCGGAAGTGCTGGGCGACCTGGCTAATGAGGGCAAACTGGGCCTTTTAGGTATGCAGGAGCGCACCAGCTTATTCAACGGCAAATTCTCGGTTAGGTCAGCAGTCGGTAAGGGAACCACAGTGGCGGTAGAGGTGAGTGACAAAGTCTGAGTTTCGTATAAGGACTAACTTATTCTGATTCGGAAAGGATATCGCTTACCGGCGGTGGACCAATTGGTTTGGTAGTTTCCCGAATCGCCACCCTCAGTACTTTTTTCAATAATCTATCCAGCTGCTGACGCTCTTCCTCAGACAGGCAGTTCATTTCCCCCGAAAGGGTGCCACCTCCTCCGCATGGAACTCCAGGTCAGGAGATGAGGAGGAAAGGGAGTGGTAAAAGGATGAGATACCTGAAGGACGACGATTGCGAGGAGTTTTGCGACTACTACCCGGTTTGTGTGAAATTTGGAAAGTTAGACCGGGAAGGTTGTGTATTGGATGGCGAAGGATTCCCAAAGAGGTATCCCAAAGATGCTCAAGAGAGAGCAAAGAATATCTCGGCTTCGCGAAAAGCTTGCTCAAGAAAATGAAAGCTTCCAAAGCTAGACTGCAGGAAGGGCATTAAAAAGAGGCACTAGCTATGCCCAAGAGTATTTTCAATTTGTTCAAATACTTCGGATACGGTATATATGTTGGCAAAAAATAGGAAATGAAAGAGGTGGCGTGGGTTCGAGTCCCATCACCCGCTCCACCGTTTTCTATCTTTTGCTTAACTTTTTTCATCGCTCTGACCCCTTATGGGGTAGTATACACTCCACAAAACACCGGCATAATCAAGGATTGTTGACCAGTATAAGCGTGTATGTTATGGTGAGGTAACTATGTTTGGACCAAGTGGCTCAGGCTCATTTGAGGAACAGATGCGGCGCTGGTTCTCCGAAAAAAAAGATGAGAAGGCCAAACCGCCGGCTAAGCGCCGCGGGACGGCTGCCAGAGTGCCCTTAATTCTAGCCGGACTTCTGGCCCTGTTTGTTCTGCTAAGCATCGCCAAGGGCTTCTATAGTGAATGGCTCTGGTTCAGCAGTCTGGGTTACGGCAGTGTCTACGCCACCATCCTGAAGACAAAAATCGTGCTCTTCTTCGCGGGGGCGCTTATTTTCTGCCTCTTGCTCTGGGGAAACTTGGTGCTGGCGACCAAACTGGCGCCCAAGAGTGAGACACTTTTGCCCTGGGCCATTGTGCAACGGCTCCAGTCAGCCCTCAAGGTAATCGTTATACTGGGCACGGTTGTGCTCGGCCTGATATTTGGTCTGGTGGCACAGGCCAACTGGGAGGTCATACTCCGCTTCTTCAACGGGCAGACCTTTGGCGTCGTCGACCCCGTCTTTCAAAAAGAGGTCGGCTTCTACGTCTTTTCGCTACCCCTGCTGCACGCCCTGCGCGGCTGGCTCGTGGGGGCACTGATAATCACCCTCTTGGGCAGTGCCGCAGTATATCTTCTCAGCTATACCGCCCAGGGGCTTAAATTTGACCTTGCCCGGCCGGTGTTAGCCCATATCGGGGGACTGGTCATCGCTATTCTGGGTATGTTCGCCTGGGGTTACTGGCTTGGCATCTGGGAGCTGGTCTTCTCCGAACGGGGGGTGGTCTTCGGTGCCAGCTATACTGACATGCACGCCAAGCTTCCCGCCCAATGGATTCTTCTAGCGGTGGTCGTCATCATTATGGCCGTTATTGTTTTGGCTATATTACGGCGCAACCTGCGCTGGCCGATTTACGGCATTGGTGCCTGGGTACTGGCCTCTATCATCATCAGCACTATTTACCCGGCTATTGTGCAGCGATTTCAGGTGCAGCCCAGTGAGCTGGCCCGGGAGAGGCCCTATATTGAGTATAATATCCAGTTTACCCGGGAGGCCTTCGGCCTGAACCGCATCGAGGAACAGGCCTTCCCGGCGGAGGAAACACCCAGCTATCAGGATATTGAGCAAAACCGGGTTACCATCAACAACATCCGGCTCTGGGACCCGCGCCCGCTGAAAGATACTTATAACCAGATCCAGTCTATCCGCCTCTACTATGACTTTAATGATGTCGATGTTGACCGCTATGTTATCGATGACGAGTACCGGCAGGTCATGCTGTCGGCGCGGGAGCTATCGGCGGAAAAACTGGCCGGAGAAGCACAGACCTGGGTCAACCGCAAGCTTCAGTTTACCCATGGCTACGGCATCGCCTTAAGCCCGGTCAACGAGGTCAGTACTCAGGGGTTGCCGGTGCTGCTGGTCAAGGACCTGCCACCGGCGGGCGACTTCAACATCGAGCGGCCGGAAATATACTACGGGGAAAAAACGAGTGATTACGTTATCGTGGGCACCGAGACCCAGGAATTTGACTTCCCCAAGGGTGATGAGAATGTCTACGGTCGATACCAGGGCAGGGGCGGGGTTCACATTGGCAGTATCATGCGGCGTCTGGTCTATGCCTGGCAGCTTGGCGATTTGAATATCCTCATCAGTGGTGAGCTAACTCCGGAAAGCAGGGTGCTTTACTACCGCAACATCCAGCAGAGGGTAAACCACCTGGCACCCTTCTTGAAGCTGGACGGTGACCCCTATCTGGTAGTACTGGACGGGAAATTATTCTGGATACAGGATGCCTATACCGTCAGTAACCGCTATCCCTATTCCGAGCCGATAGGCGGCATAAACTATATTCGTAACAGCGTTAAAGCGGTGATAGATGCCTACAACGGCAGTGTGACACTATATGTCGCCGAACCAGACGACGCCCTGATACGCACCTATCAGGCCATCTTCCCCGAGCTCTTCGTGCCGTTAGATGACATGCCCGACGCCCTGCGGGTTCACCTGCGCTATCCCGAAGGCATGTTCAATATCCAGGCCTCGGTATATCAGAGCTACCATATGCGCGACGCCCGGGTATTCTACAACAAAGAAGACCTATGGGCAGTGCCCCAGGAGGTATATGCCGGCGACCAGCAACTAATGGAGCCTTACTACATCATCATGCGCCTGCCTGATGAAACCAAAGAAGAGTTTCTGCTGATGCTGCCGTTCACCCCGGTGAACAAGAACAATACTATCAGCTGGCTGGCGGCTCGCTGCGACGGGGAAAACTACGGCAAACTGCTCGTCTACCGCTTCCCCAAGGAACACCTGGTGCTGGGGCCGAGCCAGATTGAGAACCGAATCCAGCAGGATACGGTCATTACCGAGCAGTTCGCCCTGTGGGGGCGGGGTGGCTCCCGTGTTATTCGGGGCAACCTGCTCCTGATTCCGCTGGGTAAGTCCAAGATATATGTCGAGCCGGTATTTCTGCAGGCAGAAGCCGGCGGGCTTCCCGAGCTGAAGCGGGTTATTGTCGTGGCCGGTGAGAATATCGTTATGGAATCCTCACTGGAAAGGGGCATTGCCGCCATCTTTGGCGCCGCGGCACCGCTGCCCGAACTACCATCTGTGGCCGAACCGGAGGCGCCGGTAGCCGCCAATATCGCTGACCTGATTGAGCAGGCGAAACAGCACTACGAACAGGCTCAGGAATACCTCAAGGCAGGTGATTGGACCGGCTACGGGAACGAACTGGATGCCCTGCGGGCAGTGCTCGACCAGCTGGCCGAGCTGGCGGCGAAATAGACCGCCTAACCCAGCGAACTCAATGCCTTCTTAATTACCCCCAGCGTAAGCTGAATGTCCTCATCGGTATGCGCCAGAGAGATAAAAGCGGCCTCAAACTGGGACGGCGGCCAGTAGATTCCCGCCGAGAGTAACTGCTGGAAGAACCGGGCAAAAAGCTTGATGTCTGCCTGCCGGGCTGACTCATAATCAACCACCGTCTTGGCGCTGAAAAAGGCGGTCAGCAGCGAGGCGGCCCGCCCGATATAGAGATTAATGCCGGCTTCAGCGGCGGCTCTGGCGATGCCCTCGGCTAGAGCCGACGATTTTGCCTCCAGCTGCTGATAGACGCCGGGCTGGCGTAATGCTTTCAGCGTCTCAATTCCAGCGGTCATCGCCAGCGGGTTCCCGGACAGTGTCCCTGCCTGATAGACCGGCCCCAGCGGCGCCACCATCTCCATAACCCGGCGCCGGCCCCCGTAGGCACCCACCGGCAGCCCCCCGCCGATAATCTTGCCCAGACAGGTCAAATCGGGGGTAATCCCGTAAAGGGCCTGCGCGCCCCCATAGGCAAGGCGAAAGCCGGTGATGACCTCATCAAAGATAAGCAGCGCCCCGAAACGGGTAGTCAAATCACGCAGGCTGTTCAAGAAACCGGGCTGGGGGGCGACCACCCCCATATTCGCCGCCACCGGCTCAACAATCACGGCGGCAATCTCTTCCGGATAGCGTTCAAAAAGCCGGGCTACCGCCCCGGCATTATTATACGGTGCTAACAGCGTATTCCGGGCATAGCCTGCCGGTACCCCCGGCGAGTCGGGTATCCCCAGCGTGGCCAGACCGGAGCCGCCTCTGGCCAGTAAGCCGTCGGCGTGACCGTGATAGCCACCGGCGAATTTCACTATTTTGTCCCTCTCGGTGAAAGCCCGTGCCAGACGCAGCGCCGACATAGCCGCCTCGGTACCCGAATTGACAAAGCGCATCATCTCCATAGAAGGCATGGCTTCTGAAATCATCCTGGCCAGGGTTATCTCCAGCTCGGTGGGTGCCCCGTAGCTGGTGCCCCGCTCCACGGTTTGCTTCAGCGCCTTGACCACCAGCGGGTGAGCGTGCCCCAGAATCAGGGGCCCCCAGGAGCCGACATAGTCAATGAACTCATTGCCGTCGGCATCATAGATTCGCGAGCCCTGCCCTTTGACGATAAACGGCGGTGTCCCACCCACCGCCTTGAAGGCGCGCACCGGGCTATCCACCCCACCGGGCAGGTATTTTTGCGCTTCCCTGAAAAGCTCTCCGGAATGCGTTAACTCTTTCACCGGCTAACCCCTACTGATGCAACCACCGCGCCACATCCTTGGCGTGGTAGGTCAGCATAATATCCGCCCCCGCCCTCTTGATGGCGGTGAGTATCTCCATCACGATTTTCTTCTCGTCCAGCCAGCCCTGCCCGGCAGCCGCCTTCACCATGGCGTACTCGCCGCTGACATTATAGGCCGCCAGCGGGCAGTTAAAATTGTCCCGCACCCGCCGTATCACATCGAGATAGGCCAGAGCGGGCTTGACCATGACCATATCCGCCCCTTCGTTGATGTCCTGCTCCACCTCCCGCAGCGCCTCCCGCACATTGGCCGGGTCCAGCTGGTAAGAACGCCGGTCCCCGAACTGGGGCGTTGACCCGGCGGCTTCCCGGAAGGGACTGTAGAATGCCGAGGCATACTTGGCAGCATAGGCCAAGATGGGGATATGCTCAAATTTTTTCCCGTCCAGTGCCTCACGAATTGCCTTTACCCTGCCGTCCATCATATCCGAGGGGGCAACAATATCGGCACCGGCCTCAGCATAGGCGAGGGCGGTTTTAGCCAGCAGGGGTAGTGTCCGGTCGTTGTCAACCTCGCCGTCAACCACCACCCCACAGTGACCGTGGCTGGTGTACTCACAGAGACAGACATCGGTGATCACCAGAAGCTGCGGCACCGCCTGCTTTATCGCCTTTATTGCCTGCGGGATGATGCCCTCGGGGTGATAAGCCGTTGACGCCGCTTCATCTTTCTGCTGCGGTATGCCAAAAAGGAGGACCGCCGGAATGCCCAGCTTGGCTATCTCCTCCACCTCCGGGGGCAGGAGGTCGGGGGAAAGGCGAAAGATACCGGGCATAGACTCTATCTCCTGCCTGATGCCCCTGCCTTCAATGACAAACATAGGGTAAATGAGATTGCTAACACTAATATCAGTTTCCCTGACCAGCGCCCTTACCGCTTCTTTATAGCGCAGGCGGCGCAGGCGTAACTGTGGAAATACAGCCATTTAAGCTCCCTCCCTGAAATAGTCTTCTATGGCTTGAACCAGACCGGCTATGGTCTGTTCACCGGCCAGAATATCCACTTTCAGCCCGGCTCTGGTGGCAGTGTCGGCGGTTTTGGGGCCGATGCAGGCCACTTTAGCCGTGCTCATCTTTACTTTTTTCCCTTTAAGAGCCACCATTAGATTAGCCACCGTTGACGAACTGGTGAAGGTGATGACATCAATTTCCCCACCGGCCAGCATATGCCTGGCCCGGGAGATAGTCTCCGGCACCGGCACGGTGCGGTATACCGCTATCTCATCCACCTTGCCGCCGAGGCGGGTGATGCCCCCGGTCAGCTCTTCATCGGCGATGTCTGCCCGCGGCAATAAAAACCGCTGCCCGCTAATGCCAGCGCTCTTCAGACCAGCGATAATGCCCTCACTGGTAAAGACCGACGGCACATAATCGGGAGTTATACCCTTAGTGGTCAGGGCTTGGGCTGTAGCCGGGCCGATAGCGCCGATTTTCAGCCCCTTCAAGGTGCGGGCATCAAGATCAAGCGCATAGAGCCGGTCAAAGAAGGCAGCCACGCCGTTGGCACTGGTAAAAATCAGCCAGTGATACCGGTCCAGCCTGGCGATAGCCCGGTCAAGCTCTCTGGTACCGGGAACCGGTTCTATCTCAATCGCCGGTAATTCAATGGGCTGAGCACCATGCGCCGCTAAAAGCCGGCTCAGGGTGCCCGCCTGATGGCGGGCTCGGGTGACCAGAATGCGCTTGCCGAAGAGGGGACGATTCTCAAACCAGCCCAGCTTTTCCCTCAGTCTGACCACCTCGCCGACGACAATAATGGCCGGTGCACTGAGCTGGTGCTCCTTCACTCTGGTGGCAATATTACTCAGGTCACCGACCACCGTCTTTTGCGTCGGCTTGGTGCCCTCGGCAATCACCGCCACCGGCGTCTTCGGCGGCCGGCCATACTCCATCAGCCTGGCTATAATTTCGGGCAGGTTCTGCATGCCCATCAGAAAGACAAGGGTATCTACCGCGGTAGCCAGCTTCTCCCAGTTAAGGCTTGAGTCCACCTTGCCCGGCTCTTCATGCCCGGTAATGACCGCCAAAGAAGACGCCAGAGCGCGATGGGTAACCGGAATACCGGCATAAGCCGGCACGGCGACTGCCGAGGTTACCCCCGGCACCACCTCAAAAGAAATCTTATTATCCGCCAGGGCTTCGGCTTCCTCACCTCCCCGCCCTAGTACAAAGGGGTCACCCCCTTTGAGCCGTACCACTGTCCTACCTTCTTGCGCCTTGGCCACCAGCAGCCGGTTTATCTCCGGCTGGGGTCTGGGGTGCTCCCCGGCTGTCTTGCCCACATAGATTTTTTCCGCCCGGGAAGAGGCTAAATCAAGAATCCGCTCATCAAGCAAACGGTCATAGATAATGACATCAGCCTCTTTCAGGCACTCCAGCCCCTTCAGGGTAACCAGACCGGGCTCACCCGGCCCCGCCCCCACCAGATAGACCTTACCCACTTTCAATGTCCCTTGCCTCGGTAATAAATTCAGCCGCTCCCATTTTGAGCAGCCGCTGCGCCAGTCTCATACCTAATTCTTCTGGCGATAGGCTATTACTCTCTTCAACGGCGCGCAGTATCTTGCCATCGCTGACCCGAGCCACCATCCCCTCCAGCTTTAAGTTAGCGCCATTAACCGTGCCCAGGGCCGCAATCGGGGCACGGCAGCCACCACCCAGGGCACAGAGAAAGGCACGCTCCGCCGTTACACTCTGCCCGGTGGGCCGGTGGTTCAGGGGAGAGACCAGTGCCGCTACCTCATCATCACCGAGCCTGGCTTCAATGACCAGTGCCCCCTGCCCCACCGCGGGCAGAAAATGTTCCAGCGGCAGGTAGTCGGTTATTCTGTCCTCCCCACCGAGGCGCTTCAGGGCAGCCGCCGCCAGTATCACCCCGTCAAACTCACCCTCAGCCACCTTGCGCAGACGGGTATCCACATTCCCCCTGATGCTCAATGCCTCCAGGTCGGGACGATAAGATTTAAGCTGAACCGCCCGCCGCAGGCTGCCGGTGCCTATCTTAGCGCCGACGGCAAGCTCATCAAGCTTGCCCTTTCGGGAAACCAGCACATCCCTGGGGTCAAGCCTCTCGGTTACCGCCCGCAGGCACAGCCCCTCTAGAATCTGGGTCGGCACATCCTTAAGGCTATGCACCGCCAGGTCAACCCGTCCACTAAGCAGGGCTTCCTCCAGTTCCTTGACAAATACGCCCACCCCTTCCATACGGTCAAGAGGGGTATGGCGGCTGCGGTCGCCCCTGGTAATAATCTTAGCGATACTAATTTCAAGCTCAGGACGAAGCTCGGCAATCTGAGCCAGCACTGACTCCGCCTGAATCAGAGCCAGCCGGCTCCCCCGCGAACCGACCACGATTTTTCTTTTCATTTCTCTTTCTCTGTCTCCAGATGGAAAAGCCGGCTGATTATTTCGGCGTAATCTTTATTACCTTTTAGATTTGTCTTGAGGTACTTAAGCGGGTCCTGCAGAATCTGGCCGGTAATTGACCGGGTCATCATCTCCAGGCAATATTTTTCCTCATCGGTTAAGGGCGGCAGCTTCTTCAGGGTCCGGTTCAGATGGGAACGGCGTATCTTTTCCGCCTTGCCCATCAGGGCACTGATTACCGGCCTGACCTCAAGCGTTCGCCACCAGCTGACAAACCGGGCCAGCTCGGCGGCAATAATTGACTCCGCCTGCTCAATCTCTTCTTCGCGCTGCTGACGGTTCTGGTCGGCAATCTGGGTAAGGTCATCAATGTTGTACAAAACAACATTGTCTATCTCGGCCACCGCCGGCGCCACATTGCGCGGGACGGCGATATCAATTATCACCATCGGTTCAGAGCGATTTTTCATTACCGTATCCACCCGGCGAGCATCCAGCAGCCGGTGAGGGGCATCAGCACAGGCAACCACGATATTACAGGTAGCCAGTTCTTCAGCCAGATTATCCATGCCAATCGGCTGGCCACCCAGCATTATGGTCAGGGCAGAAGCCCTCTCCGGCGTACGGCTGGCGACCACTATCTGTTTGACTCCTCTTTCCTTAGCTGCCTTAGCCACCAGCCTCCCCGCCTCGCCAGCACCGATAACCAGCAGCTTGCACCCGCCCAGCTTACCGACCACCCGGGCGGCTAAGTCCACCGCCACCGAGCTGACCGAAAGCGGCTTTTTGCTGATTCCAGTCTCCTCACGCACCCGCCGCCCGGCCCGGATGGCACTCTGGAAAATATGGCGTAGCGGCAGATTGACCCTCTTTGCCCTCTCGGCAATATCCAGTGCCTTCTTTACCTGGCCCAGCACCTCAAATTCACCAACCACCATTGAGTCCAGACCACCGGCAACCCGGAACAGGTGCTCAGCTACCGCCTCACCGCTGAAGCGATAGGCATACCGGCGCAGGTCGGCATTGCTGATATCCAGGTGAGCCTTTAAGAAATCAAGGCTGGCTTCCTCAGCCTGCCCGGCGGTATAAACTTCAGTGCGGTTGCAGGTGGACAAAATAACGCCGTGGGCAACGTAGCTGCCCAGCAGGGAAAGGGCTTCCCCCAGCTTGCCCGCCCTGACCGCCGCCTTCTCCAGGATAGCCACCGGTGCCGCCTGATAATTGATGCCGACCAGATTAATCTGCATATTATCCCACCTTGAGCTTGCTCAGAATGAGCGCCCTGGCTTTCTCTTTCTCGCCTTTACTTAATAATTCAGTGAGCTTATCCAAATCCAGTGCTGCCTGCCAGTCATCACCGCCAACCGTAATCCCCCGCCGCTTTAGCCCGGTGCGCACCTCATCAACAAAAAGCGCCAGGGCGGCATACTCCTCGCCGAATTTTTCTTCCAGCCTGGCCCGGATTTTGCGCGCCAGTGCCGGACTGCGCCCCGCCGTGGCGACGGCAATGGTAACATCACCGCGGCGCAGGCAAGAGGGGACAATAAAATCCGAGTTCTCGGCGTCATCAACCACATTGACCAAAACCGCCTTATTCTTAGCCTCCCTAACTATCTGCCGGTTGGTATCGCTATCACCGGTAGCGGCGATGGCCAGAAATGAATCTTTCAGGTCTCCCGCCTGATATTCGCGGTTCAAGGCTGTTATCTCGCCGTGCTCAGCCAGCTGAACCAGCTCCGGGATAAGATTAGGGCTGATTACGGTAACCATGGCCCCGTGCTCCAGTAGCGCCTTCACCTTGCGGAGGGCGACCTCCCCTCCCCCGACCACGACACACTTCCGGTCTTTAATATTGAGGGAAACGGGATAGTAAGCCGGCTTTGGCTCGCCTCTTTTCATAGCCGATATTTGACCCTCTTTTTCTTGATTTCTCTGGTGCTGAACAGCAACACGCCGTCTTTAAGCCCGGTCTGCCGGGATACCTTGTCCGCAATTTTCCGGCAGGCTTCTCTGGTGTGACCGTGAATCATGGCAAAGAGGTTGTACTGCCATAACGGGTTGGTCTTTCGCTCATAACAGTGGCTCACCTCGCTGAGCTGGGCCAGCTTCTGACCGGCAGCATCAACCATCTGTGGTGGTGCCACCCAGCACGCCATAGCGTTGGCTCTGAAGCCAACCTCACGGTGATTGACCGAGGCGCCAAAGCGGCGTATAACGCCGCGCGGTAATAAAGACTGGCACCGGGCTAAAAATTCGGCTGCATCCATATTGAGCCGGGCGGCCATCGCGCCAAACGGGTCTGAAACCAGCGGCAGGTCATTCTGTAATTCATTGATTACCCGCCGCTCTGTCGCCGAGAGTTTAACTGGTCGAGGAAGTTCACCCCCGCCCAGATGGGTGCCTATCTTAAACTGCTTTAACACCGGCAGCGAAAAGGCAGTCTCGGCGCCAATAGCCGTGCTTAGACATTGTATTTCAGCCTCAAGGTCAGCCTCCGGCGGCAGCGACAGGGTGAACCAGAGATTAAAGCGGTGCTCCCGTTCATAGCCGTGGCTTACTCCGGGGTGCTCGTTAATAATTTTAGATGCTCTCTCCAAACAATCTTGGCTTATCTTCATAGCCACCAGTGTTGTCTGGTAACCGAGGCGCCGGCTATCCAGCACCGGTCCTATCTCCCGGATGATACCCTTCGCCTTCAACCGCCTGATATGCTCAATGACCTCGTCCAGGCTGATACCCAGACGCTGCCCCAGCTCGGCATACGGCTCCCCGCTCAGAGGGAACTCCGCCTGCACTATGTCAAGCAGTCTGGGCTCAAGGCTATTTAATTTCATACTGAACACCCCCGGCGGGCGGCTCATAGACACAGTAAGGCTCCGCCTCAAGAAAATCCCCGGTAGCCTCATAGGCACGCGCCCGGCAGCCACCGCAGATTAATTTATACCCACAGAGACCGCACTTCCCCTTCAGCCGGGAAAGGTCTCGCAGCTGGTTAAATAGGGGCGAATTGAACCAGATATTGTGGAAGCCTTCCTGCCGGATATCGCCGGCGACCACGTCAAGGTAGCCGCACCCCTTCACCTTGCCCTGGGAAGAGACAAAGCAGAAGCTGATGCCGGCGAGACAGCCCCGGGTAAGAGTATTCCCCGGGTTGTGAGCCGTGCTCAGCACCGGGCTTTTTGCCTGCTCCTGCCTCTGCTGGACGACACGCAGGTAGTGGGGCACATCGGTCGGCTTGAAGAACATCCGCTCCCCCAGCTCCAGCTGCTTATCGTATATCCAGTTGAGCGTCTGCTCGTATTGCTCCGGCGGTAGCTCTACTGACTCCAGTCCCTTGCCCCGGCCGGTTGGCACCAGCATAAAGGGGTGAAAGGCAACCGCCCCCACCTCCAGTGCCAGCGTCAATAAATCATCCAGATAGCCCACATTGAGCTGGGTGATGGTGCTGTTAATCTGGACTTCAATACCCGCCCGGCGGGCATGGGCGATACCAGCCAGGGCGGCGTCAAAGGCGCCCGACTGACCGCGAAAATCATCCTGAAGCCCGGCTACGGGAAAGTCCAGGCTGACGGCGACACGCGATATCGGCACCACCTTCATTTTCCGTGCCATTTCCTCATTGATAAGGGTGCCGTTGCTACCCATGACCACCCTTAATCCCTTGCCGACGGCATAGTCGGCAATTTCAAAGATGTCCTGTCTGACCAGCGGCTCACCGCCGGTGAGGATGATAATCGGCCGACCCACTTCCAGTATCTGGTCAACGAGACGAAAACACTCCCCGGTTGATAACTCATCGGGATACTGCTCATCGCCTGACGAGCTGCGGCAGTGGGCGCAGAATAGATTGCAGTTTCGGGTCACCTCCCAGGCGACCAGCCGCAAATCGGGGGTAAGTATATCCTTTTGTTCAGCTGCCATCAGCTTAGGCCAATCTCCCTATCGCTCAGGTAACAGGCGGGGTCTTCCGCCCAGACATCGCCCGAGACCGCCTCCGCCCGCACCCTCAGGTTGCCGTTACAGAGATCAAGGTAACGGCAGCGCCCGCAGCGCCCCTTGAGCAAGCTCTTGCGGTTACGTAAATCCCTTAGCAGCGGTTCGGAGGTGTCCCGCCAGATATCACTGAATTTTCGTTGCCGGACGTTGCCCAGCGCATAGTGCCACCAGAACTGGTCGGGGTGGACATTGCCCAGGTCATCAACCGCCGCTATTCTGATGCCAGAGTTATTACCGCCGTTGCGCTTTAGCAATTCCAGGACTTTATCGGCGCGCGCCGGGTCGCCCTCTTTCAGTTTGAGATAGAGATAGACACCGTCAGCGTGGTTGTCCACGGTGAGGACTTCTTTATCCAGACCGCGCCGGTGCAAATCTAGAGTATGCGCGCAGATTTCATCCACCACCACCCTGGTCTGGGAATGGGTGATATCCTCTTCCTTAAGATTACTGCCCCGCCCCGAGTAGGCGAGGTGATAGAAACAGGCACGGTGGATACCCTCCGCCTCAATTAACTGAAAAATAGCCGGAACCTGCTGGTAGTTGTGCCGGGCGATGGTCAGGCGCAGTGAAACCCTCAACCCGGCGCCGATACAGGCCCTGATGCCGCTAAGGGCTGCCTGATAGGCGCCCTCTTTACCGCGGAAATAATCATTGCTGGCGCCGATGCCGTCCAGGCTTATGCCTATCTCGGCAAAGCCAATATCGCTCAGCCTGCTGGCTATTTCTTTCGTAATCAGAGTGCCGTTGGTGGAGAGGACAACCCTTATACCCAGCTCTCTGGCCAGACTAGCCAGCGCCAAGATATCCGGCCTGAGCAGCGGCTCACCCCCGGAAAATAGAAGCACCGGCACGCCAAAGTCAGCCAGGTCGCGAATAAACTTTTTGCCGGCTTCAGTATCCATCTCCTGCGGGGACTTCTGACTGTCGGCAAGGGCATAGCAGTGCCGGCAGCTTAGGTTACACTGCCGGGTGCAGTTCCAGACCACCACCGGGCGCGGGGCCGACTGGGCTGGCTCCTGCCCGTAACGGAGGCGGTCACCGAAGCTGACATTATCACAGAGGAGACGCGAGACTGATATCAACCCTTAGTTCCTCCCCCCGCCTTCTGCTGGTGGGCGTCCACCAGCGAGACCAGCGCCTCGTCCAGAACATGGGCCACCAGCGGTATCGCCTCCACCACCCGCCCGGTAAAGGCTTCCTTTTTTCTCATCAGCTGGGTGGCGGCATGCATAATCGGCTCACGGTGCAGGATGAAAGCCTCCACCGCATCAGTCAGGGTCAGCCCTGTCTCGGCCAGCGTCTCACCAAAATCGTGACCGACCTCGTGAATCATCTGGGTGGTCTCCTCCCGTCTGGCGGGCTCGGTAATGTATTTAATAATCAAATCGAGCAGGTGCCGGCCCAGCTCCGCCATATGCCGTCCTGATTTTTCATTGAGGTGGCGAAACCAGGGCTTGTCCTTCAGGGAGGTGCGCGCAATCTGGCGCAGTATATCAGCCGTATCCTCCAGCTCCAGGACCAGGTCTTTGATGCCCAGCATTTTGGGGTGCGAGCTCATGAACTTCTTCAGCTCTGAGCGCGAGTAACGGCGGTGCCCGCCCGGGGTGACGAACGCCTTTATCTTGCCCTCATCGGTCCACTGTCGCAGGGCGGCCTCGCTGACCCCCAGCAGGTGGCTGGCTTCGCTGATGCTGATTAACTGCTCCGGCTCCAAAACTCCCCCGATAACCTACTAAAATCTCCAAAATCCTACAAAAATCTGCATCATTATACTGCATGAAACGCCGATAAGCAAGGGGGGCGGGGGTGTTGACTAAAGATATATATCAGTCTTAGTATAAAAGTATTATTGGTTTGGGTGATTAGAGTCTAGGACGATTCTAAATGGAGAAAGAAGAGAAAGCCTTAGCTAAGCTTCGAGAACAAGCTATGGAACCTTTAGCTGGAGTGCTAAAACGGGTTGAACAAGCGTACACCGCTTATGTGGCGGCGGAGAAAGAAGTAGCTAGGGTCTATAAGACTAATGAACAGCAAGTGGAGCAGTCTTATAAAGAGGCAGAGCAGCAAGCTAATATCACGTGTGAGCAGGCGATTGAAAGAGCCGCCAAGACTCGCGAGGTAGCGGAACAGCAGGCTGAGGAAGTCTATCGAAAGGCGAAAGAACATGCCAAGAAAACTTATGATAAAAGCGTGCAGCAAGTACTGCGAGTTCGCAGAGAGAAAATAGAGCAAGCTTGGCAAGCTTTCAACTCAGAATTTGAAAGAATGTGGAGTATTTATACAAAAGATATCCTACATAAAGTTTATCAGGAGCCCGAAAAAATCGAAGGTGCTGAATTCCTCATGCCGCTATCTGGTTCTACCGACCCTGTTCTAGCAGAACTATGGGATAATGCTGATGATGCCTACTACGACAACTTATAAGCGTGGAAGCGTAGTCCTCGTTAGCTTCATTTTTACAGACGAAACCGGAGCTAAAAAGCGTCCCGCCGTTGTAGTTAGCTCAGATAAATACCATAAAGACCGCCAAGAGGTTATTATAGCAGCAATCACTAGTAGAACAGACCGCATATTGGCTGGTGACCTTTTGATAAGGGACTGGAGTGAAGCAGGGTTGAAGAGTCCATCGGTAGCAACTGGAATTATCAGGACAATAAAGCACGACATGATTGTCCAAAAGTTAGGCACACTTTCAAAATGTGATCTTAGCGAAATCGATAAAAATTTGTATGTTATCCTCGGGATAAAATAAGGGCAGTTTTCCTTAATATCCCCCCCACCCCCTCCGCCCCAATACAGCCTCCCCCCCATAGCTTGGAGCTTGTTTCAGCGTGTAGTATATGTAGTATAATTAGATAGCTGGCCTTTGGGGGAAACCGAGATGGATGATGAGATTAAGAGTGCCCATGAGATAGCCATGGAGAAGGTGGCGAGGCTGGGGGAGGTGACCGACCAGGAGCGCCTGAGCTGGAAGTACGTCCCGGAAGGGGAGAAGCTGGCGGCACGCTACCTCAAGCAGGGGCTTAATCTGGTGGCTGAGCTGAGCCAGTATGAGGAGAAGGTAAAAGAATACGTCGTCAAGGGTGCCGAGGAGATACTGGCCCGAAACATCAACCTGCCCAAAGACGAAGTCATCAAGAAGACCAACCGCCGGGCAATGGAGGGCTTGAAAACCCTGAAGCGCGACAAGGTCGGCGTGGAGAATGTCTTCAGCCAGATGAGACGCCTCTTTGACCACTATCTGGAAACGGGGGAGCAGCAGCGCCGGCAGGCTTACGAGACCCTGAAGACCGAATTTAACGCCCGGGTCCAGCAGGCAGTCCAGCAACAGACGGGCATGCCGATGGGGATAAAGATTGATATTGAAAGAGAGCCCCAGTTCCAGGAGGAGTGGCGCCGAATGCAGGCCCAGCTGGAGGCGCCCTATCTGGGGTATTTAGACCAGTACAAGCAGGCGCTATCAAGTATTACCTGATGGGAATGACTGATGGATATTGATGACGAGAGAATCAAATACGTCGTTGAGCACACTGAAATAATCAGACCGCCGAAGCAGAGTCTGGCCACCTTCGGCACCACTAATATCGGCTATTACCTGCTCACCGTGCCGGCTTATGCCGAGCTGGTCAAAGACATTGCCGAGACGGCGGTCAGGGAGGGGCGGATAATTGTGGGCCGACCGAGGATTGTCACCCCCTACTACCTCTCCCGTCTGGAGGGGTTCAGCCCGGAAGCCAAGAGATATTTTGAGCTGCTCATCAAGACCCAGGGGCGCGATGCCCCCGGCCTGTTCTACAGCTTCCGCAACGAGCCGAAAGAGCTCAGCATCGTATCGGATAACCTGCCGGCGGTAATTGATAAGCTTAACGCCAAGCTGGACAAGGGTGGTGACCCCCTGACCTCAATCATCAAGGGGCAGGATGAGCTCTGGGATGTATCGCTGCTCAAGTTTATCTACGAAATTACCCGGAGCTCACTGCAGGACAACCTGACGCAGATGGAAACCCGGGGGCTGCTGGACATAGATACCAAGGGCATCCCGGCTGATGCCAAGGCCCGAATTGAGGAGCTTTTCGGCCGGGTGGCGCGGGGCGAGCTTGAACCCCGCGAACTAAAAGATGAGCTTGACCGCTGGGGAGTCTTTGATGAGTACCAGGACCGGTTCTTCAATATCTTCCGCCAGAGAAGATAGGAAACTGATACGGTGAAGATTGCGCTGATTGACGCCAGAGACCTGTCCGAAGCCTGGTTTCTCTGCCTGCGCCAGACGCTGAGCGAAGGCACCAAATATAAAATCGAACGGGGCAGCTACGCCGGTCAGCAGCGCCAGGAGCTTGAACTGGTGGTGGTCCAAATCAGACACCCGGCAACCAGGCCCCTGATTCCCGGCGTCCCCGCCGGAGTGCCCCCACCCACCTCCATGGAGTATGTAGAAGACTACCTCCCCTACCTGATGACCGCCCACAAGGGCGAGGAAGAACAGTATACCTACGGCCAGTACCTGGAAAAACAGATTACCGAAGTAATCAAGATGTATAAGGAGGACGGCTTTAACACCAATCAGGCTTTTATGGCGG
>SMTZ1_10002042_pt1 | contig 20415 bp, 4 predicted proteins | sample DeeMarSWOR136_30_FD_25667 | JGI IMG/M metagenome (IMG submission 25667) | reverse complement strand
AGTGAAAAAAGCCGAGTAGCACGTTCCCACCACCCGGCGAAAAGAGAAAATGACAGAACATTTCCCTGGAAATCACCAAAGGCTTTTGAAGATCAAGGACTCGAGGACTCACGCTGGGCCTTCTTCTGCTGCTTGGCCGCCTCGATGTTCAGCTCAAGCTGTCTCTCCAAAGCACCCGCGGGCTTCTGGCGGAGAGCTCGTTTCCACGAGGATATGGCCTCATCGTACATCCCGTTGCTGACATAGACCACCCCCAAGTTATTGAGAGCATTGATGTCCTCAGGGGAGAGCTCCAAGACACGCTGCAGTTGCTCCAAGGCTTTATCGAAGTTTCCCTGTTTCATGTAAGCGTTGGCCAAACCAAAGTAGGCCTGGGGATCTTCGGGAATCAGCTCTACCAGGCGCTGGTACTCAGCAACCGCCTCAGCTCTCTGGTCCATCTCAAAGAGAAGGCTGGCCAGGTTACTCTGGGCAGCCACGTGGCTGGAGTCAAGGGAAATGGCGGTCTGGTATGCCTCCCTGGCATCCTCCAACTTGTCCTCTCGCTCGTAGATGTTGCCCAGGTTGTTGTACGCCTCCACATAGCTGGGATCCACCGCCAAGGCGCTCTGATAGGCGTCGATGGCCTCTTGGTTCATCATTCTGATGTTATAGATATTCCCTAAGTTGAAGCGAGCGACCGCGAATTGGGGATTGTTTTGAATCAACTTTTGGTATAAAATAAGGGCAGAATCGGGATCAAGACTTTCCAGGCGAATGGCTCGTTCAAACGAATCGTAGTCGACCATCTTCAGCTGGCCGCCCATCACTGCCTGAACCACCTCCATGTTGCTTCGGGCAAACCGGACTTGGGGATTGATCTCCAGGGCTTTCTGATATTCCTCCAAGGCCTCCTGATATAAACCCCTGCGGAAAAAAAGGTACCCCAGGTTGTTGTAAGCTTCTGGAAAATGAGCATCGGCTTGGATGGCCTTTCGATATTCGGCCTCGGCTAGGTCCAGCTCTCCCCGGTCACGGTGGATAATCCCCAGACTGAAGTGCGCTCGGGCATGATTCGGATCAATCTCAACGGCTTTTCGATATTCGGCTTCCTCTTCATCCGGAAATCCTTTAAGACCCTTGAGATAACCGAGATGGAAGTGGGCTTCGGCGAAATCGGGCTTCTTCTCGATGGCCTTGACAAAATGGATTTCAGCCCGGTCGTATCTCTCTTCCCCAAGACATTGCAGGCCGTCCTCATAATGCTGCTCTGGGCTTTTCGCGCAGCCGATGGTCAAGGCAACGGTCAAGAAGAAGATCAGAGCGAAAACGGAACCATTTCTCATGTATGCTCCTCCTGAAAAGTGGTCATAGGGCCCATTTTGAATACAGATTAACAGATTTCTCCGTCATTGTCAACCACAAAATGAAAAAGGAGCCGCTGAGACCTACTCTCAGCAGCTCGAGTAACCAATTCCTTGGCCGTTCTGAGCGCGAGTTGGGCAAAAAAACCGCCGGGATTCGTGAAAACCCCGGCGGTCTTCTTGATCACTCGCGGTCAGCTTACTTCATGAACACCATCTTCTTGGTAGCAGAGAATTCCTCGGTCTCCAGACGATAGAAGTAGATGCCGCTGGCATTATTGGCGGCATTCCAGCTGACCGTGTGCCTTCCGGCGCTCTTGGTTTCGTCGACTAGGGTGATTATCTCTTGGCCCAACAGGTTGTACACCTTCATTGTCACATGGGTCTGAACCGGCAACGCGTAGCGAATCTCGGTGGCAGGATTGAACGGGTTGGGGTAGTTCTGAGATAACGAGTAGGTCACAGGCATTGCCGTTGGCGTGGCGGAGCAGACCACCTGATGTACGGTCTCGGTGCCGTCCAGATCCACGTCGCTTAGCTGGTATGCGTAGGTATCTCCGTTGGTCACCCTTCGATCCACGTAGATGTACTCGTGAGCGTCTCCAAAGGCCGGCAGGGAGACAATCTTCTGGCTGTCGCGATAGATGTTGAAGGAGTGGCTGTTCACCTCCGCCGCCGTCCGCCAGGTAAGGATCACCTGGCCATCGCCGGCTGCAGCCTCGAAGCTGACCAGCTCAACGGCCGTGGGGGGCTCGATGATCAGCTCATGGCAGGCGTTGTCCGCTGGCGCACCGGCGGCGGTGTAATTCTTATAGGCAGGCCAGATGGGGCCGGTGAAGTACTTGGCGTTGGGTTCATCGGCGCCCAGATCGGCGGTGTTGGCGATGGAGCCGGAGGCGACCAGAGAAACCGGATCGCCGCTGGCGTCCAGCTCCATCAACATGACGTCGATAGTAGCCGTGGTGTCCGTCAGCTTGGTGATCGTGGCTCGGAAGCGGTAAAAGGTATTGGCCAAGAGGGTTGGTAGATTAACTATGCTGGGCCGCTTGTCAGGCGAATCACCATCCCAGTAGCCCTCGATATTATAACCGCTAGGTCCGTCACCTCCCGGATCGCATTGCAATCCGAAGATGTTCGAGGAGCCCACGTCGTCGTCGGTGATCATCCAGCCGATGCGGTCGTCGTCCAGATGCCCGCTGCCATCTGTTTTGAAATCCATCTGGGCGCTGTATCCCAGAAAACCTCCCGCCGTCCAGTCGAAAGGATGGGCCGTCCAGATGAAGATGTTGTTGGCCGCTTCAAGACCGTTGGATCCCGCCACGCCGATGCCGGAGTTGACCACCGGCCCGCCGCCATCATCGAACCAGTCGGCGTGACTGCCCACGGTGGCCCCCAGGGTGAATCCAGATTCGAAGTCCTCACACGTAACGCTGCTATTCTCTTTCCCCACGAAGGTCGCCGTCACGTTCTTATCGCCATCCATCGTGATGGTATCAGGATTGGCGCTGCCGCTCAGATCCCCGGACCAAGCACTGAAGGCCCAGCCGAGATCGGGGATGGCCATCAGCTCCACATCGCTATCCTCGTTATAGGTGCCGCCGGGAGGATTGAGAAGAACGCTTCCTCCGCCCACGACGTTCACCGTCAAGGTGTATTGCGGCCCCGGTGGCGGAATTGAGTCGGATACTGAGTTTCGAGCCTGATAGCCGTCATATGTGTCGTCATGAGGACTGTACCAGACGCCGTTGGGATAGCCGTCGCCGAGAGCATCCTCATCCGTGTAGTAGCCCAGAACATCGTAGCCGGCATGAAGATCCGCCGCCGTCTCGCGACTCACCAGGCCCTCTTGAAAACTGGTTGTACCCCGAGTATTTCGAATCACCTCGAATCTGGGGAATGAGCTCCAGGCCACATCGCCGTCGGGATTAGCTCCCGTGTCGGATCCATCGTGACGACCATATAGCACATGGTCCATATGCTGCCCGTCGATGAGCAGTTGGATCCCGATGGCCCGCTCGGCCACACCACCCTCTCCGGTGGCCAGATCCATGTCCGTCTCGACATCATGCACGCTGCTGGGAGCGGCCACGCCGGACTCGGCGATGAGGAAAAAACTATGGGGAGCGATGGTCGCTCCGGTCAGATCTACCGATAGCTCCCAGTCGATCTCCAAGTTGCCGTCGCTGTTGTTATCTGTTCGGGAGATCAGCTCCATGTTCTCCAGCGAAATAGTTTGATCTGTGGTGTTGAACAGCTCGACGAACTCCGCGGGATTCTGACTGCCGACGCTGTTCCATGACTGAAATGCGGAGATGATCACATCGCCCGGGTTCAGGACCTGTAGCTCGTTGAAGGTCGCCGTCACGTTTTTATCGCCGTCCATGGTGATGGTGTCCGGATTGGCGCTGCCGGTTAGATCCCCGGACCAGGCGCTGAAGTACCATCCGGGATCGGCATCGGCCGTCAGCTCCACCTCGGTGCCGGTAAGATACGGGCCGGCGGGAGGATCGAGAGTGACACTGCCGTTACCCACCACATTCACGGTCAGGGTGTACTTGGTCGTATCGATGAAAGTGGCCGTGACGGTCTTGTGGCCGTCCATAGTGATGGTGTCCGGATTGGCGCTGCCGGTCAGGTCCCCGGACCAGCCGTTGAAGGCCCAGTTCGAATCGGGATTGGCGGTCAGCTCCACCTCCGTGTCGGGATCGTAGAGACCTCCGGGGGGATCGAGAGCCACGGTGCCATTGCCCACCACATTGACGGTCAGGCTGTACTGCGCTACACCGGTGATGACCTCATGGCAGGCGTTGTCCGCGTTGGCTCCCGCGGCTGTGTAGTTCTTGAAGGCCGGCCAGACGGTACTGGCCGTGAAGTACTTGGAATGCGGCTCATCGTCACCCAGCGCGGCCGTGTTGGCGATGGAGCCGGAGGCGGCCACGCCCACCGAGTCGCCGCTGGCGTTCAGCTCGATGAGGATGACGTCGATGCTGGCCGAGGTGGCCGTCAGCTTGGTGATCTCAGCCCGAAAGCGGTAAAAAGTGTTCGCCGTGAGGGTTGGCAGGTCGACGATGTGCGGCCTTTTGTCAGCGGCAAAAACACCATCCCAGTAGCCCTCGATGCAGTAGCCACTGCCCCCGGGATCGCACTGCAAACCGAAGATGTTCGAGGAGCTGGTGCTGTTGTCGGTGATCATCCAGCCGATACGATCGTCGTCCAGGTGCCCGCTGGCGTCGGTCTGAAAGTCCATCTGGACCTTGAAGGCCACAAAATCGGCTGCATTCCAGTCGAAGGGATGGGCCGTCCAGGTAAAGATGGCGCTGGCCGGAGCCAGACCAACAGAACTGGCCACGCCAAGGCCGGAATTAACCACCGGCCCGCTACCGCCATCGTACCAATCGGCGTGAGTGCCCACCGTATTTCCCAGGGTGTAGCCGGACTCGAAATCCTCACATACTGCGCCGCCGCTGGGCCCCCCAGTGAAAGTGGCTGTCACAGTGAGATTGCCGGTCATGGTAACGGTGTCCGGATTGGCGCTGCCGGTCAGATCACCGGACCAGGCGGTAAAGGTCCAGCCCGAGTCGGGCGTCGCCGTCAGCTCCACATCGGTGTCGGGATCGTAGGTGCCGCCAGGAGGATCCAGCGTCACGCTGCCGCTGCCCACCGTGTTCACCGTCAGGGTATACTGCGGCGGGCCACTGGTGATGACCTCATAACAGGCGTTATCCGCGTTGGCTCCCGCCGCGGTGTAGTTCTTGAAGGCCGGCCAAATCGGCCCGGTGAAATACTTGGTGTTGGGCTCGTCGTCGCCCAGCGTGGCGGTATTGGCGATGGAGCCGGAGGCGGCCACACCCACCGAGTCGCCGCTGGCGTTCAGCTCGATCAACATGACGTCAATAGTGGCCGTGGTGTCCGTCAGCTTGGTGATCTCGGCCCGAAAGCGGTAAAAAGTGTTCGCCGTGAGGGTTGGCAGGTCGACGATGTGCGGCCTTTTGTCATCGGCAGAGACACCATCCCAGTAGCCCTCGATACAGTATCCGCTGCCGCCGGGATCGCACTGCAAGCCAAAGATATTCGAAGAGCTCACGTTGTCGTCGGCAATCATCCAGCCGATGCGATCGTCGTCCAGGTGCCCGCTGCCATCGGTCTGAAAGTCCATCTGGACCTTAAAGGCCACAAAATTGGCCGCCGTCCAGTCGAAGGGATGGGCCACCCAGGTGAAGATGTTGTTGCCCGGCGCCAGACCGTTCGATGAATTCACCCCGATGCCGGAGTTGACCACTGGCCCGTTGCCACCGTCAAACCAATCGGCGTGAGTGCCCACCATATTCCCGAGAGTGAAACCGGACTCGAAGTCTTCACATACATCAGCGCAATGAGCCAGCTCGGCGCCGGTGAAAGAGAAGACAAATAGCGCACACACGGGGATGAAAAACAGCGCTCTTTTCATCATTTTTACACCTCCCCTTTCAAAAATTAGGAATTTGGGATATCGAATACTTCTATCTATTATCATTCTACCAGAAAAGCCATTTTTTGTCAAGTTTTTTATTATGAAAATAACTCCCTCATAATGACAACAAAGAGCCGCCGAGAGCGCTCGCAACTCGACGGCTCTCGCGAATATCGGCATCATCTTTTATTGGCCGCTTATCCCCCCTGTCAACGGCTTTTGGGAGGCGGCGTGCTAAGCAAGCCCTTGTCGAACTCGCCCACGCACCGTGAATTTTCCGACTCCAGGCCGCCTGAACGAGCGTTCACGTAGTAGAAATAGTGAACGCCGGTGTTGCCCGCGGCATTGGAGTCCACATAAGTGGTATCGGTGGTCGTGGCCAACTCTTTGGTCGGGCCTGGAGTGAAGCCAGGATCGCTGTCGCGGTAGATCACATAAGCTTCGACCGTGATGGGGCTGCCCGCGGTGTCAGTGGTCACCGGCGACCAGATCAGGCGGATATCAGTGCTGTCCACCATCCCAAAAGCGGTGTAGATCTCCAGGTTCTCAACGACAACCGGTTGAGCGTTGAAGGTAGCCGTCACGGTCATATCGTCGGTCATGGTGATGGTGTCCGGGTTGGCGCTGCCAGCCAGGTCCCCCGACCAACCGGCGAAGGTCCAGCCGGAATCGGCTGTCGCCATCAGCTCTACATCGGTGCCCTGGTCGTAGATGCCGCCAGGAGGATCAAGACCCACACTGCCACCTCCCACAATGTTGACGGTCAAGGTGCACTGCTGTGTCGGCGTAGTGAGAACCTGAAAACAGGCATTGTCAGCCGACGCACCAGCAGTGGTGTAGTTCTTATAAGCCGGCCAAATCGGCCCGGTGAAATACTTGGAATTGGGCGCATCATCTCCCAGATCGGCGGTATTAGCAATAGAACCCGAGGCGGCCACACCCACCGAATCACCGCTGGCATCAAGCTCAATGAGCATGACGTCAATGCTGGCTGAGGTGCTGTCTAACTTGGTGATCTCGGCCCGGAAGCGGTAAAAGGTGTTCGCCAAGAGCGTTGGTAGATTAACGATGCTCGGGCGCTTGTCAGGCGAAGCACCATCCCAGTAGCCCTCGATATTATAACCGCTAGGTCCGTCACCTCCCGGATCACATTGCACGCCGAAGATGTTCGAGGAGCCCACATCGTCGTCGGTGATCATCCAACCAACGCGATCGTCATCCAGGTGCCCGCTGCCGTCGGTCTGAAAGTCCATCTGAACATGGTAACCCTGGAAATCGCCCGCCGTCCAATCAAAGGAATGAGCCGTCCAGATAAAGATGTTGTTGCCCGCTGCCAGACCAACCGATGCAGCCACGCCGATGCCGGAGTTGACCACCGGCCCATTGCCGCCGTCATACCAATCGGCGTGCGTGCCCACCATCTGCCCCAGGGTGAACCCGGACTCGAAGTCCTCGCACACGGCCTCACCACTGGGCTCCAGAACAAAGGTGGCCGTCACGCTCTTGTCGCTGTTCATGGTGATAGTGTCCGGGTTGGCGCTGCCGGTCAGATCCCCCGACCAAGCACTGAAGACCCAGCCGGAATCGGCGTTGGCCGTCAGCTCCACGTCCGTGCCATAATCGTAGACGCCGCCAGGAGGATCGAGCGTTACGTTGCCGTTGCCCACCGTATTGACCGTCAAGGTACATTGAGCCGCGATGTCGACCGTGGTGAAAGACCATGTGGAACTGGTGGTGGTGTCAACACCATCGTCCACCTGGACGTACCACTCGTACTCCGTCTCCGGAGACCTGCCCGACCAGGTGATGAAGGCGTCGTCTCCGCTGGCCACATCGTCAACCGTGCCCAGGTTGGTGAAGGCGCTGCGTCCCGACATGTCGTAGCTTAGGAAGAACTCCTCCGATATGGTATCATCTCCCATGACGGTATCGGTCCCATACTGGTCGATATAGGGCGAATAGGTCAGCACCCGGATGCGATTGTTGGCCGGTTGAAACTCCATGATCCGCAGCCAGCCGTTACCTCCAGAGGTAATGTCCTGATAGTCCGCCAGAACCACGTGCACCGTGTCGCCGTTGAATACCTCGGTGCGCAACGCCTCGCCGTGTCTGTGACCGCAGAGCATCAGAAACAGATTGGGATTATCTTTCAGCGTATCGTACATAGTCTGCCCGGAGCCACCCCAGTTGCCGTTTGTCTCCAGTATGTAGTGGCTGACCACGATGCCCCGCCGGTCGCTGTGGGCCGCCAGCAGGCTGTCGGCCCAGGCGATGGGCCCGGAGCCAGGATTGTATTGCAGGCTGATGACGATGAAGTCCATCCCGCCGGCGCTGAAGATACAGTAGTTATTGTCGTTGGTGCTGCCATAGTGGCCACCGTAATAGCTTCGCCCGGAGAATCGCGATACGCCGAAATAGATGTTGTAATTAGTCGTCGGGGTGTCGTGATTGCCCGGACAGACGCTGTAAGGGATGCCCTCGGGAAGACCGGTAGCCATCGGGTCCTCCAAGATGCTCATGGCCGTGTCGGCCCGCAACCACTCCAGGGTGGAGTTGTACGTATCGACGATATCTCCCTCATGAGCGGCGAAGACGATGTTCCACACCGCCATGCTGTCCACGATCCACTGCATCTGGTCATAGTAGATCCAAGGGTAATTCAGCGAATATTTCTGAGTATCGGGAATGGGGATGAGAGTGAAACTCCCGCTCGCCGACACCTCCCGGCCGTAGAAAGTGACGCTCATAGTATCGGCATCGGAATCGGTGACGTTAACGCGCAGCTCCGGATCCAGAGCGACATCAATGGCGTCGTCCAGAGGCGAGACCAGCGTCGGCTGATTAGGAGGATTGTTGTACGGTGGCAGAACGGAATCGGACGCGGAGCTGCGCGCCACATAGCTGTCATAAGTGTTGTCGTGCGGACTGTACCACACACCGTCCGGATACCCCTGGCCCAGACTGCCCTCATCGGTGTAATACCCATTGACCGCATAGCCGGCATATAGGTCATCGGCCGTCTCGCGGCGTAACAAGCCCTCATAAAAACTACCTGATCCCTGGGTTTTCCGGCACACCTCTGAACGAGGCCAGGAAGCGCTGGAATCAAAAGGAATATCCCCGGGTGGCATCTCCCCCGCAGGATTCTGGCCATCGTCGCGGCCGTAAAGGACGTAATCCATATGTGCGCCGTCGATGAGCAGCTCCAGGGAGATGGCCCGCTCGGCCACACCGCCCTCGCCGGTGGCCAGATCCATGTCCGTCTCCACATCGCGCACGTTGCTATCAGCGGCCACACCGGACTCGGCAATGAGGAAGAAGCTGTGCGGAGCGATGGATTTGCCCGCCAGAGTCGCCGACAGCTGCCAGTCGATCTCCAGTTCGCCATCGCTGTCGTTGTCCGTCCGGGAAATCAGTTCCATGTTCTCCAGCGAAATAGTTTGGTCTGTGGTGTTGAACAGCTCCACGAACTCGGCCGGGTCCTGGCTGCCCACGCTGTTCCAGGCCTGCATGCTGGAGATGATCACGTCGCCAGCGGTAAGCTCACTCTCCTCAATAAAAGTGGCTGTCACGGTCATATTCCCGACCATGATGATGGTATCTGGATTGGCGCTGCCGGTCAGATCCCCGGACCAGACGCTGAAGGCCCAGCCGGAATCGGGCACCGCTGTCAATTCCACTTTGGCGTCCCAATCGTAGACACCGCCGTCAGGATTCAGGGTTACGCTGCCGCTGCCCACCGTGTTCACCGTCAAGGTACATTCAGGACCCTCCACGAAGGTGGCTGTGACGGTCATGTTGCCAGCCATGGTGATGGTGTCGGGATTCGCGCTGCCGGTTAAATCCCCAGACCAGGCGCTGAACACCCAACCGGAATCGGACACCGCCGTCAGCTCCACATCGGTGCCGGTATCATATATGTTTCCGGGAGGATTCAGATTGACACTGCCACTGCCCACCAGGTTCACCGTTAAGGTGTCCTGTTGCACGGGCCCGCTGGTGAGAACCTGGAAGCAGGCGTTGTCCGCGTTGGCGCCCGCGGCGGTGTAGTTCTTGTAGGCCGGCCAGATGGGCCCGATGAAATATTTGGAACTGGGCGCATCATCGCCCAAATCCGCCGTGTTGGGAATGGATCCCGAGGCCACCACCGATACCGAGTCGCCATTGGCATCCAGCTCGATGAGGGCAGCGTAGACGCTTGCCGAGGCGGCGCCCAGCTTGGTGATCTCGGCATACAGACGATACCAGCTATTGGCCGAAAGGGTCGGCAGATCCACGATGCTCGGCCGCCGGTCGGCCGAGGTGGGGCCATCCCAGTAGCCCTCGATGTTGTATCCGGTGCCACCCGGATCACATTGCACCCCGAATATGTTCGAGGAATTCACATCGTCGTCTGTGATCATCCAGCCGACGCGGTCGTCGTCCAGATAACCGCTTCCGTCGGTTTGGAAATCCAACTGCACGCGGTAACCCAAGAAGTTCGCCGCCGTCCAATCGAAGGGGTGCTCCGTCCAGATGAAGATGGCGCTGGCCGGAGCCAGACCGATGGAGCTGGCCACGCCCAGGCCGGAGTTGACCACCGGCCCATTGCCCGCGTCGAACCACTCGCTATGCGAGCCCACCGTCTGCCCTAGGGTGAAGCCAGACTCGAAGTCCTCACACACCGCCTCAGCACTGGGCTCTTCCACGAAGGTGGCCGTCACCGTCATGTTGCCAATCATGACGATGGTATCTGGGTTGGCACTGCCGGTCAGATCACCTGACCAGGTATCGAAGACCCAACCGGAATCGGGCACCGCCGTCAATTCCACCGTGGCATCCCAACCATAGACGCCGCCGGGAGGATTGAGAGTTACACTGCCGCTGCCCACGGTGTTCACCGTCAAGGTACATTCAGGCCCCTCCACGAAGGTGGCCGTCACCGTCATGTTCCCGGCCATGGTGAGGGTATCGGGATTATCGCTGCCGGTCAGACCCCCGGACCAGGCGTCGAAGACCCAGCCGGAATCGGGCACCGCTGTCAGCTCTACCGCCGTGCTCTCAGGATAAATGTTGCCGGGCGGATCGAGCGTGACGCTGCCATTGCCCACCGTGTTCACCGTTAGGGTGCAAGGTGGCAACTCGACGAAGGTGGCCGTCACCGTCATGTTGCCGGCCATGATGATGGTATCCGGATTGGCGCTCCCGGTCAGGTCACCCGACCAGGCGCTGAACTTCCAACCGGAATCGGGCACCGCGGTCAGCTCTACCGCCGTGCTCTCAGGATAGATGTTGCCAGGCGGATCGAGCGTGACGCTGCCATTGCCCACGGTATTCACCGTCAAGGTATCCCATGGACCCGCAAATATCAGGATTTCGGCACAAGCATTGTCTGCAGCGCCACCAACGGCTTGGTAGTTTTTGTATGCGGGCCAGATGGTGCTGGCCGTGAAATATTTCGTATCCGGCGCACCATCAGGCCAGGTGCTGGTGTTGGCCACGGTACCGGTATAGGGGGTTCCTGTAGGATTTCCCGAGCCGTCCAACTCGACCAGGCTGACGTCGATCCTGGCATCGGTGGCGGCTAGCCTGCTGATCTCCGCGCGGAAGCGGAACCAGGTGTTGGCCGCCAGCCCGGAGATGTCCACGATCTGGGTCTGAATGCGGGTGTCGGTGCTGTCCCGCCAGTAAGTCACGATTCCACCATCGCTGTGATCCAGCTGTGCTCCGAAGCAGTTCTCAGAGCTGTAGTCATCACCAGTGATCATCCAGCCCATCCGATCGTCGTCGAATTGGCCGCTGCCATCGGTCTGGAAGTCCATCTGGAAAGAAACTTTCTGGAAATCGGGCGCGTTCCAGTCGAAGGGATGAGCCGTCCAGGTGAAGATCCGATTTCCGGTGCCCAGCCCGATGGAGCCCAGAAGGCCAATGCCGGCGGTGACGTCTGAACCCTCGGTGTCAGCACCGTCGAACCAGTCGGCGTGCTCCCCGACATCGACCCCAAGGGTGAAACCGGATTCAAAATCCTCGCAGAAGACCCCACTGGAAACCTCCACAAACGTGGCCGTGACGGTCATATCGGCGGTCATGGTGATGGTGTCGGGATTGGTGCTGCCGGTCAGGTCACCGGACCAGGCGCTGAAAACCCAGCCGGAATCCGCTGTCGCCGTCAGCTCCACCTCGGCATCGGGATTATAGACACCGCCAGGAGGATCGAGCGTCACGCTGCCGTTTCCGACCGTGTTCACCGTCAAGGTATACTGCGCCATGCCAAAGGTCCAGGTTTCGTCATTAATTGAGCCAGTGTTCCCCCCGAATAACACCACCCTCCCAGATGCACCCATGCTGGCCTCGGAAAGTCCATGGCCATATCGAGCCGACGGGTGGGGCGCTCCGACATCCTCGGCCCAGTCGTCATCGCCCAGATCATAGACCCAGGTCTCATCATCGGGAGAACCATCGTGCCCGCCAAACATCAGCACCTGGTCTCCGCCGATATAGGCCTGTGCATGGGCGCTTCGCGCCGAGGGGCTGGTTGAGGGACTCATCTGCGTCCAGTCGTTATCACTGAGATCATAGACCCAGGTCTGATCAAACAAAGAACCATTGTCCCCGCCAAAAAGCAGCGCCTGATCCCCACCGATGTAAGCTAAGGCATAGCTGTGCCGTGCCGAGGGATGGGTGGCAGGGAACATCTGAATCCAGCTGGTATCGCTGGAATCATACACCCAGGTCTCATCATCATTGGCACCATCGTCCCCGCCAAACATCAGCACCTGTCCAGCAGCGATATAGGCCATATCCATATCTAGTCGCGCCGAGGGGCTGGTTGAGGGACTCATCTGCGTCCAGTCGTTATCACTGAGATCATAGATCCAGGTCTCATCGTTACGAGTAGACCCATCCCACCCGCCAAACATCAACACCTGATCACCACCCAGGTAAGCCATGGCATGAGCGCGTCGCACAGAAGGTTTCGTCGAAGGATTCCTCTGCGTCCAGGTGTTCTCGCTGAAATCATACACCCAGGTCTCATTGTAATTGGTATAAGAACCATCCCGCCCACCAAACAACACCGCCTGATCGTCACCGACGTAAGCCATTCTATGATATGCTTTCTCCAGAGGGTGAGGATCGGGTGATTGCTGTGTCCAATTTCCCTCCACGGGAATCTCTGTAAATGTCGCCGTTACCGTCATATTGCCGGCCATGGTGATGGTGTCCGGGTTGGTGCTCCCTGTCAGGTCACCCGACCACTCGCTGAAAGCCCAGCCGGAATCGGGATTGGCCGTCAACCCCACTTTCGTGCCCGTCGTATACACGCCGCCGGGAGGACTAAGATCCACACTGCCGCTGCCCACGATGTTCACCGTCAGGGTATCCTGCGCTGGTGCACCGCTGGTGAGCACCTGGAAGCAGGCATTGTCCGCATTGGCCCCTGCGGCGGTGTAGTTCTTGTAGGCCGGCCAGATGGGCCCGGTGAAATATTTGGAATTAGGCGCATCATCGCCCAAGGTGGCGGTGTTGGGGATGGAGCCTGAGGCCACCACCGACACCGAGTCGCCGCTGGCATCCAGCTCAATGAGGGCTGCAAAGATGCTCGCCGAGGTGGCCGTTAGCTTGGTGATCTTGGCCCGCAGACGATACCAGCTATTGGCCGAGAGGGCTGGCAGATCCACGATGCTCGGCCGCCGGTCGGCCGAGGTGGGGCCATCCCAGTATCCCTCGATGTTGTAGCCGCTGCCACCGGGATCACATTGCACCCCGAAAATGTTCGAGGATTCGACATCGTCGTCGACGATCATCCAGCCGACGCGGTCGTCGTCCAGGTATCCGCTGCCATCGGTCTGAAAGTCCATCTGGACGTGGTAACCCTGGAAATCGGTCGCCGTCCAGTAGAAGGGATGAGCCGTCCAGATGAAGATGTTATTGGCCGCGGCCAGACCAATGGATGTGGCCACGCCAATGCCGGAATTGACCACCGGCCCGTTGCCAGCGTCAAACCAATCACCGTGATTGCCCACCGTCTGCCCCAGGGTGAACCCGGACTCGAAATTTTCGCATACCATATCTCCACTGGGCTCCGGCACAAAGGTGGCCGTCACGCTCTTATCGCTGTCCATGGTGATGGTATCCGGGTTGGCGTTCCCAGTCAGATCTCCCGACCACCCACTGAAGACCCAGGCGGACTCGGGCACCGCCGTCAACTCCACCTCGGTGCCCGGGTCGTAGATGCCCCCGGGAGGATCAAGGTTTACATTGGCATTGCCCACGATGGTCAGCGAGAGGGTGTACTGCTCCTGCCCACTGGCGATGATCCCGAAACAGGGATTGTCGGCCGACCCATCCGCACCATCATAGTTCTTGTAGACTGGCCACATGCCAGTGGCGGTGAAATAGGCGGGGTTGGGGATCTCCTCGCCAGCGGTGTCTGGCAGCGAATCCGTATCCGCAACAGTCCCGCTGGCCACTACCCCAACTGTATCTCCAGCGGCGTCCAGCTCCCATAAGGTGACATCGATCTGAGCCGAGGTGGCCGTCAACTTGGTGAACTCTCCCCTCAGGCGGTACCAGGTGCTTCCGCTCAGTGCCGGCAGATCGACAATGCTGTAGCGACCGCCATCGTCTCCGAATGTATCTCCGTCCCAATAGGTTTCTATGTTGCCTCCAGCGCCACCACCGCCGGGATCCATTTGAACCCCGAAGATCCAGTCGGAGTTGTCGTCCGTATCGGAGATGGTCCAGCCCAGGCGGTCGTCGTCGAAGGTCCCCGTGGCGTCGGTCTGATAATCCATTTGGAAGTACACGCCCACCAAGGTGGGGTCGTTCCAGTTGAACTCATGGGGTACCCAAGAGAAGGCCCGGTCGCCGTTGGACAGGCCGATGGAGCTGTTCACGCCGATGCCGGCGGTGGGAATGGGCCCCGAATTGCCATCTTCGTAGAACCAATCGGCATGTGTCCGTAGTTCGGCGCCGAGAGTGTAGCCGGACTCAAAATCCTCGCAGACCATGGTCGATCCGACGAAGGTGGCCGTGACGCTCATGTGGCCGGTCATGAGGAGTGTATCAGGATTCATGCTGCCGGTCAGGTCTCCGGACCAGCCGCCGAAGGTCCAGCCGGAATCGGGAACCGCGGTCAGCTCCACCGATGTGCTCTCGGGATAGGTGCCGCCGGGAGGATTGAGGGTTACGCTGCCATCGCCCAGCACGGTCACGTCCAGGGTGTAGTCCCCATCCCTGACGATATACCATTCTTCGTGCAGCGAGAAGGGCATACCGGTGGTAGAGCGATAAGCTTTGTAGGTGGCCGTGTCTCCGTCGACCTTCACGTAGATGATGGTGCTGCCATCACCGCCGGACCCCGGCCCCTGGAGCTGGCCGGAGTCCACCTGATGCACATCGCCCAGCAGTGGGTGCTCCGAAGACACGTCGTGATGATAGTAATGATCGTGGCCCACGAATAGAGCCTCGACACCGTTTCGATCCAGCATGACTACTAAGGAGTCGCGATTGGCCGGATACTTGTCCAGCGAGTCCCCCACATGACGGACCTCCGGGTATGGTGGCTCGTGGATGAAGACGAACTTGTGGGGTTTGCTGGAAGCACTCAGGTCGGCCTCGATCCAATCCCGCAGTTCTTTGGGAGCGTCTCCATCGGTTACGTAGTCGTGGCCGGTGGTTGCAGTACCGTCCCAGTAACAGTTTGCGGAGACAAAATGGGCATTGCCATAATCCCAGGAGTACGAGGTGTTGACACTACCAGTAGGGCCATAATCGACGATCCAGGGCAACGTTGGGACCAACGTATCTCGAACGCAATAGAAGTCATACATGGCGTCGATTTCATGATTACCAATAATTGGGAACCAAATGAAATCGATACCTAAAATGCTATCTATGATAGCCTCCATTTGCCTGGTATGGTCAAAATCACCGGTATTCTCCAAAAACACGGGCGCCGGCATGTCTGGCGTGGGGTTATTGATCCAATCCTGAACCTGCAGCAAATCCTGTTCAACCCCGGAGTAGTGATCCTTGGGTCTTGGATCGCTGATGACCACGAAGGCGAACTTCTGAGCCCACACGGCATTGGTGAAAACGACGGTCACCAAGACACACACGGAGAATAAAAGCAGCGCTTTTTTCATCTCTTCTTACCTCCCGTTTCAGGACATGTACACTTATCCATCAGAACACCTCAACAGGTTCAGTTGAGTTGTTCGATAGACAACCTTATACTTCTTCCTTTCTCTCTTGATGAGTTCTCCGTAACTATTTTTCTTCAAAAGAAAAATCGCCAGGGAATACACCTATGCCTCTTGGGGCAATTCCCAAAAAAACTAAAACCTAGGACACAAACTCCGAAGACAGAGTTTGAGGCCCCTCGCATCCGCTCCCTGGCTGGCCAATGGATTAAAAAGTATTTTTTCCCTTATATTTTCATTTTACCATAAAGTGCCTATTTTTGTCAAGTATTTTTTTGTTTATGCTCTAGAAAAAATGATGATAAAAAGAATCGCTGGGGTCCGAAGATCCCGGCGGCTCTCTTTGACGAGACATGAAAGGTTTAGCGATCCATGATCTCTGAAACCCTCTCAGCATCCCTCTTGGCCGGTGGAGTGTTAAGTAGATTCCTATCGAACTCGCCCACGCATTTCGAGTTGTCCGATTCGAAACCGCCCTTCCGAGCGTTCACGTAATAGAAGTAGCTGACGTTGGAATTCCCCCCAGCATTGGCATCTAGGTAGGTGGTATCGGTCGTGGTGGCCAACTCCTTGGTTAGTCCGGGTGCGAAGTCGGGTACGGTGTCGCGGTATACCACATAGGAGTCAACCGTGATGGGTCTGCCCGCGGTGTCGGCGGTCACCGGGGACCAGATCAGCCTGATGTCCTTAGTGAAGGGCAGCACGGTTCCAAAGGCGGTGTAAATCTCCAGATTTTCCACAGCCTCAGGTGGATCCAAGGGCGATATCAACACCGCAGCCTCGATCTCGGTATAGAGGGGACCGCCCATCCAGTTGTCCTCATAGAGCTCCAGGTGACCCGGGCAGTTCTCCAGCTGATGACGAGGTGCTATCAGATAAACGGGATACCAGGGAAGTCCCCAATACCCACCGGGGCTGGGCGAGGGGGACACCAGGTACACATCGTGGGAAACCAGGGCGGCGTTGTTGTGCCACTTGGGATCAAAATATGGATAGTCCGTTGGCTGCTGGTCGTAATCCGGATCGCTGATCATGATCAGCATGCTGTCGGAATTCACCCCCGCGCAGGTGACGTAATGCCCGCCGACGCGATGCCACTGCTCAGGGGCATACTCCTCCCAGAATCCCAACAGCAGGATGACATCCTGACAGCGTTCGATCTCCCATTCTATGATGGAGAAGAAATTGAGGTCGCGGGTGCTGTCGATCAGGGTGTGCTCGTAAAAGAGGCTGTCGAGACCTCTGTTCATCAGCCACTGATCGATGCCCAGCTGCATGCCGTCGAGGTCGGTGCCCGAAGCCGAATCGGTCAACAGGTAATTCTGGGCCAGGTCCTCGATGAGATACTGAACGTTGTCGTATGCGCCGGGGCCAGGCCATTCCAGATCGTAGGAGTGGTCGTCAAACCCGGGAATATAGGTCTCGACCAGCTTAAAGTCGTCCTGAACGAAAGGCGGCGGCGGCATGCCGGGAGCATCCAGCCATTGATACTTGGAATCGAACCACCACAGACAGTTGGCCACGGCCGCCGGACCACAGTAGGCCGTCCAGTCGTGTTGGTTCTGGTCGAAGTCCGGCATCCCGTCGGGGGCATAGTCGGGATATTCGCCTTTCAGATGCCACCCTGGTTCTATGGGCGAGATGGCCACGGCGTACTCGATCTCGGTGTGCGCCTCGATCTGGCGACCATGACCCTCCTTCTTCGCTTCATACTCGGGCGGACAGTTGGCGCCTTGCAGCGCCCAAAGAACTGCTCCGTTGGGCGGATAATCCGGTAGGGACCATGGTCCTCCCGGGGTGAGATGGTCGATGAGGACCTGATAAGCATCGTGGGAGATGTTGCCGGCATCGTTGTGAACCTCATGGCCGTGCCCGCCATGAGGGTGCGGGACGAGGATCCCATCTCTGACCCGGCCGGGAGCACCCTGCTCGGCCTCATCGTAGAAGGGATCGCTGATGGCCAGGGTCAGCTGAGCGGAGTTCACCCCGGCACAGGTCACCCAGTGGCCGCCCATCCGAACCCAGATGGGATACGTAGGCGTTCCTATGTTCTGCCAGAATCCCAAGAGCAGAATGACATCCTGAGATCGCTCGATCTCATCGGCGATCCAGTGGAAGTCCGGCGCTTTCTTGGTGTGCTTATAAAAGATACTTTCGGTTCCCGTCTCCAGCAGCCACTCGGCGATGGCCGCCTCCATCTCGAAGACATTGGTCCCCAGGCCCCCATCTCCCGTGCGCTGGCCGTCGGTGTCCATACGCCAGGCCAGATCCTCCACCAGTTCGACGACATTGACGGTATCGTGATCGTCCCAACCTCCATAAGCCCACACCAATGGAAAATCATCGTTGATGGCCGGAGGTTGTGGGGAGCCCGGACCGACCAGATCCTGATACTTGGAGTCGAACCACCACAGGCAGTTGGCCAAGGCCACCGGCCCATCATAGGTCCATCTCCATAATGTATCGGGATTCTGTCCCCAATCGTCCTGCCTCTGGTCGAAATCGGGCATACCGCTGGGGGCGTAGTCATCATAGTCGGGCTTATAATACAGGCTGTCTTCCTCGACGGGACAGATGATCACGGCAGCCTCCACCTCGGTATTGGCTAATTTTGTAGCATCGGGCGGTTTCTTGGCCTGGTATTTCTCGAACCTCTCAGGAACGTTGAGGCCGAAGAAGTCGGCGGCCTTGGCCGAAGGATAACCCAACAGCGACCATGTCCCCCCGGGGCTGGGCGAATTTAAAACCACCGTGTAGAAGTCATGCGAGACGTTTCCGGCATCATCGTGGGTGATGGGATCTCCTGGGTGAGGCCAGCTATGAGGAATGAGAAAGCCGCTGGCGATCCGCCCAGGATTGCCAAACTCACAGGCGTTATCGAAATCCGGATCGCTGATGGCGATCATCAGGCTCTCGGACTGGACCCCGGCACAGGTGACGAAGTGGCCGCCGGTCCGGAACCACCCATCGTCGGGGTCGAAGTACCAGAAGCCTAACATCAGAATCACGTTCTGGCTGCGCTCGATCTCACTTGCGATGAAATAGAAGTCCGGCATCCAGCAGGTGTTCTCCACCAGCGTATGCTGCAACCCCCTTTCGATAAGCAATGAATCGATGGCCATCTGCATGGTGTCGATGTGGGTGCCCACACCCGGACGACATCTCATGCGAGCGGCCAGGTCCTCGACCAAGGGCTTCACATTGGCGGTATCGTGGTCGTCCCAGTTTCCATAGGCCATCACCAGGGGGAAACCATCGCTGCTGTCTGGTGGCATTGTGGCGCCCGGTTCGAATTGGGAGTCGAACCACCACAGACAATTGGCCACAGCTGTGGGGCCGCAGTAACTCGCCCAGCCGGGATGATTCTGGTCGAAATCGGGCATGCCACTGGGGGCGTAATCGTCGTAGCCGGGCTTGAAGTACCAGTAAGCCCAAACGGCACCAGTGGAAAGAGAAACCAGCGCCATACATGCTGCCAACAAAAGCAAAGTTCTTTTCATCATCCTGCTCTCCATCTTTCCAGAAACAATGAGCTTTCGGCACGAAGGTTTTCCAGAAGGACCAAAGGCTACCATATGAAAAGTCACAACGCCCTCTCTTCCCTCACGGCTCTGTCGATTTCAAGACGTTGTTCTTAAGGGAAAATAAAAATATCACCAGGTTAAGGATCCCCTGGTGATACGTTAATCCGCGATGAAACCGCTCATCAGGACATCCATGGAACTGACTCCCTGGGCAAAAATCGAGGCCGTCTATACCTTTCCCGCGCGGCTGTGAATGGATCATAAAGACCTCTTCTCATCCAGTTTCATTTTATCAGAGATAACCTTTTTTGTCAAGCTTTTTTTTACAAAATTCGTCCCGCCAAAATGGCAATAAAAGGCCGCCGAGACTCGAAGGTCCCGGCGGCTCCTCGTGACCACCTTATAGTAGGTCTCAGCGACGTTTGATCTCAGGGTTGTCCTGCAAACCTCTCCGCTTGGGACCCCCGTTGGTGAGATCTCTGTCGAACTCGCCCACACACCGGGAGCTGGCCGACTCGTAACCGCTCTTGCGGGCCGTCACGATGTAGTAGTAGTTGACCGCCGTGTTGCCGGCCGCGTTGACATCCTCGTATTCGGCGGCCGTTGTGGTAGCCAGTTGTTTAGCAGGCCCAGGCGTGAAGTATGGCTCAGTATCGCGGTAAATTACATAGTCGTCCACCGGCTGCGGATTACCCTGATAGCTTGTGGTCACCGGCGACCATTTCAGTCTGATGTCATTTACGTCTGTCGGGGCGCCGTCCGGATAAATCCGCAGGCTCTCTACTGCCGCCGGGGCCACAAAGGGCGACACCAGTACCATCGCCTCGATCTCGGTATAAACTGGAAACATAGGCAGAGGAGAAGTCTGATAGCCCAGCAGGTGATCAGGACAGTTCTCAAACGGATGCCGGCGA